>Ga0116188_1001483_pt1 | contig 20277 bp, 31 predicted proteins | sample AD_JPNTR2_MetaG_FD_89807 | JGI IMG/M metagenome (GOLD analysis project Ga0116188, IMG submission 89807) | Active sludge microbial communities of municipal wastewater-treating anaerobic digesters from Japan - AD_JPNTR2_MetaG | ecosystem: Engineered > Bioreactor > Anaerobic > Digestate | place...
CTGCAAAATTCACTCCATGAACAATCTGATATAGATTTCGCTAATTTATGATTTTTAATCATATTTTTAACTTGTAAGTTTTCTGAAATAATTACTTGGTTCTCGTTAATTATTTCAGTTGATAATTTATGCAAGAAATCTAATCTTATATTTGCTATGCGTTCATGAAGTTTTGCTAATTTTAATTTTGTCTTTCTCCAATTGTTACTACTAAGTTTTTGCCTACTCAATTTTCTTTGTAATTTTATCAATTTTTGTTCGTATTTTTGTAATGTTTTGGGATTATTTATTTTATTTCCTTCACTATCAATTAAAAAATCTTTTATTCCTAAATCTATACCGATTATATTATTATTACTCTTTTTAGGCAATATTTCTACTTCTGTACAAATACTTATATTAAATTTACCTGAACAAGTTTTACTTACTGTTACGTTTAATATTTTTCCTTCTACTTCTCTTGATTTATAAAATTTTACCCAACCTAATTTAGGTAATTGTATATATCTTCCTTTAATATTAATGTTTTGTGTTCCATTACTTCTCCTAAATAATACAGTTTTATATGATTGTACAGGATTCTTTTTACTTTTAAACTTAGGAAATCCAAATTCTTTATTACCTTTCCTTTGCTCTTCAAAATACCTTTTAATAGCTGTACTTAAATCCTTTAATTCTTGCTGTAGTGAAATGCTATCTACTTCATTTAAAAAGGTTTTTTCTTTTTTAAGTTCGGTCAACATGCTTGACATCTGATTATAAGTTAATAATTTTTCTTTATTTTCAAATTTAGTTTTTTGTATTTCTAAAAAATAATTCCATACAAACCTACAACAACCAATGGTTTTATTAATTAATTCTGCTTGTAATGGTTTAACATCTATTCTATATTTAAAACCTTTTTGAACTATCATAGCATTTCACCACCTTTCTAATTTTATTATATAATTATATTAATATTTTATCAAAGTTTACTTTTTTGTTCTTGTATATATCTTTTTAATGTTTCAGGACTTGCTTTACCTATGCTACATACAAAATATCCTTTACTCCAAAGCACACCACATTTGCTATATAATTTCCTTAGTTTAGGAAATTCTTCAAATAATCTTCTTGCTGTAATTGATTTTAAAATTCTTACTATATCAGTAGGGGATATAGTAGGTTTACATGATATAAATAAGTGTACATGGTCTGGCATTACTTCCATTTCAATTATTTTAAAATCATATATATTAGCAATATTTAGTATCAGTTCTTTTAATCTATTTTCTATTTTGTCATACAGTACCTTAAATCGAAATTTAGGGCAAAATATTATATGATATTGAATTAAATATTTACAATGATTTAATGAATTATATTTTTCCATATGCGTAAAATTATTGCCTTTCATCCACGAGGCTGAAGCCGTCGTGGTTTTCAGGCAAAGTCGGTATAACTTATTCTTGGATCTACCCATTGTTTATTTTTTAAGAATTTAAATATAGATATATCAAATTTAAATTGTAATACATCCATACATGCATTTAAAAATCCTGCAAATATTATTAATATTATTGTTATCATTTATTTATTTTTTAAATCATTAATTGTATTAATAAATGCTATAATAAACAATGATAAGAAAATAATTCCTATATAAATTAAGGACATTATTCCAATAAAATTAAAAACTTTTGTAACCGTTACAGAAATATCAGCTCTGACAAATAAAATTGATATTGTTAAAACAAGTATAGCCAATATCAATTTTATTAAATTATTTTTTGCGAAAAAATTTAAAATTTTTTTAAACATAGCCTTTTTATTTTATTTATTTAAGTTTTATCTACATAACGCATCTGCTGTGTGCGTAGCAACATAAGAGTTTGGTTTACCTTCTGCAGAATATCCCATTTCTCGAAGATATCCTATTCCAGAAGAAAATATTATATTTGATTTATCCTTGGTATTATTACTATAATCAAGATGAAGTAATAATCTTTTTTTAAACATCTCATCATTACCATCTACCATTTGTGCGGTTTTAAGAGTGTATTCGGCTTCTTTCCACAACTTTGAAAATATTTCATCATCCGGAGAAGAATATTTTCTTTTTTCCCATATATCTGCTACTATTACATGAGAGCCGTGTCCAATACCAGATTCATCAATATAATGCATAACTATAGCAATGGAATATTTTATTCTTTTTCCATGCACTTGAGAATCACAGCCAATTATTACATTTCCATAAGGATTATTTTTAACCCAATTTTTAACATATTTTTCTACATCTTCTATTATTTCACCAGATATCTTTTTAAATATAAGCTTTTTTTCCATTTTAAATTATTTTTTTAAATTATTTATCTAATAAAAAATTTTAACAAAAATTTAACACCATACTTTAAAACTTTTTTAAAGTGTTCCATATAATTAATACCTGAGACCCCCCGGAAAGGATCCATAATCCAGAGTACTTAAGTACCCAGGCGGGCTCACACAGGAAAATTTCCACATCTACGTAAACTTTTGTACATGGGTTAATACTGACAAAAAAATTAAAATATTTATTAATTATCAACATAAAAATTTTGGTGTGAAAAAAATTATAATATTTTTTATATTAATTTTTTTAATTTGTTTTTCTTTTTCACAAAAAAAATTTAAATTTATATAATAAATTAAATCGCCCATCCTCACAAGGAATTTCTCTTTATATAAAAAACAATTATGAAAAACTCATAACAGATTTTGAGAATCTTATTCAAGATACTATTTATAATGTGTATATTTATACAGATAATTTATCCAAAGTAAGTGATGGATTAAGTATAGGAGAATTTTATCCGCCAGATCAAATAATTATAACAAATGAAGAAAAATTTATTGAGTATGAATGGAAAAATCTTTCCAATTATCAAAAACGAACATATTCATATGGTATGAAAACCGTAAAATCTGTTATTTTTCATGAATTATCTCACGTATATTTTTATCAAAATATCATTAATCTAAAAAATGAAGGAAAAAATGTATCTTCTGAATATGGTTTAATTCGTATATTTGCAAATTATGAATTAAAATTTGGATCAACGTTTATTGAAGAAGGCTTTTGTGAATATATAGTTCATTGTGCAAATGAATGTTACCCATTAACAGATATAGAAATACCCAAAACAATAAATGAAATTACCAATATTAACAACGAGGAATATATTTTATATCATTACTCGGTTTATTTTTTAAAAGATTTTTTACAAACGTATGGATTAAAACAAGGAATTAGAATTTTACTTCAAAATAAACCTCCCTCGTATGAAGAAATTTTACACCCAGAATTATATTTTAAACGAATAAAAAATAATTTTAAAACTTTGTTAAATTTTTAATATAAAATATTTGTATAATTAAAAATATATTTTTATGAATAAAAACAATAATGAATCATCTATTATTCCTATTTCTGAATTAGTAGAAAACGGGATTTATATTAATAATAAAAATGAACTTATTAAAATTAAAAGAATTTTTCATGATCGTCAAGAAATTAAATTATACAATATATCGGAACAATATAACTTATATCTTAAATTTTCAAGAGTATTTATGATTAAAAAAATTCAATAATATTTTTTTATTTCAAAAAAAATTATTATATTTACAAAAAACAAATTATGTTACAGAAGAATATTAAATTTAAATCATTTTTACCACCTGCGATTACGGTTATAAATAATGTTACATATGTAATTCCAGGCTGGCATATTGTTCCAGACGGTACAACACTTGAAGAAGTATATGAACATTGGGAAAAAGAAAATAAAATACAAAGTAAAGAATCAAATGAAGAATTTCCTTTAATTGAAGAAAATGTTATATCAAAAAGAACAGGAGAAACCTATGAAGTAAAATTTAATGGTTTTTTCTGGTCTTGTACATGCGCAGGATATGGATTTAGAAGAAAATGTAAACATATAGAAGAAATAAAAAATAAATATAAAAATGTTTAAAAAAATATATACATTTTTATTTTTATTAATAATTATTTATATTTTAATTCATATATTTATATTTTAAATTATGGAAAATAAAATTATTCCTGTAATAGGTACAGCTGTTGTTAATAATATTCATTGGATTAAACGATTAGTTCAAAGTGTTGATTATCCCACTGAAAAATTTATAATTATTGATAATAATGGTAGAGGCCAATTAATTGAAGAATTGGATAATTTATCGAGAACGCCTCATCCTTTTATTAAAAAAATTATTGTGTCACATATGCCAGCAAATATGGGTTGTTCGGGCGCGTGGAATTTAATAATAAAAAGTAATATTATGTCTCCGTACTGGATAATTGCTAATGATGATATTGCATTTACGCCGGGATTTTTAGAAAAAATGATAAGTTTATCAGAAGATCCAGAGGTTGGTATTGTCCATGGTGATGCAGGAGATTTTGGCGATGGCTCATGGTGTTTATTTCTTATAAAAGATTGGGTAATTAAAAAATTTGGATTATTTGATGAAAATTTTTATCCTATATATTGTGAAGATGCAGATTATATTATGAGACTTCATAATTCACCAATTAAAAGAATATATTCAGTAGGAATAAATTATCTTCATGGTGAAGGCACAAATGAAACATACTATGAAACCGGACAACAAACAAAAAAAGGTGAAAAAAATTTAGAAGAAATATTTAATAATGCAAATTTAATAAACTTTGAATATATGAATAAAAAATGGGGTAAGGGCTGGAGATACACTGCGCCATATAAGTACCCGTTTGATAATCCTTCGATGCCATTATCTATAACTACATATGATCTTGATTTTGTTAGAAAAAAATATACAGGATTTTAAATATTTAAATTTTAACAAAATTTTAACAAAAAAATTTAAAAAAATTTTAACAAGTCAAAAATTATTGTTATATTTGCATAGTAAAAATATGCTAAAATGAAAATAGTATTAGGAACATCTGATAGGACATTATTTGATACATTTTATGTTTGTGCGCAGAAATATAATTATGAATTAATAACTGTGTCAAGCGAATCTGCGTATTTTGATTATATTAATAGTGATGAAGTCGATGGATATGTCATATCTATTGATGAACCATTTTTTAAAAAAATTACAGATTTTATAAAAAAAAACATCCATATGTTCCTGTAATAGCAATAACTACAAATATTGTTGATAATTCATCGGAATCAGTAGACATTTTTATGAGTATACCAGTTAATAAAGAAAATTTTGTTTTAAATGTAGTATATACTATAAAAAAATATAAAAAAAATTTTTCTACTTTACAAAAACTTACAGAAAAAATAAAAGATAAAATAATATTTGAAAATTGTACATATGATCCTATTACTAGAACTTTATTTTATAAAGGAAAAGAAATAAAAAAATTATCACGAAAAGAGGGCGGTATTCTTGAATTATTAACAATTAATTATAATAAAGTTGTATTAAAAGATATTATACTTGAAAAAATATGGAATAAAACCGATTATTTTGCTAATCGTAGTATGGATGTTTATGTTACTCATTTAAGAAATATATTTAAAGAAAATAAATTAAATTTTATTATTAAAAATATGGGTTCGGGATTAATTCTTAAAAAAATATGAATTTTATAAAAAAGAAATTTGATTTATATTATTTATGCATTTCATTTATATTTTATATAGAAGGTATAATATTTAATGCAGAAGAATTAATATATATATGGGTGCAATAATATTTATTATTTCATATATATCAAAAATAAAAAATTATTAAAATATGAACAGCGTAATTAAAGAATTATTTACAGAAAAATTTAGGCCCAAAGAATTAAATTCTTTAATTATTCCACCAAGAATAAGAAATGAATTATCAAGGGGATTAGTTCAAAATCTTTTACTTTATGGTAGTCCGGGAACCGGAAAAACAACGGCACTATTTATTCTAGCAAAATCACATACACATCTTTATATTAATGCTTCTCAAGAAAGAGGAATTGATACTTTAAGAGATAAAATTTCTAAATTTTGTGCAACAATATCTCTTGAAGGCGGTAAAGAAAAATTGAAATGTGTTATATTGGATGAAATTGATGGTGCAACGCCCGAGTTTTTTAATGCCTTTAAAGCATCAATGGAAAGATATGCCAATATTGCCAGGTTTATTGCTTCGTGTAATTATATACAAAAAATTCCTGATGCAATTCAATCTCGTTTTAATTGTATTTCATTTGATCCTATAAATAGTGAAGAAGAAAAATATTTATTTAATGAATATAAAAAACGAGTTTCATTAATTCTTAATGCTATAAAAATAACATATTCAGAAGAAGTTCTTAATAAGTTTGTTTCTAACGATTTTCCTGATATGAGATCATTATTAAATAAACTACAAAGTTTTTATTTACAGGGAATAAAAGAACTTAATGAAAAAAACTTTAATATTAATTATGAATTTAAAGATCTTTATGAATTATGTTTAACAAATAATATAAATAAAGCATATGAAAATTATAAATTTATAGTAAGTGAATATGCAAATAGAGTTGATGATGCTCTTAATGCACTTGGAACAGATTTTATTGAATATATAAAAACAAATTATCCAGAAAAGATTGATAAAATACCATTAATTATAATAGAAGTTGCTGAACATCAAGCACAAAGAACCATGGTAATTGATCCGTTAATTACACTATTATCATTATGTTATAAAATTCAAATTATACTAACTTCATAATATAATAAAAAATATGATTAATTTAATTTTTGATCTTAATAATATTGTCCATAGAAGCCTTTTTATAGTTGGTGGATATGGTTCAAAAATGTATACATTTGACTCTCAAACGCAAATTGATCAATTGGTAAGAAAAATCGCTATTGATATTTCTTATATAATTCGTATTATAAATCCTGCTAGAGTAATATTAGCACAGGATGATTCTTCTTGGCGTAAATCTATAAAAATTGAAGAAAATGACGGATATAAAGCAAATAGAGTAAAATCAAAAATGATAAATTGGGATAATGTCTATGATGCCATAAATGATTTTACTCAAATCGTAACCGATAATAATGGAATGATATTAACAAAAATATCTTCTGCAGAAGCAGATGATATAATAACACTTTGGACGGATGAACTTGTGAATAATCAACAACAGCATGTAATAATTGTTTCCGGAGATGAAGATATTAGACAATTAGTCAAAAAATATTCAATTGATAATAAAACAATTTTTGTAACTGTATTTAATCCTTTTATGCAGGGAAAAAATTCTTCAAGAAAATTATATGTTCCTGATGGTTTTGAAAAATGGTTGAATGGGGTTCAACAAATTGATTTTATTCATCCCTCTATTGATATAGATAAAGAAGATTTTAAAAAAATAATATTATCGGAACATACAAAGGTAGAAGTAATTGATGGCGAAATGATAGCACTTTATAAAATATTTTGCGGTGATGATGGTGATAATGTTCCATCTATTTTTACTTGGTTAAATAATAAAAATGTAGAAGTTCGTATTACAAATTCTAAATTTGAAAAAATATATGAATATTTAAAAACATCTCTTAATAAAGATAAAGTTAAAGTTGAGGATATTATTAATAATCCGGAAAAAGTATTAGAGGCTATAAAATTAGTAACAAAACAATCGCCATCATTTGATATTTCAAAAAGAATTAAAAGACAATTAAAGCTAGTATTTCTTAATACTAATATTTTTCCAAAAGAAATTATAGAAGAATTTAATAAATTAAAATATGATAGTATTAATAAACCTCGAGTGAGTTTTTCTAATGTAAATATGTATAGTCTTCTTGAGGGAACAAAATATGTTACTAATAAAAAACATGAAAATGAATCTTCTATTTTTAAAGAAATAGATGAAATTCAAGGAAAAATGTTATTTTAATTAAATAAAAAACTTTATATTTAAAGATATATATAATTTATTATAAATAAAATATAAATGGAGTTATTTGATTTTATAAAAATAATTTTTACTAATTCGACAGAATATAAGAATATATCACCTGGTGAAAAACGTAAACATTTTTTTATGTGTCAACGAAGATTTGCCATAAATTTTCCATTACAAGCAAATGCATTACAACATTTAAAAATAAATCAAACAGCTGTAATAGATTTTTGGCAAAGATTTTTAACAAAACAATATAGATATGTCCCCTCATGGATGTATATAAAGGGAGTAAAAAAATCACAAATAGTTAAGGAACAAAAACTAAATATAAGTAATGAATTAATAAAAGAGTATTGTATATATATGAGAGCTGATCCAAAATCTGTAAAAGATGCTATACTTTTTTATCCTGATAAAATGAAAAAAGAGTTAGAAAAATTTAAAAATATAATATCCCAAAAATGAGATATGCAAGAGTTAAAGAAATTATTACCAATTATATAAATGGAAATTTAAGTGAAGTATATAAATATCTTACAAGTCCGGATATTATAATTGAGCCAAATTCATGGGCAGAAAAAATAAAAATAGCAATTGAAAATAAGCAGTTTGAGACTGCTAAAAATATGATAGAATTAGTAGCATATAAATTTTATTATTTAAAATAAAAATGAAAAGTAATAAAGAATTAAATAATGAATCGTTTGAAGATAATAGCATATTTGAAAATGCTATAATTGATAATGTTAAAATACAGGATCTTGTTCCAATTAATATTGATGGATTTATTGTTAGTATTATAAATAATCATCATACAATTATTATTCCTAAAAATGTAGATGGTATACAACTAAAAACTTGGTATATGAAAAGAGGCGGGATTTTTGCCAAAGATTTATTAAATTTTTTAAAAAATAAATCACATGGTCAATATGTTATAATAAAAACAAAAGACACAAAGATTATTGTAAGATTAATTGAAGAAAAAGAAATACAAAGATTTAAAATATTAAATTTAATTGATGGTAAAATTAAAGATAAATGTTATATGATACTTAAAGAAATAGGAAAAGAGAAAAATAGACAATTATATATAAATGAAAATGATTTTGATTTTGAAACAATAGAAAATATTTTTCAAAATCAACATAATACACATAATTTTGATAATGATTATAATCAAGATGATTATTATACTACAAGCATATCTCTTTTTTAATTAAATGTAATTAAAATAAATAAAAATCATATGAAAATAAAAAAGATTAATGAATCAATACAAATATTTTCAAAATTTAAAAAAATAATACAAATTTTGTTATTAATATTAATTCTTTTATTTTTAAATATAGGATATAAATATCCTTTGAATTCAGAAGCAAAAACAAATAATAATAGCGAATATCAAATTGAAATTTTAAATTTAAAAACACAACTTAATTCTTTAGAAGATAATTATAATAAATATGTTAAAATGTATGAAAATTTATATAAATTATCTTTTAAACAACAAATTGAATTTGAATCCGAAATAATTATTCCTAAAGATTTTGAATTTAAATATATAGAATTTATTTATAATGTTGCTAATGAATTTAATATACCTTCAAGAATAGCGTTTAGATTAATTTATAAAGAATCTATATTTAATCATAATGCCAAATCATTTGCCGGTGCTAAAGGTATAATGCAACTTATGCCAAATACTAAAAACTTTTATTATAAAAAATATTATAATGATATAATAAATATTTCTGATAGTGTAATGGTGGATATTTATATAGGTTTAAAATATTTGAAGGATAATTATGAATTTTGGCGAAGTAGAGGAAATTCTGAAAATTTTTCCTGGAAATTGGCACTAGCTACATATAATGCAGGAATAAAACCTGTAATTAAATATAAGAATATACCCCCATATAAAGAGACGGAAGAATTTGTTAAATTTATCACTAAACCACATTCAAATCCATCTTTATATACGATTATGATAAAAGAAAATAAATTAAAAGAATTAAAAGAATTAAAAGAAATTTCATAACTTTAAAATTGTATAATTATGACTATAGCACAAGCAAAAGAAAACTTTGATAAAATATTAAGTTTAATTAAAAGAGAAGGTGTAAATGAATTGGTTGAATGGCTAAAAAATGAAACTGATTTTTTTTCTTCTCCTGCATCTACAAAATATCACGGAAATTTTGAAGGTGGACTTCTTATACATTCTATAAATGTTGTTCGTATTGCACTTCATATTTTTAATCTTATAGTTAAGGAAAAACCCGAGCTTGAATATCTTAGAGAATCTGTTGTTATTTCTGCTTTATTTCATGATGTATGTAAAGCAAATACATATGTAAAAGAAAAGAAATGGACAAAAGACTCGGATAATAAATGGAAAGAATATGATGCATGGGTTGTAAAAGATAATCTTCCTCTTGGACACGGAGAAAAATCTTTATATTTATTAGCTAAATTTATTAAATTAACACCAGCTGAAGCCATGGCTATAAGATGGCATATGGGAGCTATGGAACCCAGTATAAATTTTTTAAATTCTCCACAATCATATTCATATTATGAAGCATTTGATCATCCTTTAGTATTAATAATTCAAACGGCGGATTTATTATCACTTTTAATAGAAGATAAAATAGATTTAAAAAATATATAAAATAAAAAGTATTATTATGAAAGATTTTTCTCAGTATAAATTTAATCTACAACCTTCTCCGCTTGATCCAAGAGATTTTTTACTTGAGACTATTTATCCTGAACCAGTTAAATTACCTGAAGAATGGGATTTAAGAAATAATATGCGTCCAATAAGAGATCAGGGAAATGTTGGAACATGCTCTGCGCAGAGTGCTGCCGCTATAAAAGAGTGGCAGGAATATGTTGATGTTAATTTTAATGAATATATGTCGCCATGGTTTGTATATCAATTAAGAGAAAATGTTGGACAAGACGGTATGTATCCAAGAAATACTATGGAAATTCTTTATAAAATAGGAATAGTACCCGAAAAAGATTATAATTATCTTACTACTAAACCCATAACAGAAGATCTTAAAAAATTGGCGGCAAAATTTAAAATTCAGGGATATGCACAAGTAAATACTATAGATTCATTAAAAAAGGCTCTTTTTGCAAATGGTCCATGTTATATAGCCTTTCCTGTTTATAATCCAAATAAAATGGAATTCTGGAAACCTGATTATACTGGACAACCTATGTTGGGGGGACATGCTGTATGTGTAGCAGGTTATCTTAAAGATTGTTTTATTATTAGAAATTCATGGAGTTCACAGTGGGGTGATAGAGGTTATACTTATTATAATTTTTCAGATTTTGGAATGCATTGGGAAATATGGACTACCATTGATGCTGATTCTAATTCTGAAGATCTTTTAAAAAAGGCAGAAAAATATACATGTGATAGAAAAGGCTTATTTAGAAAATTATTTAAGAAAAATATAACTAATAAATAATTAATTATGTCATCTGTTTTCCAAATATTTTCATCACCATTTAAAAATGAACCAAAATTACCTGAATATATAATACATAATGAACTTATTTTGGAAATAATTAATAACTGGAATTATATAACAGAATTATTTGAAAAATATGAAACGGGCAGTTTAACTAATATAGATCAATTGGATAGTAAGTGGATGTCATTTTTTATAAAGAATAACATAAAAATAACAGATTATAAAAATGAAGAAGAGTTTAAATTGGCTTTTTGGAAAATCCCCGAAAAATAATTTTATGGATATGAGTAAAGAAAATAAAAATGTTATTGTTCCAGTTAAAAAAATTTTACGAATGATTAATGAATGTCAAACACAATCTCAAATAGATGATTACCAAATTATAATTCAAAATTATATTAAATCCGCAAAAAAGAACAATGTTGAAAATATTGATGATCTTAAAGAAAGATTAGAACAAGAACTTTTTCAAAGACAGGAAACATTAATGTTAGCAAATATTTTTAATAAAGGGGTTTAAAATATTGTATATCTGGTTTATCCCATGGATATTTTTTATTAAAAAATTTTATTCCCGTACTTTTAATAAAATTATAATTTACTCTTTTATATTTTAAATTCATTTCTTTTTTAAGTCTGTATTTTCTGTTAAACCAGTAATCAAATGTTTCATCTATTTTTGAAAAACAAATATCTTTAGGAGAAATTTTTTTAGTTTCTATATTTTCTCTTTTAATAAATTTTAGATATGTATTTATTAATTCTAGTTGTATAGCTTTATTTCTTGCAGGAATTATCCAATCTGGATATAAAAAATTCATTGCAGCCTCATGCATTTTATATCCAAATCCATGTTCTGCTGCAATTGCAACAACTTCCCAACAATTACCTTTAAAATGCCAACATTCAATATATCCCAATATTCTTTTATTATGTATAAGAACAATATATACTACGCCATCTTTTAAATGATAGTAATATGTAGGTGAATTATTCATTTCTAAAAAATATATAAATTTTTAAAACTTTATGCATTATCTAATATATATATATATATATATTAAAAATTGAAAAATATATAAAAAATATTATTGTATGATATTTACCCATATATATAATAATTTTTTACAACTCGGTCAGTATTTTTATAAATATACTGAACAATTACCCGTTTGCTTTATAATTATCGGGAGAGTTGTATGAAATATGGTGTAAATATCATCTATATATTATGCAACCCTCCCAAAAGCGGAGGGTTTTTATTTTTAGGTTCTTTGAAAAAATATTTTAAAAAATTTTTATTTATCGAAAAAAATTGTTATATTTACATCGTAAACCAATTAAATTAAAAAATTATGAATAATATGGAAAATAATTTTGATTACAAAGAAAATTTAAACATTGTATCTAATTATTTAAAAGAAGCGATGTTTTATGGATTGGAGACAGAGGTAGTTACTTCTGCCCTAACAATATTGAAAGAAGATCCAGAGTATTCCATAGAAGATGCCATGAGACTGGCGATGAAAGAATGGGATATAAGATAAAAAATGTGCACTTGTGGCCGAGCGGTTGAAGGCATACGTCTGCAAAACGTATATACATCGTTGGTTCGAATCCAACCAAGTGCTCATAAAATTGCCTCATAGTATAATGGCTATTACACGGGACTTTGGATCCTGTAATCCGCGTTCGAATCGCGGTGAGGCAACAAACTTGGTACATGTGAAATGTTTAAATAGGGGCTCAAATAACCAGCCAAGTTTATATGGAGCTTAAGCTAATCTAGTGAAAGCGTTGGACTGAAAATCCAAAGAGCGGAGAGCGTAACTCCGAAGCTCCACATTAAAATGCCCTTATGGAGGAATTGGCAGACTCGCTTGTTTTAGAAACAAGTATTAAAAAATATGTCGGTTCGAATCCGGCTAAGGGCACCAATCGAGTAGTTGGGGAGTTGGTTACCCCGCCTGATTTGGGGTCAGGAGAACTCGCTGGTTCGAGTCCAGCCTACTCGACTTAAATAACGGGAGCATCGCATAGCGGCAATTGCAGGTGACTGTAAATCACCCCTCATTAGAGTTCGTAGGTTCGAGTCCTTCTGCTCCCACAAAAATATATATTAAAAAATGTTAAAAATTTTTATATTTAAAAATTTTTTATTATATTTACATTGTTAAATAAACGTTCTTTCTTATAATTCTAAAATGCAAAACTGATAAGGCGTCTATTCAGCGTCAAAACAGTTAAAGAATGAGTTGGCATTCTTGTGATAAAGTATTTCACGGTGATTTAATATTCTTATAAATCACTGAATTTTCTTATGGCCTTTTCGTCTAGTGGTTAGGACATCAGGTTTTCATCCTGAAAACGGGAGTTCGATTCTCCCACTGGCTACATGGTCCGGTAGACCAATTGGCAGAGTCATCAGACTTAAGATCTGAGTAGTGTGAGTTCGAATCTCACCCGGACTACGAAAAATTATTAAAAAAATGAAATTACCGCCATTAACACTTATTTTAGTAAAAGATAAATCCGGAGGATATACTTCTTTTTTTAAACAGTTTTCAAATATAATTTCACAGGGGGAAACAGAAAAAGAAGCAATAGATAATTTAATAAAAACTGTTTATGATGTATTCTTATATAAGAATAAAAATATTTCTAATTTAGATTCTAGAATAATACAAAAAACAATATATTTTTCTTCAATATAAAAGTATTTGCTAAAAATTAAAATTTATAATGTTTTTTTATATTTTATGTATAAATAAAAAATATTATGAAAAAAATAATAACGATAAAAGAATATGAAAAATATTTAAATAAAATATTATAAAAACAATAAAAGAATTAAAGAAATATAATGTTACGAGTTAAAACATATCTTGATAAAAGTCTGATTCATGGAATTGGTGTATTTGCAGATGAAAATATTGCCAAAGGACAGATTGTTTGGCAGTTTGTTCCTTTATTTGATAGGGTATTGGATGAAACAGAATGGTTTACGATAATGAAAAATGGACATCCGTTGGATAAAAATTTTCTAAGAAAATATGGTTTTTGGGATTTACAAATAAATAAAATTATATTATCTGGTGATAATGATAGATTTACAAATCATTCTGATAATCCAAACACCAAGCCTAATGAAATTGGTGATATGATTGCTGTTCGAGATATTATGAAGGGTGAGGAAATTACTGCAAATTATTATGAAATTGATGGTTATGCTGATGAAAAATTATCTATGTCTTTATTTACTGAAATATGAAAACATTTTCTAAAATTAATGTGGGTGATAAATTTTTAAGAATCTCAAATGTAGAGGATATTTTATCTTATATAATAATTTATGTATCAGATATTTATGAAATAGGATACAATGAAAATGTTTATGTATTTGATGTTTTTAAAATAAAAACAGAAAAACAAAAAAACTTTTGTAAAATTTTAAATTAAAATATATATAAGTAAAAGAATACTTGTGGGGGAGTGAAACGGATATATAAATCATTCATGGCTCATAACCATGCGATAGTGGGTTCGACTCCCACACCCGCAACATGTTTAAAATATAATAAAATGGAAAATATTAATATTTTGGATGATATAAAAAAAGAAATATTTAATAATAAATCAGTGATTATTGATTTTTGGGCACCCTGGTGTTTACCGTGTAAAACAATCTCAAATTCATTAGATCACATTTCAAATGAATTTAAAGATATAAAAATTATTAGATGTAATATAGATGAAAATCCGGATCTTGCAACAGAATTTAAAATTAAAAGTATTCCTACATTAATATATATAAAAGATGGAGAGGTTAAAGATATTACAATTGGTGCATTACCAGAAAATGTTTTAAGAAAAATAATAAAAGAAATTTTTAATTTTTAACAAAATTTTAACAAAAAAAATTTTTAAATTTTAAGTTTTTTTATTATTTTTACAATGTTAAAATAAAAGTTCTTTAAAATATAAATAAAAATTGTGGTGAGAGTTTGCGATACTTCGTTAGAGAATCTTCAAAATTCTTATTTAATGAATTCCTCGCAACTCAAATTTCCCAATTTTTAAAAATATTAAATAAAAAATTGTGGTGAAAGTTTGTGATACTTCGTTAAAAATTGAGCTTATTTAACACCGTTCATCACAACTTAAATTTCCCAATTTTTTATTTTACTGTTATACTTATATAGGCATATAGATTAAAAATTGGAAATTCTCATCACAAATTAATTTGTAATGAGAATTTTTTTATTAATAATTTATTATAAAAATGAATACAACGTTAAAAATTGGAAATAACCTTGGCGCAATTATTTTAAGTGTTGCTTTAGAATATGTAACCAAGGAAAATGACTTGGATAAAGCCATTAAATTTTTAACTACCAGTATCGAAAACATAGATACTGATATTACATTATCTCTTATTAAAGGAGAAAAAGTTTTTGAAGTAGATGAAGATTCACAATCATTAATATTAATAAATCGTATTCCAGAAATACATGATAAACTTTATCCTAAAATTGATATTGATGCTTATTTTTATAAAATTAAAAATAATACAATTAGAGATGGAAATAATTTTATAATTGATTTAAAGATATTTCATAAATCTTTTAAACATAAATCTGATTATTTAGAAAAATCCCTGTTATTTGTGGGTTTATTAAATTTAGTTATGTCGGATAATGTAATACAAGATAATAATATAATAGAAAAATATTATAATGATACTTTATATAAAGATGCCTTTAATTGTTTTAAAAATATAAAAAAATTTATTGAAGATACATTACGGACCTTATCACTTATGAAATGGATAACAGAAAATTTTAATGAATGTAAAGATGAAAAACTTTATAATAATTATATAAGTTCACGGGAAACTATAACATATATTTTAATTGAAATATTAAAATTATTAGAAAATTTTAATCAAAATATGTATAAAGAACCTTATATGTATAGTATATATGAATATATTAGACAAATTAATAAAATTAATGAAAATTATGCTAAAATTAAAGATTTAAATATTGAATGTAATAATATTGAATATTATGATTATCCTTTATTTTCTTTTTTAACGGGCCGGTTATCACCAAATGGAGATTTTTATAGTTTAAGTGGAAATTGTGCTCAATGGATACATAAACGTATTGCTGATGATTTGCTTGATAAAGGAATAATACCCAAAGAAAATATTATTAATAATAATCCAGATTTATGGCTAGAACAAAATGGTTGGGTAAAAATTACAGAAAATCATATTCAATTTGTAGGACATTTAAATCATATTTATAATAAAAAAGATGTTTTTATGACTTCGACACAAATTGAAAAAATCTGTAATTATTGTAGTAAATATCATACTAGAACTATTAAATTAGGATGGAAAAAGATAGAAATTTCTATTGAAAATTTTAAATATTTAGTAAAAAATAATCCAAATGAATTATATGAAAAATATTTATCATAAAATAAAATTTTAAAACTATGGCAAAGTATAACACAAAAAGAGAAAACAAGACGTTAAAACCGATAACTACTCATGAAGGAGGTTCAGGTTTTGCACAAACTTTAGAAAAAGAACTTATTGGTCTTTTATCTACAGGACTGGCTAATTCTTTTTATGAGTCTGAAAATGAGAGAGTAAAACGTTTATCAGAACTTATTAAAACTCTCGCTCAAAAAGATCCTTTATTTGTTGCTAAAGCATTAATTTATGCTCGTATTGCCTTTGGCCAAAGAAGTGTAACGCATGTAGGTGCAGTTGAGTTACTGCCGTATTTAAGTGGAAAGGATTTTGCAAAAAGATTTTTTTCAAAACGAGATAGAAAAGAAAACAGAGGAGGTATTATTTATCGTCTTGATGATATGGCAGAAATTCTTGCATACTACCAAGCTAAAAATGGGGTAGATGCCCCAATTCCAAACTCTATTAAAAAAGGTTTTAAGAGTGTTATTGAAAACTCAGATTTATATACATTGGCTAAATATCAAATGAAATCAAGAAATATTTCTTTGATAGATATTGTAAATCTTGTTCATCCTAAAGAAACTTCTATTAATGGAACAGTTGAAATTTCATTTGAGGAATACGGAAAAGCTATAAAAGGAACTAAGTTTGAAGGTGTACCCGTAAATAAAAATGAAAAAACTGGTAATGCAGTTATTTCAGCTTTACGAGCACTTATTCTTGGTTTGCTTAAGCAATTTAATACTGTTGAAGATAAGAATACTAATGCAGGTAAAGAAGTGTCTGAAAAGGTAAAAAGCGGTGAAATTAGTGAAGAGGAAGCTCTGGTTGAATTAAATGAAGCTAAAATTGAAAACTTTAAAGAACTTATTGAATCTAAAAAAATAGGTTATCTTGCATTGTTACGTAATCTTCGAAATATTCTTAAGACTAATGATGAAGATCTTGTTAACAAAGCTTGTGACTTATTAATTGATGAACAATTTATCCGTAAATCTCTTGTATTTCCTCATCAAATAGATCTTGCGTTAGAGGTAATACTCGAAGAATTTAGAAATAATTCATTTTTATTACGAATTGCAACGGCGCTTAACACCGCTTATGAACTTTCAATTCCTAATCTTAGTGAATTATTTAATAAAGGTAGAACAGCTGTAGTACTTGATGTATCAGGTTCTATGAGTACAAAAATTAAAATAGCAAAAGGTAAATATGGATTAACTTCAGCGCTTGATAAAGGTGCTTTAATTGCTGCTACGCTTGCAAAAGGTATAGGTGCTGAAATGTTTATATTTGCAACAAATGCTATGGCTGTAAATTACAATCCGCTTGATAGTATTAATACTATTAAGAAAAACTTACTTCATATAAATAAAGTTGGCGGTGGAACTCAATGGGAAGTTATTTTTCCATTACTTGAAGAATATGGTAAATTTGATAGAGTGTTTATAATCTCAGATGAACAGGGTGCAGATAGTGTTGAAAAAACATATAAAACATATTGTAGTAAATTTGGAATACCCCATGTTTTTGTAATAAATATCTGTGGTTATGGACCTACAATGATAAAGGAAAATACAAGAGTACATCGTATTTATGGTTATAATGCAGATATTTATGAAACCGCAAAAAAAGTAGAAATAGACATTGATGCAGTATTGAGAGAAATTGAGAAAATTGAGATTTAAAGAAAGGGGAGAATATCTTAGGATATTCTCTTCCTCTTTTTAATAAAATATTAAAGGAAGGAGAAATTTTTTCCTTTTATTTTTAACAAATTTTAACAATAATTTTTATACATTGTATTAAAATTTTTACTATATTTACCAAAATTATTTAATTAAATTTATTAACTAAAATCTTAAAAAAATGAAAATATCACTATTAATTAAATTATATTTTATTAGTTTGTTATTAACAAACTGTACTATGTCTGAAAAAGATATATTTTTTAATTTAACTGATACCATAAATATTTCGGGAACCAAAAATGAAAATTATGAAAGGGCTTTTTTATGGTTAGAAAATATTTCTAAATCTGTTAGATTAGAAATTCTTTATTCAGATAAAAATGCGACAACTGTTGAAGGAAGATGTCTTTTATATTATTTTCCATTTTCTCAACATATTAGAATAATTAAAAAATATGCGGGATTTGCATTAAGTATATATGATGATTATTTAGTTATAAGAATTATTTGTGATGGACGGCCGATACAAGGATTTTATTCAATGACTCGAATGAAAAGGGATTTAAATAAATTAATAAATACATTTAAACAAATAGATTTAAATTATTCTTTACAAACATTTTTATATAAAGGTATTAGGAGTGGTATGTCTGTAGATGAATTTATATCTTATATAAAAACTAATCCAGAATTTAAAATTGTAAAATTTAAAATTGGTGCTTTGGGTACCAGAACAACTTTTTTAGGAGAAACTTATGATATTTTCCCTTATTTTAATAAAAACCAAAAATTGGTTAGCATTATTATAATGAACGCCAAACCATACAAATGGACAGAATGTGATACTAATAATATTAAAAAAATAATTGTTGATTTATATTCATTATTAATAGAAAAATATGGAAATGCTTTTTATGTCGAAGAAAATAAAGATAATTTTTTAAATTTGATGAAAATGAATGTTCCCGTTATTAAACCTTTAGAATTATATTTCTTTAGAAAGAATAACATGCGTGTTTCTGTAAATATAGTAAGAAACAACAAAGATAAAAAAGATAAATATCATATATTAATAAATATATATGATACAAAATATTTAGATAGTGATCTATTTTTATTAAATAAAAATCTTAAAATAGACAATAATTCATTAATTATAACAGAATTATAATAGATGAAATATATTTTAATAATGAGTGTGTTTATATTAAATAAAAAGTTTTAGTTATTTATAAAATTAATAAGATTAAAATTTATTAACTAAAATCTTAAAAAATTAATAAATAAATTTAAACAAAAATTTTAAAATTAAGAAATTAAAGGGAAGAATTCTTTTCTTTAATTTTAACAAATTTTAATGGTAATTTTATATATTATATTAAAATTTTTACTATATTTACCAAAATTATTTAATTAAATTTATTAACTAAAATCTTAAAAAAAATGAAAACATTACTATTAATTAAATTATGTTTTATTAGTTTGTTATTAACAAATTGTGTTACATCTAAAGTTTATATACCAGTTGTTTTAACTGAAATTATAAATGTTCCTGGAACTAAAGATGAAAATTATATAAAAGCTAATTTATGGTTAGTGGATGTTTTTATTTCTGCTAAATCAGTTATTCAATTTTCAGATAAAGATGCTGGAGTTATTAAA
>Ga0116188_1001486_pt1 | contig 20234 bp, 8 predicted proteins | sample AD_JPNTR2_MetaG_FD_89807 | JGI IMG/M metagenome (GOLD analysis project Ga0116188, IMG submission 89807) | Active sludge microbial communities of municipal wastewater-treating anaerobic digesters from Japan - AD_JPNTR2_MetaG | ecosystem: Engineered > Bioreactor > Anaerobic > Digestate | place...
CAGGAAAGTATGTTCTCGTAATGCGGATCCACGTGGAATTGATGGTCGATCGATGAAAAGATCAGGCTCACAAAATCGTGTGTTTCCTGTCCTTCGACGTCGGTTTCCAGGATTTTACGCGCCGCCAGAGAAGCCAGCGCACGGTCATTCTTTTCAGGATAGTCAGGACCATACGCGGCTTGGGCAAGATGACGCCGGATCAGTCGAAGCGGGTTCTTGCTCCTTTCGCCTCCGGTGATCAGGTATTTGGCCAGCGCCGTCAACTGATCGGTCGGACGTTCTCGATAGAAGGGCTGTATAGAGGTCCAAGTTCTTCCTGTTTGAAAATGGTCCTCGAGAATCGGGATTTCCAGTAAATCCAACTGCCAGAGTGCGGTTGTCCGGCGAGCTCCCTGCACTGTCACGTTCAGCGATTCCCGCAGGTGGTCCAGGTAGCTGCTCAAATCTCCTGTGAAGCGGTTGAAATAGGTGTTGGTCTTCACGATGCTGCTGTAACCGGTGTCGATCATCGCCCAGGAAGGGGTAGAGAGAGCCAGCGTGGAACAGTACATCGAAGTGCGAACCCCGTTGCGGTAGAAATACGTCGCAATGTTCGGTGTCAGGACATCCCGCTTGAGGACCGATAGCAACTGCGCGTGAGCCTCTCGGAACAGTTCAGGATGCGGCAGGCGATTTACTGATTCGCTGCGAGGGTCGACAGCCCCGTCAACAACGAGCGAAGAGAGCCCGTCAACCTTGATAAGGACCAGGCGAGGACGAGGAACAGGCGCGCCAAAAACCGCGCTCTTGAAGTCGATCGAGAGGAAGATAAACAGAACCAGCCAAAAAGGAAGAGCCACGGTAAAAGCCCGCGACCTGGTGTCCGGCAGCGACCTCGAATAGGTTGTCGGAGGTATCCTGCGGGTCGCCTGGGCAGCCTGTTCAACGCACTTAGTCATCTCCCAAAGTGCTCCCTGATGCAACGAGGGTGGCAACTTCGCCGTTCAGTATTGCTCGAATCGCTGCCTGGCGCCGAGGAGGGATGAGAGATGGATCTATGCGCTTAAGACGTTCGATGAATCGCTTGGCGTCGGGGCATGCGGTCTCGTTCCGTGACTGAATCTGCGCCCAGGCATCAAGCACCGCGCTCCAGGAATGAGCGGGCAGGTTGGTGTCCGCGCCGAACTCCCGAACCAGCCGCAAAGCTTCGCGATAGTCTTTTTCCTGTTCGTACCGAGCCACGTCAGGATCAAACAGAGCACGCTTCCCCAGCGCAAGCGCGGCTCTTACCTCGTCCTCGAACAAACAGCGAAGGTGTCCGGCCAAAAGCACACCATCGTTCTGGAGCAGCACCTCAAGGCGTTTTCTGGCCTCCTGATCTTCACGGCGGTAAGAAGCCATGAGCGGGTTGGCACGGTGCTTTTCCAAGGCCTTCAGGAGCAAATCGTTGGTGTCGGGATCGAATGTCCACTCCAGCCGGGCAAATAGTCGAGCCGGTTCAACGCCGGCGAAAGCCGATCGCCGGCTGAAATGGGGGTAGTCTTTCTTGTTGAGAGCATAGCTGCCGATCCGCCCCAGCACGCGGTATAGCAAGGGAACGTTGGTCATTTCAATCGCTTGATCGAGAGTAAATCTCCATACCCGCGACGCTTCGCGACCGATGCCCCCTTTGCGTTTGAAGAAATCAACAACCAGGATCGGTTTGAGTCGGTACTCACTGGAGAGGACGTAAAACGCCAGCGGAATCTCCTCATCCGGGTGTCTCTTTATCAGCTCTTGAACGGCTGGATTCTCGAATGGATTGTAGGCGAGATCGAAAGGATTGCGCTTCGGCCAGTCGCGCACTTTTCGTTCCAACGAAGAAGAGCGGATAAACAAAAGCGCGGCTCGAAAGATAGGCGCCTTCCCGGAGACTCCGAAATTGATTTCTCGAAGGCCCAATCCATAGAGGTTCGCATTCGCATGAAGGTACGAAGCAGTATTCCCCTCCTGTGCGCGCCGCTCGCTTTCGAAGCGCTGGACGACCTCATTCGGGTGTTCGGGATCAAGAAACAGGCATGAAACCCGCCGGTTTGCCAGAAGGTGATACTTGATTTCGATGATAGCCGACGCCGAGAAGTGTTCCGAAGAAGGGGCCAACTGCGAAGCAGCCTCATAGAGGTCAAGTAGCGTGTAAGTCTGGTGAAATCGGCATTCATCCAGATCGGCGCCGTTACCCGAGTAGTTTCTGATAAAGAACCGGGCCGGGCTGACGTAGCCTGACCAGCGGATAGTTTCGTCGACCACTCGCCAACGTACTCTGTTCCATACTCGCGGTCGCAACGACCGAACCGATAAGCAAGGAGCGGGAAAATTCTCCAGGGACAGCTCCGAGGACTTTTTCCCACCCGGCGAGCCGGGAACTCCAAGGGCAGCGCGGAACCGTTGCCAGACCGATGGAGAAGTATCGCTCAAATTCCACAGCGCGAGCCATTCGAGGTCATCCCCGCTGGTTCTGCGTCCGGCTATGGCCAGGAGAGGCAAGAAACCCTCTGCCTGATCAACACCGAGGACCGACAGCACAAAGTGATACGGAGTACCGGAATTGTTCAAGGCGTCTACAGGATAATTGCGGATCTGTAGCGCCGGAGCAGCGGTGTCGTCGAAATCCTGAGTCGAAGCCGGGAAGACGATGGTGAAAAGCCCGCAGCACACGAGAATGAGAAGAAAACCAACTCGAATCAAGATACCTACACCCCTTCTGACGTTGTCCCTTTGTTCTGATGTTTTCCCATTATGTTACCTTTCCGCCTTCTTCTGGTGTTAGAAGTTATTGTTTCGTTAGTCTCGTTACGCCCCGTGAATCTTTCTGACGAATGGGACACCGGTTGTGTTACTCTAACCCGGTGTTATTCAAGGGCCGATGCGTACGATTGTTCGCCGTGATTCTCCTGGTAGCCGCCGTGGCTCCAGGGATGACAGTGCTGTGTCTTGCACCTGCCGGTCACGCTGCTCTTGAAAACAACGCAAGCACCTGCTGCTTAGGCTTTTTCTCACGGTTTTGGGGAGGTGAGGAACACCCGCTCTCCTCGCAGACTTTTGCAGATTGCTCGGGCTGCGTCGATATTCCGCTCGTCGGCACTATATTGCGGTCAGACACGGTGAGTCTTCTCGACGCCAGCGAGCATGCGGCTCACACACCTGTGGCCTTGGAGACGCCTGAGCGTCCTTTCATCCTCGTGGGCCGCAATTTGAGCCACAATTCATCTTCTGCTGCACCCACGGACCCAATTCCCCTAGTCCCGCTTCGCTGTTAGATCATTCGTTCCTTCCAAATTTATTCGATGACGCCGGCTATCAGCCGGGAATCTGGTAACCGTTTCCAATCGCCATAATCAGGAGGGTCTGAGATGCAGACTCCAGGTAGGAGTATTACCCTGTTCACATTCTTTTTGGGGGCGACACTTCATGCGAGTTTCACTGCGCCTTTGAGGGCCGAGGCAAAACCGTCACAACTGGACCAACCGAGCAAGACAGGCACGGCCATGTCGATCGAACAGATCGTCGAGGTCGGACTCCGGAATAATCCGGATCTTTTGGCCGCTCGACAACGCCTGGTCGAAGCCCAGGCCTTGGAGCGACAGGCCGGCTTGCGACCCAATCCCGGCCTGGAGATATCGGTCGGAAACGGCGATGTGCTCAACAGTTCCGGCGAACGCGATTGGTCTTTTGCTTATTCGCACAAATTCGAATTAGGCGGGAAGCGAGACCGCCGCCTTAACGTCAGCCGACTGGGTATTGAATTGGCGCGTATCGAGATCACCAATCGAGAGCGACTTCTGGCCTCCGAAATCAAGATCAGCTGCGCGGAAGCTTTGGCAGCCGCGCGAAACCTGCGCAATGCCGAGGAACTGCTTAGGCTGACCAGTCACAGTCTTCGGTTGGCCGAGGCGCGCAGCGAGACCGGGGAAGGGGCGCCCCTGGAGCAAGGGCTGTTACAAGTTGAGGTGAATCGGCTTGACTCCGATCGCTTGGCGTTTGCCACCCGAGCTGAGAATGCCTTGCTGGGGATAAAGCTCCTTGCTGGGCTGCCTCTGGAGGAGGACCTGCGGATATTGGACTCACTGGACAAGACGGGGGAAGACCTGCCGAGCCTCGGGAATTCAGTCGAAGTCGCCTTGACGCGACGGCCGGATCTTGCGGCCGCCCGTCTTCGGGAGGAGTTGGCCGAAGCGGAAATGCGGATGGCAAAGTCCGCGGGGACACCCGATCTGGTGGTGCAGGCAGGCTATTCCCGGGTGCAGTCCAGTTTTGATCAGTTTGGCTTCTCGCAGCCGGGCGGCATGCTGATTCCGCTTCGAGACACCGACAATTTAATCACCGGCGGGATATCAATCGAGCTTCCCCTGACTGATCGAAACCAGGGAAACATCGAGGCAGCCGTCGCCCGCCAGAGAGCGGCCCGATTAGAGCGCGAATCGCTTGAACGAATCGTTCGCCAAGAAGTCTTGGCGGCTACAAACCGCCTGGAGAGCGTCCGCCAGGCGTTGGAGCTATTCGATAAAGGGGTGATCAGCCGATCGCAGGAAAACTTGCGGATCGTCCGGGGTGCGTACGAGCTGGGCGAGCTCCGACTTATCGACGTCATTGACGAGCAACGTCGCCTGATCGAAATCCAGCGAACCTATACGGAACTTTTGCGCGACGCATATATTGCCGCCGTCGAGGTGGAAAAGGCTTGTGGCGCGCCAGTCAGATAACAGGGAATCCAGCTATGTCTACGAGTAAACAAACCGTCATCTTCTTGCTCATCATCAGTGCTTTGGCGGCAGGATTCTACTTCGGGCGGACGACAGCCGACGGGGCTGCGGACAGCCGAGAAGGCACATCGAGCCTCGAAAGCAATCACGAGGAAACGTCGCTCCTGTCGCTGAGCCCGGAGGCGCAGTCCAGGCTCGGAATCGAGTCTGTCGAAGTCAAAGCACGAAGGGTACAGCAGTTCATCGAAACAACCGGGACCGTCAAGCCAGATGAGACCAGAATAGCCAACGTTCATTCGGCGGGACGCGGCCGAATTAACCAAGTGTACGTACGCCTGGGAGACCGGGTCGAAGCCGGGCAGCCGCTCCTCCGATATGACAACGTCGAGCTGGGAGAAGTCCTGGGACAGTACGTTGCGGCACTTGCGGAGTTAGAAAGGAGTAAGTCTGCAGCCGAGGTTGCCCGGCAAGCCCTCGAAAGGGCTCGCAGCTTAGTCAATCTGGGCGCCATCGCGAAAGCGGAACTCGAGCGTCGCGAGGCGGAGTTCCAGAATGTCCTGTCGGAGAGTGAGCGACGCAGAGCCGAAGCCGCACAGCTCGAGGAAAAGCTGCACCGTTTTGGGATGACCGATTCGGAAATCGAGAAGCTTGAGCCGAGGACCGGAGCAGACTACCACCGGCAAGCATCTTACAGCGTCCTTAGAGCCCCTTGTGCCGGCGTGATTACCAGCTTCAACGCCGCACCGGGAGAGAGTGTCGACAGGCCCGATGAACTCATGACGATCGCCGATCTGCGAACAGTATGGGTCCAGGCCGATGTCTTCGAGAAGGACCTTCGGCTTGTCCGGGAGGGAAGCACTGCCGAGGTTCGAGTGGGCGCCCACCCGGATCAGTTATTCAAGGGAAAAGTCACGTATGTAGCCGATGTGCTGGACCCCTATACACGGACCGCGAAGGTGCGCATAGAGGTCCCGAATCCCGACAATCTCCTCAAAGTGGAGATGTTCGCTACGGTTCGAATCGCCACTGACGTAGCCCGGCCCGCGCTGATGGTACCGGCCGAAGCGGTGCACAAACTGGATGACCAGATGGCGGCTTTCGTGAAACTCGAAAACGGCTTCGAGAGGCGAAACCTTCAACTGGGACCCCGAATCGGCGAGTGGGTGACAGTAGTAGAGGGGCTTAAAGAAGGCGAATCGGTTGTCACCAAGGGATCGTTTCTGCTGAAGTCCGAAGCAAAGAAGGCCGAACTGGGACATCACCACGAGGACTAAGCGCATGATCGAGCGAATAGTTGATTTCAGTATTCGTTGGCGAGTCCTCATGGTCACTCTCGCCCTGGGCCTGGTTGCCCTGGGTATCCATTCGGCGCTTGAACTGCCGATCGACGCTGTCCCGGATATCACCACCAATCAGGTCCAGATCAACGCGGTAGCACCATCTTTCACTCCGCTCGAGATGGAAAAGTATGTGACTTTTCCAATCGAGGTCGCCCTGGCCGGTTTGCCGGAGACGCTTGACATCCGGTCGCTTTCAAAGTTCGGCCTCTCCCAGGTTACAGTGACCTTTGAAGAGGGAGTCGACATTTACTGGGCACGTCAGTTGGTTCTGGAACGACTGATTTCGGCTGAAAGAGAGCTGCCACCGGGAATCACACCTGAACTCGCGCCGGTCAGTACCGGACTGGGCGAGATTTACCAGTTCACGGTGGAATCGGATCCGCAATCCGGGCACCAGTATTCACTAATGGAGCTTCGCACCATCCTGGACTGGTTCATTAAGCCGCAGCTCCGAACTATTCCCGGCGTTATCGAGGTGAATTCCTTCGGTGGGCACGAAAAGCAGTACCAGGTAAACGTCGATCCAAACCAACTGGTCAGTTTCGGCCTGAGTCTGTCGCAAGTTGTAGAAGCTTTGCGGGACAACAACTCCAACGCCGGCGGGGCGTATATCGAGTATGGCGGAGAACAGCAACTGCTGAGGGGAGTGGGACTGATACAGGATGAACGGGACATCGAGAACATTGTGGTGGCGTCACGGGGAGGAATCCCCATTTATATCAAGAACATAGGCGAGGTCAACCTGGGTGCCGAGGTTCGCCAGGGCGCGGCAACGCGTGACGGTAAAGGGGAAACCGTCATGGCGATCGTCATGATGCTCAAAGGGGAGAACAGCCGCGCAGTAGCACGAAGAGTTGACGCCCGTCTAAAAGAAATCGCCAAGGCGCTTCCCCCAGGCGTGATCGTGAGTCCGTTTTACAATCGCAGCGACCTGGTGGAACGGACTGTTCAGACGGCTGCAGGCAACCTGGTTGCTGGAGGCGTGATAGTGATAGGCGTACTCTTCCTGTTCCTGTTGCAGCTGCGAGCCGGATTGATTGTCTCCTCGGCCATTCCGCTCTCCATGCTCATCGCCATAATCGGCATGAAGCACTTCGGGGTTTCTGCCAACCTGATGAGTCTTGGCGCCATCGATTTCGGTCTCATCGTGGATGCGGCGGTTATCATTATCGAGAACTGCGTTCGCCAACTCGCGGCCAGGAAGCGCGAACTCGAACGACGTCTGAGTCAAAGCGAACGCATTCAGACAATCCGCGGTGCAATCCTGGAAGTTCGCCGAGCCAGCCAGTTCGGGGAATTGATTATCATCGCCGCCTACCTTCCGATACTGTCCTTGGCCGGTATAGAAGGAAGGATGTTTCGCCCGATGGCGCTGACCGTGGTTTTTGCTCTTGCAGGCGCCCTGGTCCTGAGCCTGACGGTGATTCCGGCTTTGGCAGCCCTTTTCCTGAAGGAGCCCCGAAACGTCTACCAGCCAACGGCCAATGACGAGCACGTAGAAGAGAACCCCATCGTGCGTCGTCTCATGCATGTGTACGAAAGCGTCCTGCGATTTGCCGTGCCCCGGCCCGCTGTTCTCTGGGGAGGGGCGGTTATCTTGATTGCCATATCGGCCCTGCTCTTTTCGAGTCTGGGCAGCGAATTCATTCCCGATCTCGCGGAAGGGGCCATCGCGATCAACACGGCTCGACTGCCGAGCGTGTCTTTAACCCAATCGATCAAGATGATTTCCGCCATGGAACAGAGTCTTAAGGAAATCCCCGAAGTCCAGACCGTCACCAGTCGGATTGGACGACCGGAAATCGCCACTGACCCGATGGGACCCGAGCACGCCGATACCTACGTGTTTCTAAAGCCCAAATCGACATGGGAGGGCGCCGGGAGCCAGGAAGATATCGTGGAAAAGCTGGCAGCGAAGGTCAGCGAGGTTCCAGGGATGAGCTACTCCTTCTCGCAACCCATTAAGTTTCGAATGATGGAACTGCTGGAGGGCGTGGGCGCCCGGTCTGATGTGGTCATTAAAATCTTCGGCGACGATTTCGACGTCCTCAGTGAGACGGCCGAAAAAGCGGCGCGGATCATTGCCGGCATCCCGGGGGCTGCAGATCCGCGGGTACAAGCCATTAACGGCTTGCCGGTGTTGGAGATCAGGGCGAACCGAGAGAAGATGGCGCGTTACGGTATCAATGTGTCCGACGTGCATGAAATTGTCGAGACCGCGATTGCAGGAACGCAGGCATCTACAGTCTTGGAAGGCTTCATGAGGTTTGACCTGGTCGTTCGCCTGCCGGAGTGGGCGCGACGCGACGCCCAGGCACTGGGCAATCTCCTGGTCAGTGCCCCAAATGGACAGAAGATCCCTTTGAGCGAAGTAACCGAAATCGTGAGCGAACAGGGACCGGCCGAAATCTCGCGCGAAAACGGTTTGCGGCGTATCTCGCTTGAAGTAAACGTACGAGGACGGGACATCGGCAGCTTCGTGGACGAGGCACGACGTCTGATCCAGGCACAGATTCAGCTGCCACCAGGCTACGTAATGACCTGGGGAGGAACCTTCGAGCACATGGAAAGTGGCCGGTTGCGTCTCATCGTTGCGGTTCCGGTTACTTTTGTGATCATTTTCATCCTGCTCTTTATTACTTTCAAATCCATAAAGCAGGCCCTCCTCATCTTTACCGGCATCCCCTTCGCGCTGACCGGGGGCGTCCTCGCCTTGTGGCTCCGAGGTATGGATTTCTCGATGAGCGCCGGAATTGGCTTTATCGCGGTTTCCGGTGTAGCCGTTTTGAACGGCGTGGTAATGGTCGCCTTCATCAACCAGTTGCGCGAGCGAGGATCAGCTCTTGAGAAAGCCATCATGGACGGCGCCGTCACGCGTCTCAGGCCTGTGTTGATGACGGCCCTGGTCGCCAGTCTCGGCTTTGTTCCAATGGCAGTGTCGACCGGCGCCGGCGCCGAAGTGCAAAAACCGTTGGCTACGGTCGTCATCGGGGGCTTGATCACTTCAACGTTGCTCACGCTCTTGATCCTCCCTGCAACCTACCGGTGGAGCGATAAGAGCAGGCGACTCCCTGAAACAGCAGGCGACACCTAAACGTCGGTATCAGGAACTGTCCCAAGTCTCCGCGGCTCAAGCGCCAGAACGACAACGAGCAGGAGGCACCCTCTGTTCGTAGTACCGGCTTTAGCCGGGCAGTTGCCCAGCGGTCAACTGTTGATATCTGACCGCTTTAAGGCCCGCCTAAAGGGCGCCTAAAGGCGGGACGTGGAGTTTGGCGAAAAATACACAGTCGTGTAAAGCCGAAGAAGACGTTGTTGACGTTGAGATTGTCATACTGAGAGATACGGCACGCCGGAGGCGTGCATTTTTTTTGGCGACACCCCCGGAAACGGGAGAGAAGTAGTACCGCACCTTGGTAAGGGTGCGAGGGGTTTTTTCCTCCCACTCCTTCAGAGTGGGACGCCCTTTCCGGTCCATTTCCGGGGGTGTCGCTAAAAAACGCTCCACCCCCGGCTACTTTCCTCGCACGCCTCCGGCGTGCCGAAAATGTTGGTTTTCCGCCAATGTCCAGAGCCCGCCTGGAAGGCGGAACTATAAAGATGGGAACTTGGCGGTAGTTGAGGTTCCCCGTCTTCTATCGTGGCCGGATTCTCCAGCTGGAAAGTTCGACCACAATAAATCTCTGGTGACATTATCGATACCTCTCCCCGCCCTACTTACATACTTGTAAACCCGGCAGGTTGAACATTCCAGCAAATCCTGTAACGATTAGCCAAAGATCAAAGGAGGCATCGCGATGGCAACTCCGTCCCGTCGTCCTATGGTGATTTCGTCTCTATGGCTGCAGTGCGCTATCCTCACATTCATCATTGGCTTTGCCGTTCTGGGGTACCTAGCTTACTCAATTTACGGGGAGCATCCTCCCATCCCTGACCGGGTCGTGTCTCCCGATAACGAGGTTGTCTTTACCGGCGAAGACATCATGTCCGGGCAGCATATTTTTCAGAAATACGGACTAATGCAGTTTGGCACTATTTTCGGGCACGGCGCCTACCTGGGACCCGACTTTACGGCCCAGTACCTGCACGAAGCCGCTTTGGCAATGCAGCAGTACTATGCCGGGGGAGGGGAAGCGACTCCGGATATCGAGGCACGTGTTCGTTCTGAGTGGAAGGTGAATCGGTACGATTCATCGCAGAGCACGTTGGTCTTGACGAGCGGCCAGGTCGAAGCCTTTCGACGAATGCAAGAGTTTTACTCCCAATGGTTCGCCGAAGGTCGAGAACAGCGGGGACTGCGACGACCGGAGATCCGTGATCCTGAAGAGCTCCACGACCTCACCACCTATTTCGCATGGGCGGCATGGGTGGCGGCAGCCAACCGCCCCGGCAAAGACTATTCGTATACCAATAACTGGCCGCCGGAGCCTTTGGTTGGCAACGCCCCTACGGCCCAGGCGTTCCTTTGGAGCGTTTTGAGCCTGATCGCGCTTCTGGGAGGAATTGGAATCGTGCTTTTTGCTGTCGGGAAGTACGATTTGCTGGGCTGGCGCAGAGCCGACGAAGCCGAGGCTCGTCCTCCCGATTTTCGTCCTCCTGAGCAAGTCCGCCTGACTCCGTCGCAACGAGCTACCGCCTGGTACTTCCTGGTGGTAGCGGGCCTGTTCCTGGTACAGGGGCTGCTGGGAGGCGTGAATGCGCACTATCATGCCGAACCGGAAGGTTTTTACGGAATCAACATATCCGATTGGCTGCCATACAACCTGAGTCGGATGTGGCACCTGCAGCTCGCTCTCTTTTTCGTGTCCGCAAGTTTCCTGAGCATGGGGATTTTCCTTGCTCCCATGATCGCGCGTCGCGAGCCCAGGCATCAGGATAAACTTGCCATCGCCTTATTTGGCGCGGTTGTCCTGGTAGTAGTCGGCAGCTTGGCCGGGGAAGCCGCCAGCATCAAGGGTTATTTTACCCAAGAAGGTCCCTGGTTCTGGGTGGGCACCCAGGGATGGGAATACCTTGATCTTGGCCGGCTGTGGCAGATCCTGCTGGTCATCGGAATGCTTCTCTGGGTTGCCATCCTGTTTCGCGGTCTCCGTAACCGGCTACCCCAGGAACACCCTGGCAATATGCCGTTTCTCTTTCTGTACAGTGCCTTATCGATCCCTGTCTTTTATGCAGCCGGCCTGGCCTTCGGCAAAAGCACGAATTTCGCGGTAATGGATTTCTGGCGTTTCTGGGTTGTTCACCTCTGGGTGGAGGACTTCCTGGAGCTGTTCACTACCATTATGGTCGCCTACATTTTCGTTTTGATCGGCGTTGTCCGAGAAACCACGGCGACTCGGGTCATTTACCTGGATGTAATCCTGTACTCAGTCGGCGGCGTGATAGGCACCATGCACCATCTCTATTTCAGCGGTGCACCCGCGCAGCATATGGCCTTAGGCGCTTTCTTCTCGGCAATGGAGGTTATTCCCCTCGTCTTACTCAGCTACGAAGCCTGGAGGTTTATGCAGCTTGGAAGTCCTGTCGGTGGGGCTTCAGTTCTCGAGGTGACGCCGCGGCAGTTCCCGCATAAATGGGCAGTAATGTTCTTGATTGCCGTCGGTTTCTGGAATTTCCTTGGCGCTGGTGTTTTTGGTTTCCTTATCAACCTCCCGATCGTCAGCTATTACGAAATCGGAACTGCCTTCACAGCCAATCACGGGCATGGCGCCATGATGGGCGTCTATGGGATGCTCGCCATCGGTTTCTTCATGTTTGTCGCGCGCTATTTCATCCCGCCGGATCGCAGAAGCGAACGCGCCATGAAGCTGTCGTTTTGGGGCTTGAACATCGGCCTCGCCATGATGTTGTTCGTCAATCTTGTGCCAATGGGCATCCTGCAGCTTTACGACGCTTTTCAGAATGGCTATGTCCATGCCAGGGCGCCGGAGTTTTTCGAACAGCCAGCGGTTCGCCTGATCGAATGGCTGCGCATGCCGGGAGATGTGATATTCATCGTGGCGGGAATCCTTCCGGTTGTCTACCTGGCGCTTCGGATGTTCGTTGAGCGGAAAAGATACCGGACCCTGCCGTACGGACTAGAAGCAGAAGTGCTGGTCGAGGAGGTAAAATAGCCCGCCTAGTTTGCCCGCTTTGGTGGGCCGATTCAGCGGGAATAGAAAATGAACGATACAGTCAGAATTATGCCCTGCCTGGATATGCAGAATGGGCGAGTCGTCAAGGGTGTGCATTTCGTCAACATAAGGGACGCCGGAGACCCTGTGGAATGTGCCCGAGCTTATTGCGAGGCCGGAGCGGATGAGCTCGCCCTGCTGGATATCAGCGCCACGGTCGAGGGGCGAAACACAATGCTTGATGTGGTCAGTCGTGTTGCCGCGGTGACAACGGTGCCCTTTACCGTGGGGGGAGGGATTAAGGATGTAAAAACCGCTCTGGACGTTATAAACGCAGGAGCGGACAAAGTGTCGACCAGCAGTGCAGCATTTCGACATCCGGAACTGATACCGGAGATGGTGCGTGAACTCGGCCGGGAGCGGGTTACCGTAGCCATCGATGTTGACCGAAACCCGAATCTGCCATCGGGCTACGAGGTTTACATCGATGGAGGAAGAACAGCAACCGGCATGGATGCACTTGAATGGGCGAAAAGGGTCGACGATATCGGCGTGAGCTGTATTCTTCCTACGAGCAAGGCGGGCGACGGAGCCAGAACCGGTTATGATTTACCCCTGATCCGTCTCCTGGCAGACTCCGTAGAGGCACGCGTAGTCGCATCCGGCGGTGCAGGAACGCTCGAGCATTTCTTCGAAGCGGTCATGGCAGGCGCGTCGATTTTACTGGCTGCATCGGTGTTCCATTTCGGCATGATTTCCATCCCCGAATTGAAATCCTACCTGCGAGGGCGGGGAGTTGCGGTTACCAGCTAAGGGGCTCGGTGGCCTCACGGATTTAACTTGCAAAGCGCGGCCAATTAGACAGAATCTCTGCTCATGGATAACACCGTAAGGATTCTGTTGGCCGCCGGTTTTGTCTTCATGCTTGGAATCGGTCATCTCTCCGCCCAAGGCCGCCTCAACGGCGAAATCGAAGTTAAGATCACTGCCCTCATCCAAAAAATGACCCTGGAGGAGAAAATCGGGCAGCTGAACCAGTACAGCAGCACCTTCGATGTTACCGGACCACCCCCGCAGGAAGGCAGCAACCGGGACCGGTACGAGCAGATCAAACAGGGACTGGTCGGGTCGATGCTGAATGTTACCGGCGCCGATGCGACCAGGCAGATGCAGGAATTGGCGGTGAAAAACAGCCGCCTCGGCATTCCGCTCATCTTCGGACTGGACGTTGTTCACGGCTACCGGACCATGTTCCCAATTCCCCTGGCGGAAGCGGCCAGCTGGGACCTCGATGCCATTGAGTTGTCAGCCAGGATCGTCGCCACGGAGGCTGCAGCTGCAGGCCTCCACTGGACTTTTGCGCCCATGGTCGATATCTGCCGGGACCCGAGGTGGGGCCGCGTCATGGAAGGCGCCGGCGAGGACCCATACCTCGGAGCGAAGATCGCAGCCGCACGCGTGCGCGGATTCCAGGGACGTGACCTCTCCAGGACCGATACCATTGCCGCTTGTGCGAAGCACTATGCCGGCTACGGTTTCGCTGAAGGCGGCCGGGACTACAACACGGTCGATATTTCCGAGCACACACTGCGAAACGTCGTGCTCCCGCCTTTCCACGCCGCAGTAGAGGCCGGAGTGGCCACGGTGATGAACGCTTTTAACGAGATCGGAGGCGTTCCCGCCACAGCAAGCGTTCACCTCCAGCGGGAAATCCTCAAAGGTGAATGGAATTTCCAGGGATTCGTGGTCTCGGACTGGGGATCGATCGGCGAACTGGTCCCCCATGGTGTGGCGGAAGATGCTGTTCAGGCAGCCCGGATTGCAATTATGGCCGGCAGCGACATGGACATGGAGAGCGGGGCCTATGTCCAACACCTCGCCAACCTGGTGAGATCCGGTAAGGTAGATGAAAAGTTGATCGACGACGCCGTTCGGCGCGTTCTTCGTGTCAAATACGAGCTTGGGCTGTTTGACGATCCCTACCGCTACAGCGATCCCGTACGCGAGAAAAAGGCCATTTTGACCCAGGATCACGTGAATGCGGCCCGGGATGTGGCGCGCAAGTCCATCGTGTTGCTGAAAAACGAAGGGGACCTGCTGCCTCTTCAAAAAAGAGGGACAATTGCTGTCATAGGTCCGCTGGCCGCCGACAAAGACTCTCCTCTTGGCAACTGGAGAGCCCAGGCAATTGCTGATTCCGCGGTATCACTACTCGAAGGAATCCAGGCCGCTGTAGGCCAAAGTGCGAATGTCGTCCACGCAGAAGGCGTAAAGCTGATTGTCGGTCCACGCAACTTCCTGGCACCGTCTCAGTACAACACCGAGGACCGCTCGGGTTTTGCCGAGGCGGTCGCGATCGCTCGTAGCGCGGATGTTGTGATTGCGGCCGTCGGAGAAGATGCCTACCAGTCCGGCGAAGGACGCAGCCAGGCAGACATAGGACTGAAAGGCCTGCAAGAAGAATTGCTTCGCGAAATCTACGCAGTCAACAAGAACCTGGTTGTGGTGTTGATGACCGGCCGGCCCGTCGTAATCAACTGGATCGCAGACAACGTTCCCGCGCTGCTGCAAGCATGGCACCTGGGCTCGCAGGCGGGGCATGCCATAGCCGACATCCTCTTCGGCGCGTATTCACCGTCGGGGAAGCTGCCGGTTTCTTTTCCGCGGCATGTCGGGCAACTGCCGCTTTATTACAACCACAAGCCAACGGGCAGACCGAATGCGCTGGACACGGTGGTGTGGTCGCATTACACCGACGTTCCCAACTCGCCTCTGTTCCCCTTCGGATATGGTTTGAGTTATGCCAGGTTCGAGTACTCCGAGCCGCGGCTGAGCGCAAACGAAATTGGACTTGACGACAAGCTGAACATAACAGTCACTGTCAAGAACACCGGCAAACGCGCCGGAACTGAAATTGTCCAGCTGTACACTCGGGACCTGGTGGGGAGCGTGACGCGCCCGGTCAAGGAATTGAAAGGATTTCAAAAGATCAGCCTCGAGCCTGGTGAAGAAGGGGCAGTCACCTTCACGTTGAGCGCCTCGGACCTAGCCTTTTACAACGGCGCCGGTAAGTGGGAAGCCGAGCCGGGAACGTTCAAGGTTTTTGTGGGGGGCAATTCCCGAGATGTGAAGGAGGCACAGTTTACCCTGAAGGCAACAGCGCGCCAGTAGCTTTCATTTCAAGTGGTCCTTACGGTTTTTGGCGACTACAATCGGGGCATCATGAACCAAACCTCACCTCTTCGGGCAGTTCTTTTCGTCATCCTTGGTTTCCTGCTTGCCCCGCCGCTGTTGGCGGATAGTTCACCCGCGCCGAAGGGTTTCCGGTTGATTCCCGGCGGCAGTTATTACGCAGGGGACATTACCGCCCCTCATCCCCGCCAGTTGGTGCGCCTCGAACCCTTCGAAATCCTGGACCACCCTGTGACCAACCTCGAATACAAGCTTTTCGTGGACGCGACGAGGCATCCGGCCCCGCTCCACTGGAAGAACGGCCAGATTCCGCCGGGCAAGGAGGACCACCCGGTCGTGTTCGTGAATCGCGACGATGTGAACTCTTACCTGCGATGGCTCACGGCCGTGGATGGTCGGGTTTATCGGCTGCCAACGACTGTGGAGTTCGAGTACGCGGCCAGAGGTGGGCTTGAAGGCAAAAAATACCCCTGGGGTGACGGTGATCCCGCTTTGCACGCCAACTTCGATGCCGATGGCAGCCGAAGCTTCGACGGATGGGAGCGCTACCTTCAACCTGCGCGTTGGGGCAGCCCAAACGGATACGGGCTCTACGGAACTGCGGGTAACGTCTGGCAAATGGTGGATAGCCAGCCCGATCCCGTGACGATTCGGTTCAAATACCGCCTGGAACGTCCCCATATGGCAACCGGACCCGTTTATGGGGGCTCTTGGGCTCGCGGGACAGAGTACCTTCGCTGCGGCAATCTGGCCAATATTTCCCCCGGGAGCCGGCAACCGGACGTCGGTTTTCGTCCGGTCCGTTCACCGCAGGGCGCTGACTGGCGTGTGCAGCACCGCCGGCTGGTTGCACAGTCTCTGGGTAAAGGCAAGGTTTTGCTTTCCTGGGCGCTTTTGGCCTCGGACTCCGCCGAAACGGCTTTCGACGTTTTCCGGTCGGTTTCGCGCACTCACGCGGGCTTTCGAGTCAATTCAGAACCAATAACGCAGTCAACGAGCTTTCTCGATTTCGATCTGAAACCCGGCCAGCGCTATCACTACTACGTCCAACCCTTAACCGACCCGAAACGAGACAAAAAGGGCCGCCGGTCCGAGTGGTGCGGCGTGACGGTGAGCGAGGAAGCACAGACAGCAATCTTCACTTTCCAGCCTCTCGCTCGGCAAGGGGGAGTTGTCCCGGTGTTTGGCGACCTTGACGGTGACGGTCAGATGGATTGCGTCATCCGTCTCGACAATGGCAACGTAGAGATGTCTCAGGACCCCGGAATTCCGGTTCAACTTGAAGCGTTTACTTCATACGGGCGCTCGCTCTGGCGCGTAAATGTGTCCAATCACGACCATTGCTTCGGAAACCACAACAACGTTCCTTTCAATGTCTGGGATATGGACGGGGATGGGAAAGCGGAGGTTATAACCCGATTCCAGGCCGAAGAACAGGACTGGGTCGCCATCCTCGACGGTATGACCGGAGCCGTCAAGAAACGCGTGTAATGGCCGCCGATGATTAGCGATTTTGATCGATCTTCTACGCGAATCCATCTGTCCGTCGTCTGCCTGGACGGGCGCAACCCGGCGATTGTTACGCAGACGGGCTTATATGATAACGAAGTCATAACCGCCTACGACTCTGCTTTGAACAAGCTTTGGGAGTACCAGAGCCTCGCAGAAACTAATGGAAGCGGCGGGCATAAAATCGAGGCGGCCGATGTCGACGGAGACGGCAAACAGGAAGTCTTCGCCGGAACGATGTACTTTAACCCCGACGGTACTCTACGCTGGTGCATCTACCGGCAACACCCCGACATCGTCTCGGTGCACGACTACCTTCCGGACCGTCCAGGACTCGAGGTTTTCTACCTTATCGAGTCCAGCATGCATGCCGGCGCCTATCTGGTCGACGCAAGTTCCGGAGAGATCCTGTGGAAACATAATCGTGAAAGCGATCCTCGCTGGACCCATGGACATGCGGGCTGGACAGCGGACATCTGGTCGGGCTCGCCAGGAATGGAATGCGCCGTCAATCGCGCGGGTCATAACGACCGCAACTGGGTTCTTTTCTCGGCGGATGGCAAGCCCCTGATCGAGCCTTTTCCTGCCGGATTTACGCCCTTCGAGTGGGACGGGGACAGCACGCGGGAGCTGCTGAGCAGCGATGGCCGATCCATCAGTGAGTTTGACGGAACTGGGTTGGTGCCAGGGAATGGTGATCCTCTGCATATACTGGCGAAAGCGCGGCTCCTGATGACGGCCGATATTTGCGGCGATTTTCGGGATGAGCTCGTCCTGGCTATTACCACCGACAAGGGCCAGCCGGGAATTGCCGTCGTGATGGCGACAGATCCGATTACAAAGCGCTTTATCAGCCGGCTGGAAGATCGCGAATACCGCTTCTGGCTCGCGCGGAACATGGGAGGAGGCTACAAATCGGTCTTCGATCAGCCGCTTCAGGAAGTGGGGCCAGTGATTCAAACGAGCCGGGATCTGCGCTCTAACAACGCCGGGACTTTCGAATAGGCGCTTGAAGGTGGCGTGGCGGGCTAATGGGCCGCGGCGCTTCATAGGCCCGGCGCGGTTGCTGCGTCTCTTATTGTAGCCGGACGCTCCAGCAGCGGTTTTCTGGCAAGGGACTCCGACTGTCCGCGCCTCGAGCGCCAGAACGAGCAGGAGGCACCCTCTGTTCGCAGTCCCCGCTTTAGCCGCGCTTTAGCCGGGCAGTTGCCCAGCGGTCAACTGTTGATATCCGACCGCTTTAAGGCCCGGCTAAAGCCGGGACTACAAACAGGGACCCAGGCGGTGGTTAAAGTTCCCCGTCTTTTATTGTGGCCGGACTCTGGAGCTGGAGAGTCCGGCCACAGTAAAAGACGTAGCACTCCATCGCCAGGCGGTCTGGGTTTGTAGCCCCGCCTCAAGAACCCGTGTAGGGTGAACTACGAACGGGAATGTGGCCGGGATCGCAAGTTTGTAGTACCGGCTTTAGCCGGGCAGTTGCCCAGCGGTCAACTGTTGATATCTGACCGCTTTAAAGCCCGGCTAAAGCCGAACTACGAACCGGGACCCAGGCGGTGGTTGAGGTGCCGCGTCTTTTATTGTGGCTGAACTCTCCAGAGTCCGGCATGGCAGCAGGAGGATGCTGGCACCATTGATGCTGCCTGCGGCCCGGTGTCGGACTCTGGAGAGTCCGACCCCAATGAGTCTGTGGTGACATAATCGATCGCCTTACGGGCGTCTTTTTCGCAACAGCGCGCTACAAGACAGCTCGCCACTCAACCACCGCGCGTCAGTGGGCTGAGCGCTCCGCGTCAAAAGTTCGTTGGCTTCATCAGTGGGACAATCCCGGTTGCATCTCAAAGACACCGACGCCGGCGAGCCAGACTTCAAGCCTGCCGTCTTGATCAAGATCAATGACCGATAGCCCCCGCGCCGATTTGGGACGCTCGATATCAGGCAGGTAAGCCAGTGGGCGAAAGCGCTTCCCGGCTTCGTTTCTGAGAATTACGGCCGGTTCAAGACGACTCGGTTCCGGCCCACCGTTGGCTAGCATGAGATCGGGCCACCCATCGCCGTCAACATCGCCGACCTCAGCTTGTACTACACCATAGCAGCGATCAATTCCGACTTCGCTCGTCACATCCTTGAAGCCGCCGCGCCCATCACCCAACAGGAGACGCAAAGTCTGGGTTGACGACACTAAATCCGGACGAACCAGGTTCTGGGCCACCAGACCGTAGTCCGCATGCTCGGTGATGACAAGATCCGGGTGGGAGTCGCGATTAAAATCCGCCGTGACGCAGGAGTATCCGGCCGGTGAAGCGCTCTGTAACTCCGTCGGGTCCTCAAAGCTGCCAGGTTTACGAGCGAGAAAGAGGAGAGGCGGGCGCTTCCAACGGAGCACGACAACATCAGGATAGCCATCCGAGTTGAAGTCTTCGGCAACGCAGTCAGTGGCGTTACCGTCAACCACTAAGCCGGCCTCACGACTGACGTCTTGGAAGCGACCGCCGGAGTTTCGATAGAAGCGGACCGAAGGATGTTCGGGGTCGGCGCAGCCGGCTTCAAGAAGATCGAGTCTACCGTCCTGATCCAGGTCGCCGGTCCAGACATTCAAGGTCATTCTGGCGCCACCAATGCCCCAGGCGTCAGTGACTTCAAGGAACTCCTTGCCGGTATTGCGGAGTAGTGTACTGGGCCCGGGACGCACCATCCCGCCTCCGGCCGCGAACAAGTCGAGCCGGCCGTCTCCGTCAAAATCTCCCCACGCCAGGACTTTTGTCGAAGACACGTCTCGGCCCACCCACTCCGGCACTGGGACCAGCTTTCCGGCAACGTTTCGGTGCAGCTCAATCCGACCATCATCGAGAACGAGCGCGAGATCCTGATCTCCGTCCTGATCGAAATCGCCCCAAGCCGTGCTTATGGAGCGTGACATCAGCCGGTCAAAGGCCGACAGCCTCGCAGCGGCGCCTGGAGGCTTGGAGAGGCGAAGCTGGAACTCCTTTTCAACACCAGGCGGATACCCGCCCAATCGAGCTGCCGTCCAAGCCAGATACAAAAGCGATTTCACCCCGGCGGCTTCCAGCGGTGTCAGGCTTTGTCCTGAGGTTAAGACATCTCCTTCCGACAGTACGCCCCGCCCGCTGATCGCCTTTTCACGCGCGTTCAGGCGCAGCACTTCGACGAACATCGCTGCCGCGTCGCGATATCGGGCCTGGCTGTACAAAACGGACCCGGCTTGGAAATATCCTTCGGGAGATCGGAACGCCGCAGCAGTGCGGAAGTACTCGAGCGCCTTGTTGCTGTCCGCCAAATTGAGCGAAAGGAACCCCAGGCGCAAGAAGGGACCGCTTTCTTCGCTGTTGATCGCGATGCTTCGC
>Ga0116188_1001489_pt1 | contig 20178 bp, 15 predicted proteins | sample AD_JPNTR2_MetaG_FD_89807 | JGI IMG/M metagenome (GOLD analysis project Ga0116188, IMG submission 89807) | Active sludge microbial communities of municipal wastewater-treating anaerobic digesters from Japan - AD_JPNTR2_MetaG | ecosystem: Engineered > Bioreactor > Anaerobic > Digestate | place...
CGCCCGCGTTTCCGACACCGCAGGTCGCTCGTCGCGGGTCGCGGGTCGACATAAGGTCTGACGGGAGAAGTGAAAAACTCCTTGCCTATAAATTGCCAGGATTACTTGACAGGATTACAGGATTTTCAGGATTGAACAACATCATGTTAATCATGTCCTAAACTTACTTCCAAGGTTTTTTCGCGGCAGAGCCGCGCGGCGGGCTAAATCCTAAATCCTAAATCCGCGCGTAGCGCGGAAGACGCCCGCGCTCCCGACTGCGCACACACAAACCACGCACTAAACTCGCATGCCCCCTGTCACCAACCGATTACACGCCATTTATCTGGAGCGCGGAGATGCGGCGGTCACCACGTATTCGATCGCGTAGGCGCCGGGTTCCGGGAAATCGACTTTTACTGGAGATCAATGGTCTTCGCCTTGTCGAGATTCATGATGACCGGCGTGATGCCAGAAGGTTGTCGGGGTGATCAGGCGGCTTGGGCCGACCGCCAACACGCAGCGCATCACGGATTCGACAAAATCATCGGCAACAGGCATTTTTTCATTTTAGCCTTATTTCTGAAATCCAACATCCCCAAGGCCCCAGTACAAACCGCGTCACATCGCCGAACGTCGCATCCTTTGCGAAGATCGGCTCAGGCACAACAGTACCGTTAACCGAACGATCCGTCTCGTCAGGAGCGAGATAGGACGGGGTCTTTGCCGCATCGACCTTGAACGAGACATCACATGTCACGGTCTCCGCAGACCAGTTCTGGACGACCAGCACAGTCGTCTTTTTGTTCCGGCGCACGAAGGCTGTGACCGCGTTCGTTGCCGTCGTGTCGAGCCACGTGAGTCCATCTTTCCCATTCACGTCCGTAAAGACGGTGTGTGTCCGCCGCAGGCCCGCAAGCTTCTTCACAAGCGCGTGACGCGACTTGCCGGGTTCGCGGTCGAGCTGAGACCAGTCCATTGGCGTTTTGCCGAACATCGAATGACGTTCGTCGGCATCGGCGAGTTCGTTCCCCATGAAGAGCATCGGCACACCGTCGAGCGTGAACATCCACACGAGCACCTGATCGACGGAGGCCTGTCCCCACTGCCGTTCACGGCGCGGCCGCAGGTCTGTCGCAATATCCTGGTTTTCATAATGGTTCACGAAACGTGAACCAACAGGACACTGGCGCTCACGATTTGTCCATGACTGCCGGACGGTGCGCGCGGAGAGTCCGGGGAACCAGCCATAGTCCGCGTCAAAGCCCTTGTATTGGTTGCAGACGGTAAAGCCCTCACAAAGGAGCACGGCCTTGCCGTGCGTCTCACGGTCTAGCATGTCGTGCGCATCGCACCAGAAGTCGAGAGGGATACCGTCTCCAACATCGCAGCGAAAGCCATCCGCTCCGTATTCGCGGATGAGATACCGCATGTTCTCCATCAGATAAGCGCGTAGCCTGGGTTCGGCGAAGTTGAGCTTCGGGAAGCGCCACGGCCCCTTCTTCGGCGTCCCGTCATCGTTCCACCAAGTGAATTCGGGGTGCTCTTTCAGGAATGGCGCGGCGGGTCCACAATGGAGATAGACGAGATCGAGAATGACCTTCAGCCCCAGACGGTGCGCAGTCGCTGAGAAGTCCACAAGATCCCGGTCCGAACCGTATTCGGGATCGACATGGAAATAGTCTGCGATACGGTACTGGTTCTTCGGGTTATTGAAGCCGCTCTTGATCTGGCGCGGACTCCAGAAAGCCTTGTCCATCGACTCGTCCATCTTCATGACGGGGACGAGATAGACGATCGTGACACCGAGATCCTTCAGATACGGGAGCTTCGCCTCGGCGGCCTTGAGCGTTCCTTCCGGCGTGAACGCCCGCGGTTGAATCTGGTACATGACGCCGCGCGTCAGCCACTCGGGCGAACGTCGCGCATCCTGCATGAACGCATTCGCGCCGTGCGCCGAGAGGAAACCGAACATCACACACACGACAGGCAAACTGAACATCCGCATCATAACACACCCTTTCCTTTCCAAGAGTTTGAGCTCTTTTGAAGTCCCGCGCTCTTGATGCGCGCATCGATCTCCGCAATGGCGTTTGGAGGGAGATCAAAAGACTTTACGCTTTTGCGTCCATTCCCATCGACGGTACGCGTGAGCGTATTGCGGAATACGCCGAGCCGCTTGAACACCACGAGATGAGGCCCCCGCATCGAGCCGCCATCCGTTTTCTGCGACTTGAACACCTCGCCGAGATTAACCATCATGAGGTACCGTCCGAAGGTGTCCGCAAGTTCGGGATCTGCGGCGGTTTTTCCCGCTGCCGTCAGGTCGAGCATCTTCTGGAGAAGCCCCGCGTACATGGGACGCTGGGTGATGATGCCGGTTGTCCCGAGCCGCGGTCCCTGATAGAGGAACTGAGTCGCGCCCCAACCGGAGAAGACACCCTTCACAACGGGTTTCGCGGCCATCATCGCCGCGATACGGTCGTTGACATTCGGCTGATTCGACTCCTCCTTGAAATAACCGTAGGTGTTCGGGAAGTCCCGGGAAAGCCGCACCAGCAGATCCACCGAGGGTTGCGGATTCGCTGTTTTGCAGAAAGTCTGAATAATCACAGGAAGCGATGTCTTCGCCGCGAGTGAACGGTAGTGCGCCTCCATCGCGGCATCGGTTACGGCGTCGTCCGGAGGACGTGCCAGAATCGCCGCTGAAATGCCGCGCTTGCTCACGATGGCGTCCCAAAGCTCAACCCGTTTCAGCGCCGCGGCGGAGTTGGTTCCGCAACAGACCGCCGTGAGCCGGGATTTCATCCCGCCCTTTGCCCAGCGATCGGCAAGCGCCGTCAGTCCCGACTCGTACTCGCCAAACTCGTCAAGAACGTTGATTTCGTTTGCCGTGGGCCAGATTACGCCGCCCACGCCCTGCGCGTCGACATATTCCGCCTCTCGGATCAGGACTTCGCAATCCAGTTCCGCTTTTTCCGTGTAGGGCGTAACCAACAGCGGATACGCCCCTTTCAACACTACCGCAGCAGCTAAAGCTCCTACCATGTCTTTTTCCTAATCTCAGGAGGCTCTTGCAAAACCCCTCGTGGCATGGGCGTCCCGCCCATGAAACACGGGCAAGATGCCCGTGCCATCTGTCTGTGTCCACCGCCGCGACGACTCCGAAAAACACCAAGCTCCTCATGATCTCTCCGGCCTTGAGGAGTACCCCCCTCCTGTCGGCAGTTGCGGCGCATACGGAACAGCGTCAAAATAATAGCGAACGGCCGTCTTGTCAATCGCAACAGCCACATGATGCCATTCGCCATCGTCCAAGTTCGCGGTTTCGTGAACGGTGACTTGCGATCCGCAACATTCGACCTGCGGCGTTTGGATTCTTTGGCAGGTCTGACAATTATTCATAACCTTCTGCGATCGGTTTTGTGGTACAGTTATGTCATGACCAAAAAAGGTTCCGGTGTGGTCTGGGGCCGGGTCTGCATGAAAGGGTGGCCGATGCGAGTCAACAAACGAGGGTTATTCGGGTTGGCGTGTTTATCCCTTTTGTTCGTGGCGGAGGTTTCCGCGCATGACATTCAGGTCTCCCGCGTGCGGCTGACCGACTGGGACGAGGCGCGTCAGTGCGTGATGGTGACGTTCGATCTTGCCTGGAACAACGCCTGGCGGGACGCGGGGAACTGGGACGCGGCTTGGGTCTTCGTCAAAGTGAAACCCGCAGGATCGAATGACTGGCGGCATGCGACGCTCTCGCCGGAGGGTCGGGTACGCTGACAACCGCCGGCGAGGCCGCAAATGCCACATGGCCGAACGGGATGGGACGCCGCGGCGGCGGATGCAATTCGAATAACACGGTATCGGACCGCTATCTGGCGTCGCATGTGGATAATACACGGTATTTTCCGATAGGCTTCCGATGTGTCCGTACGGCGCCGTGAGGCCTCCAAGTCAAAACAGGCGGAAGAGATGTATGCTGGAGGTAGGGACGGTTCCCCGAACCCTGTCAGTTGCAAAGGGCAAAACGGATTTATAAAATGACCAGATTTAAGTGAACAAGTACGAGTACTGAAAGGAGCGTATGTCTTTTCCGGTTTTTGAAGCGATGATGTTGATTTGTTTCGGCGCGGCTTGGCCGGTTTCCATCCTGAAGTCGTGGCGGTCGCGGACCAACAGGGGGAAAAGCCTTTTTTTCATGGTGATTGTTTTCGCCGGTTACATTTTCGGGGTGTGCCACAAGCTGTTTTGGCAGGAGCGGGTTGACGGCGCGGTCTGGCTCTATCTGTTCAATCTGGTCATGGTCGGCACCGACCTCGTCCTCTATTACCGGAATCATCGGATTGACAAAGCGCAGGCGGATGCGCCATTGTACACGGCACAGCGTGGGGATCTGACTCAAGGGAGGTAAGGGTTGAGGGTATGAGCTTGGCACGGGTTTCACGACGCCGTTTCGCGGCGGCCGCAGGCGCGGTCTGCGCGTTTCCGAATCTTATTCCGTCTTCGGCGTTCGGGCAAAAAGCGGGGCGTCCCGCACCCTCCGGCCGCGTCAATGTGGGCTTGATCGGGTGCGGGGTTCAGGGGATCACCGGAAACCTCAACAACTTCCTGCATGACGATAACACGCAGGTCGTTTCCGTCTGCGATCCGGTTTCGGAGGCGCCGCTCTACGGATACCGTGGCCAGCTTCAGGGCGGCCGGGAGCCGGCGCGGTGGCAGGTGAACGACTTCTACGCCAAAAAGAACAACAAGCCCGGATACGACGGGTGCAAGGTGTTCGCCGATTTCCGCGCGATGCTGGAGGACAAGGATCTGGACGCGGTGTGCGTGGCCACGCCGGACCATTGGCACGCGTTGATCGGCATCATGGCCGCGCGCAAGGGCAAGCACATCTTCGGTCAGAAGCCGCTGGCGAACAGCGTGGCGGAGGGCCGCGCGTTGTGCGAGGCGGTGAAAAAACACGGCGTGGTCTTTCAGACCGGGGCGCAGGGACGCTCCAGTGACCCGAACCAACGCAGAGCGGCCGAGTTGATCCGCAACCGGCGGTTGGGCAAGCTGCAGCGGATCCAGCTCGGGCTTCCCGGCGGCATGCCGGCCTGGGGCAAGACCGCGGAGCAGCTCAGCGAGCGGCCGCTGACACGGCCGCCTGCGTACGTCGACTTCGACCTGTGGCTGGGGCCCGCGCCGCAAAGCCCCTACATCCCCAAGCTGCACCTGCCCATGCAGTGGCGCTTCAACTTCCAGTACGGCGGCGGCATGGTGACCGACCACGGCGCGCACTTCATCGACATCCTGCAGTGGTCGCTGGGCATGGACGAGTCGGGCCCGGTCGCGATCGAGAACATCCGGGGCGAGATGGACAAGCCGGACAGCCTCTACAACGTGGCCTCCAGGTTCAGCTTCGAGATCGTGTACGAGGACGGCACGCGCGTGCACACCTCCACGGACTTCGGCGAGAACCCGTCACGGTTCCTGCGCTATTTCGGCGAGAACGGCCGTGAGTTGTACATTTGCGGCGGCAAGCTGGAGACCAAGCCGTTCGATCTGATCCGCGAGAAGCCGCGTGACGGCGAGGTGAAGCTCTATGTGAGCAGCAACCACGAGCGCAACTTCATCGAGGGCATCCTGACCGGCAGGCCGGTGATCTCCCCCTGCGAGACGGGGCACCGGACCATCACCATCGCGCATCTGGCCAACATCGGCTTGCGTCTGGGCAGGAAGGACCTGAAGTGGAATCCCCGCGCCGAACGCTTCGTGAACGATCCCGAGGCGGACGCGATGCTGGGTGTGGCGTACCGCGCGCCGTGGACGCTTGAGGGCTGATGCGGATGCGTGTCGTGTCCAAACAGGCAGAAGTCTTCTGTTCAACGGTTGACGCGAAGCGTTTGAGCGATAAGGGATAACGAAAGAGCAGGCAGTATGATCAAAGTAGCGATTGCGGGTTTCGGTTTCATGGGTCGGATGCACTACGGGTGCTGGAAAAAAGTGCCCGGGGTGCAGGTGGTGGCGTTGTGCGATCAGGATCGCCGACAGTTCGAGCAGTCCGCCGCCGCGGCCGGAAACGTTCAGGGTGCCGATATGTCGTGCGATTATGGCGACGCTGTCTTGTATGACGACTTCGCGACCATGCTGGATCAGGCCCGGCCGGATGCGGTGGACATCACCCTGCCGACGTTTCTGCATGTCTCGACCGCCGCGTTGGCGTTGTCCAAGGGGATCCATGTGCTTTGCGAGAAGCCGATGGCGCTTGATGCCGCGGCGTGCGACGAGTTGCTTGCGGCCTGGCGCGCCGCGCCGCAAGGCACGGAGTTGATGATCGGCCAGTGTCTGCGCTTCCGCGGCGAATATGTGTATGCCAAGCGCTTGATCGAAAGCGGTGAGTATGGCCGCGTGATCGCCGCGCGCTTCGGGCGGTACAGCCAAGCGCCCGGCTGGACGCGTGACGGCGGCAAGAGCTGGTTCTTTGACGAGTCGCGCAGTGGCGGGGTGGCATTGGATCTGCACATTCACGATACCGATATGGTTCACTTCCTGTTCGGCATGCCGGCGGCGGTGACCAGCTCCGCGTATTATGACAGTGATGGCACCATGATCCACATTTCCACGTTGTATGATGTCGGCGGGCCATCCGTTGTGGCGGATGGCGGATGGGGTATGGCGAAGAGCTTTGGGTTTGAGCGCGGTTTCCAAATCGCCTTTGAGCGGGCCTCACTGGTCATGGCCACCAACCGTCAGCCGGAGTTCTGCCTGTATCCGATGGATGGCGGGCCGTTTGTGCCGGAGTTGCCGGTTTCTACGGATTCGTATCAGAACGAGATCAACTGGTTCGTGGACAAATTGAAGGGCCTTCCGGTCGAGGCGGTGACCACCCCGGAGGCATGCCGCGATTCGGTAAAGATTGTCGATGCCGAAAAGCTTTCCGCGAGGGGCAAGAAGCCGGTGCAGATCGTTTAGTGTCTTGAACGATGGAAGGGGGTATGCGATGAGACAGTGCAAAAAATGGCCGATCGGGATTTGCAGTTGGTCCTTGAAGACCGGTGTTGAGGAGATCGGTTTGGTGATGACCGCTTTAGGGCTAGAGCACATGAATCTGGCCATTGCCCCAGCGCTCGCGCCCGATGGAGAAGCTTATCTGGATGCTGTGCGTCGGCAAGGCTGGACAATCACAGCCGGCATGATGAATTACACATACGAGGATTATTCAACGCTCGATACGATCCGGCGGACAGGCGGCATCGCGCCGGATGAGCACTGGCCCGCCAGTGGCGAGGCCTTCGGAAAAGCCGCGAAGATCACGGCGGAGCTGGGTTCACCGTATATCATGATGCACGTCGGTTTTCTTGATCACACGGACACCGCCTACGCCAAGAAATTTTATGACCGGGTGCGGTATCTGGGTGATCGCGCGGGCGAGGCCGGCGTGTCGCTGCTGATGGAGACCGGGCAGGAAACCGCCGAGGATTTGCAGCGCTTTGTGGAAACGCTGAACCATCCTAATGTGTTGCTGAACTTTGATCCCGCCAATCTCATTCTATACGACAAGGATGAGCCGATCGGGGCTTTCCGGCGACTGGCGCCGTGGGTCCGCCATATCCACATCAAAGATGGGATAAGAACCGCCACTCCCGGGACATGGGGACGTAAGACGTTCTGGGGGGATGGAGAGGTCAATGCCTTCGCTTTTTTAAAGGCATTGGAAGATGAGGGGTATGACGGAGCGTTGGCGATTGAATACGAAGCGAACAGTCTGCAAGAGCGGGTGGCGGCCATAACGACCGCAGTGCGTCGGCTTGAAGCATATTGAAAAAGCGAAACGCGGTAATCGAGGTGGGACATGGATAAAGTCAAACCGCAAGATTTGCGGGTGATGATCATCGGGGCGCATCCGGATGACCCCGACATTACGGGCGGAGGCTTGGCCCTGAACTTTGTGAAGGTCGGGGCAACGGTGAAGCTCGTCTCAATGTGCAACGGAGACAAGGGGCACATGACGATGTCGTCGGAGGCACTCGCCGCGCGGCGGTATCAGGAGGCACAGCGGTCGAAGGAGATCTTGGGTGTCGACGAGTACCGGGTCCTCAATCACCACGACTGCGAACTGGAAGTGACGCTCGAGATGCGTAAAGAGGTGACGCGTTTTATCCGAGAGTTCGCGCCGCACTTGGTTATTACACACCGCACGTGCGACTACCATGCCGACCACAGGGCGGTCGGAACCTTGGTGATGGACTCGGCCTATCTGCTGGGGGTGCCGCTTTGGTGCCCGGAAACGCCCATTCCGGCAGTCAAGCCCGCGATCTATTTCCTGCGCGACGCATTCACTCAGCCGTCGGAGATCCGGCCGGACATCGTTGTCGATATCGAGGACGAGATGGATCAGTTGCTCACGGCCCTCTGTTCACACGAGTCGCAGTTTTTCGAGTGGCTGGTTTTCGATAAGGGGATTGCCGAGCCGGTTCCCACCTCTTTGGAGGGGCGCAAGGAGTTCCTCAAGACGTACTGGATGCTCCCGCGCAAAGCGGCCGATGCCGTTCGGTTCCGTGCCCGCCTGACGGAGGTTTATGGCAAGGAAAGGGCGAAGGAGATCGGCTTTATCGAGGTCTATGAGCTTAGTGAGTATGGGTATCAGCCGACAGCTGATGAGGTGGGCTGGCTGTTCCCGTTTGTTCCGGGGTGTGCTTCGGCAACGGGTGTGCCGAAACGATAAAAGGAGGGAAGGATGTCTGAACAACAGCAGGCTTCGTTAAGGACGCGGGTGGTTTTGAGCGCATTGTATTTTTTGCAGTACATGGCTCTGCCGGTCTGGTTCATCACCCTTGTCCCATACGCCAAAAGCATGGGCGCTCAAGGCTCCATGCTGGCTTGGATGGTCAGCGCCATGGCGATCGGGACGCTGGCCTCCCCGTTTGTCGGCATGGTCACCGACCGGTTTTTCGCCGCGCAGAAGGTCATGGCGTTTCTGAATGTGGTGTCGGCCGTCGGATTGGTTTGCGCCGGACTACAGACGAAGCCGCTGCCGCTGCTGATCATCCTGACCGTGACCATGGTGTTTTACATGCCCACCTGGAGCACGATCAACTACATCATCTTCTCGCACTGCTCCCCCCCGGTGTTTCTGCAGATCCGCGTTTTCGGCGTGATCGGCTGGATCGCCGCTGCCGCCTTCAGCGTGGTGGGCGACTGGATCGGGGTCAAGGTCAACGGCACGCCGCTGATGTTCTATTGCGGCGCGGCGACGGTGCTGGTGGCCGGTCTCTTGGCCTTGTTGGTGCCGAACACGCCGCCAAAGGCGCGTGGTCAGCCTATGAGTCTGGTGGATGTCCTCGGGCTCCGCGCCATCTCCATGCTGCGGGATCCCAGTTTCGCGCTGTTCATCGCGATCATGTTCTTCTCAAAGGTCCCCTTCTCTCTCTATTTCGGGTACGGGGGCGAATTCCTGGCGGACTCGGGGTTCAAGAACCCCACCCTGTCCATGAGTTTCGGACAGTACAGCGAGATCTTTTTCACGCTGGCGCTCGCTTCGACCATCAAGAAAATCGGCGCGAAAAATGCGATGATGATCGGGTTGGCCGCGCTGTTTCTGCGTTATGTCTTTTTCTGGTTGGGTGGCCCCGTGGGGATATACAGCGGGATCCTGATCCACGGGCTCATCTTCGGATTCTTTTACGTGGGGGGGCAGATCTATGTTGATTCCCGGGCGGACGGGGCGATGCGGGCGCAGGCGCAGGGATTCATCAACTTCGCCGCGTTTGGTCTCGGCACGTTCTTTGCCAACTTCGTCAACCGTGCGTTGATCGACGGGCTGCGCGTGACCACAACGGGAGCGGACGGGGTTGTCCACAGCAACTGGAGCCGGATTTGGCTCGTCTCCATGATCCTCTCCGCAGTGTTGCTGCTTATTTTCGCTCTCTTCTGCCGCTCGGAGGATAAACCTGTGTCTCCGGACACTCAGGCCGCATGAGTTCCGCGCACTTGCGCCACCAACCGGTTGCCAAAAGGTCCCTTGCCGCACAAGAGGGGGTTGATCTACAGTACGGTAATGGATAGCGGACGCGGTGCGACGCGGAAGGAAACGGTATCGCGGAAAGGGAGCAGGGGATGAGACGACGTTGGGGGATCGGGATTGCGGTCGTGTTGTTGCTGGGCGCGGGGGCAGGTGCGGATGAGGTGTACCTGACGGATCTCGACATCTCGAAGACCCGTCAGGGCTGGAAAGAGGCGACGCGGGATTTCAACCTCTTCGGCGCGCGGTTGCAGGTGGCGGGACGGAGCTACACCAACGGAATGGCGACCTGTTCGCCTTCCGAGCTCTATGTCGAGTTGAACGGGGCGCGCCGGTTTCTCGCCGAGGTGGCGGTCGACGATACCAGTGATCAACCGGACAAGCGCCTCGTTTTCCAAGTGATCGGCGATGGGCGCCTGCTGTGGCAGAGCACGCCGATGCGGCGCGGCGACCGGCCGGTACCGGTGGAGGTGGAGGTGTCAGCGTTCACCACGCTCCTGCTGCGTGTGGATCCGTGGCGGGACGGTACGGCCGGGGATCATGCCGATTGGCTGAACGCGCGGTGGGTGACGGACGGTTCGCGTAAGCCGCGCGCGCGGGAACCGCTGAACTGGCCGAAAGCCTGGCTCTCCACGCTGGACGCATCGTTTGTGACACCCGATGGCGCGGCGGTGACCTCTCTGCCGTTGCGGGTGGCGGGTGTCATGTATGCGGAAGGCCTCGGGATGCGGGTGCCTTCGGAACTGTGTGTGCTCCGGGGTTCGGCCGCGCGCTTTGCCGGGAAAGTCGGTGTGGACGACGCTGGCGCGGACGGAAGCGCGGTCTGCATGCTCTATGCGGGGGATCGGGTATTGTGGAGCAGCGGCACCATGCGGTGCGGTGAGCCGGCCCGGGCCTTCGACATCCCCATCGAAGAGGCGGGACAGGTACGGCTGGTGACCACAGGCGACGCGGGCGCACAGGTCGATTTGGTGGAGACGCTCTTCACGCTGACGGGTCGCCTACGGCCCTGCGCGGCCTACAATCCGGCCGTTTATGCGAAGCGTCCCGATTGGGAGAATCCGCTCGTGTTCCGGGTCGGCACGGAAAAACCGGCGGCCACGATGTGGGTCTTCGACTCCATCCGTGCGGCGCGTGACGCTACGGCACGCGAGGAGTCCCCTTTCTTTCTCTCGCTCGACGGCGTGTGGAAAGGCCATTGGGTACCGCATCCGGACCAGCGGCCCCAGGGGTTTCAGCAGCCGGACTATCCGGATGGCGGTTGGCGCGATCTGACGGTGCCGGGATGCGTGGAACTCGCGGGACTGGGAACGCCGCTCTATAAAAACATCGGCTACTACTTCAAGGTTGACCCCCCGTTCGTGTTGGGCGAGCCGGATTCGCGGTACACCACCCACCGCGAGCGCAATGCGGTGACCTCCTACCGCCGCACGTTCACCCTGCCGGAGGATTGGGAGGGACGCACCGTGTATCTGCGGTTTGACGGCTTCGCCTCGGCCATGGCCGTATGGCTCAACGGCGCGAAACTGGGGTATGCGGAGGATGGGCGTCAGGGCGCGACGTTCAACGTGACGGCCGCGCTCCGGGCGGGGGTGAACACGCTGGCGGTGGAAGTATACCGCCTGTGCGACGGCTCCTACATGGAGGATCAGGATTTCTGGCGTTTGTCGGGTCTCTGCCGCCCGGTCTACCTCTGGTCCGTTCCCAAAACCCATGTGCGGGATGTGTTTGTGCGGACTCTGCCGGCAGTGGCGGGGGAGTTTGCAGGGACTTGGAATCTGACGGTTGAGGCGGAGATCGCGGAGGGCGGCGACACGGACGCGCGTCTGGAGGCGGCGTTGTTCGCCTACCGGTTCCGGAACGGTTTCTGGAACCGGACCGTGGCGCATGGCGTGGCGGAGGCAGCCGGTGCGGGATTCCGCCTCAACCTGCCGGTGGTGACACCGCGTTTGTGGTCGGCGGAACAACCCAACCTCTATACTCTGGTAGTGACTTTGCGCGACGCGCGCGGACGGATTCTGCAGACGATCCCGCAGCGCGTCGGGTTCCGGCAGGTTGAATGGGATCGCGGGCAGCTCCGGGTGAACGGCCAGCCCGTGCTGTTCAAAGGCGTGAACCGCCATGAGATGGATCCGGACCACGGGTACGCGGTACCGCGGGAGCGCATGATTCAGGACATCACACTGATGAAGCGGCATAACATCAACGCGGTCCGGACCAGCCACTATCCCAATGACCCGCGTTGGTACGACCTGTGCGATGCGTACGGGCTGTATGTGATGGACGAGGCCAATTTGGAAACGCACGGGTTGGCCAACACACCGCGTAATCCCGTGGTTGACCCCTCCTACCGCGCGGCAGCGCTGGATCGGCAGATGGGCATGGTCGAACGCGACAAGAATCATCCCTCAGTCATCATCTGGTCCCTCGGCAACGAGAACGAGGTGGATTCCGATTTCTTTGCGGAGGCCTACGCCCTGATCCGGGCGCGCGATCCGGGACGGCCGATCCAGAATCAGCGCAACGGGCCGCGCGATTTTGAAAACACCATGTATACGCGTGTGCGGGATCTGGAGGCCTACGGTCAGCGAACCGATACGGAGAGGCCCTTTATCCTGTGCGAGTATTCGCATGCTATGGGCAATTCCAGCGGGAATCTCGCCGAGTACTGGCGGGTGATCGAGTCCTACCCCTCGCTGCAAGGCGGGTTCATCTGGGATTTCGCGGATCAGGCCCTGCGCAAGCCGTTGCCCCCTGAGCGTGTGCGGCATGGCGAGGAGACGTATTTTTGGGCATACGGCGGCGATTACGGGGATTTTCCGAACGACGACAACTTCAACTGTAACGGATTGGTGCAGGCGGACCGGCGGCCCACGCCGCAACTGGCGGAGGTGCGGCACGTTTATCAGAACGTCTCGGTGACGGCGCGCGATGTGACGCGCGGGCTTTTTACGGTCCACAACAAGGCGTTCTTCACGTCGCTGCGGGAGGTGGCGTGCCGGTGGACGTACGAGGAGAACGGCGAGGTGATCGACAGGGGGGGTCTCGGGCGACTCGATGTGCCGCCTGGGGGATCGCTGGATTTCGCTCTGCCGCTCTCTATGGTGCGCCGCCCGGTTTACGCCGCGCGGGTCAGCACTTGGAATTTCCGGTTCCTGACGCTCAGCGACACCCCTTGGGCGGAGAAGGGCTTCGAGGTGGCGCGCGATCAGGTGGTGGTGCCCGCCGAGGTGCAGCCGACCCTGATGACCGCGACCGCGGGACGTGCGCCGGTGCGGCTGGAGGAGACGGACCGGGAGGTCACCGCGACGGGACAGGACTTTGACGTGCGGATCAGCAAGGCCACGGGGTCGATTCTCTCGTGGCGGGTGTGCGGTGAGGAGCAGATCCTGTCGCCGCTGGAGCCGGATTTCTGGAGGGCGCCGACCGACAACGACCGCGGCAATCAGATGGCGGCGCGCCATGCGATCTGGCGCGATGCGGCGGCGCGGCGCGAGGTTCGCGGCGTCAGTCTCCGGCAGGAGGTGGACGGCAACTGGCGCATTCTGGTTCGTCTGGCCTTTCCCTCAGCGGGCGCGACTTCCGGCACACTCCATTACTCGTTCACCCCGGCGGGGCAGATCCGCGTGGCGTTCAAGGTGACGCCTGCGGGCGTGAACCTGCCATCGTTGCCGCGTGTGGGGATGACGCTGCAGATCCCGCTCGCGTATGACCGGGTGACGTGGCTCGGGCGCGGACCCCACGAATGTTATGCTGATCGCCAAGCTTCGGCCTTTTTCGGCTTGTACACCTGTTCTCTGGCCGATCTCTTCTTTCCGTATGTCGAGCCCCAGGAGAGCGGCAACCGCACGGATACCTTTTGGGTGACCTTCACGGATGCGGCAGGCAAGGGGATCCGGGTCACAGGCGATCCCAAAATCAATTTCAGCGCGCGGCTCTACACGACGCGTGAACTCGAAACGCGCAAACACCCCTGGGAACTCACGGCCAGCGGTAACGGGGTGGTGAATCTGGATTACGGACAGATGGGTTTGGCCGGCGAGAACAGTTGGGGGGCGCGTCCTTGGCCCGAACACCAACTCTCGCCCGGACGCGAATACAGCTACGGTTTTGTTCTGGAACCCGTTTCCGTGATTGCGGCGCAACGGCGTCTTCGGTAATATACAAACGGTTTTACTGTTCCCGGTCCGGTCGTCGGGTGGCGGCTGCGGGGCGTGGTGAGGTGGTCCGTTATGATTCGCACAGTATGGCTGCTCGTTTTGGTTTGGTTCGGCGCAGGACTCGGGTGCGGCACCGATTCCGGGCAGAAAGCTTTGAAGCAGGGGCTGGCCGCGTACAAAGAGAAGAATTACGCGGCAGCGGTCACGCATCTGAACCGGGCTGGCAAGCGGCTCACCGGATCCGTTCCGTTGTACTATCATCTGGGGCTCGCGCATCTGCATCAGGGGGAAATCGAACCGGCGCAGGCGGCCTTCGCGGCGGCGCTGGAGTTGGCACCGGGTCATGCCGCGTCCAAAGTCTGTCTGGGGCAGATCGCTTATCTGCAGAATGATCTGGCCAAGGCGCAGACCTGTTTCGACGAGGCTCTCGCTGTGACCGAGGCACCGGAGGAGCGGGCCCGGATCCTGACCGCGCTCGGTTTGACCGAGATGGGGCGTAACCGGAATGATCTCGCGCGTCTTTATCTGATCCGCGCGCAGCAGGCCCACCGCGCCTACGCTCCGGCGTACTACAATCTCGCCAGTCTCTACCGCGATGCCTTCAACCTGCGGGAAGAGGCGCTGGATCAGTTCGAACTGTATGTGAGGCTGGCTGACCGGGATGACCGCCATGTCGAAAAAGCGGAGAACAACATCAAACGGCTGCGCCTCAACCTCACCCGGATCCGGGAGGAGGCGAGCGAAGGTGTGCGGCGCGATCCGGCTACTGCGGCACGCCTGCTTCAGGAGGGCGCCCGGCTGCATGCCGACCGGCAGTCGGCCAAGGCGGTCAAGGCCTTCCGTGACGCGCTGGCCGCCGATCCTCTGACGTTCAGCGCGGCGTACGGGCTGGCCATGGCATACAAGGCTCAAGGTCGGCGCGCCGAGGCCATGGAGGCCTTTCGGCGTGCCGCGCAGATCAACCCCGATCATCAGGACAGCTATCATCAGGCCGCTGAACTGGCTTTCCAATTGAAACGCTACGTCGAGGCGGGGAAGCTGTTGGACCGCGCGATCGCGCGCAGCCCCTTTCAAGTCGCCAGCGCTGAATTGATGGCGCGGATCCGGCATGCGGAGGGAAGGTTGTCCGAGGCGCGCGCGTACGGTGAGTATACCCTCTCGCTGATGCATCCGAACGCGAAGGGGCGGCGCGCGTACGAACAGTGGGTGCGGTCGCTGCCGGCCCGATGAGTACACGGGTACGGCAGGCGGACGGGACGGTGTTATGATCTCAATCCTCAAAGGGGCGGGCGTTTGGGACTATTTGGCGTTTGCCGGTGTGGCCTTTCTGGTGATCCGCGGGTTTGTGCGGGGCTGTTCCGGTGAGATGGGACGTCTGGTGGGAACCGTGACCGCCGCCGCGGTCGGGTATTTCGGATTCCGCCCGATCGCCAACCTGGTGCTCGCCTCGCCGGTGTTCGGCGCCAACCCCTATGCCGGACGTCTGGTCACCTTTATTTTGATGGCGGTGCTCTGCATCGCGATCTGGTTCGGATTGAGTTATCTGCTCACCGAACTCATCCGCCTGGCCATTGCCCAGCCGTTTGACGGCATTCTGGGCGGCATCATCGGCGGCATCAAGGCGCTGGTGGTGGTCGCGGCCTTCGTGGCTTGGGGACTGCTCAATCCTAAAGAGGAGGAGCGCGTCCGGTTGACGGAACAATCGCTGACCGCACGGTGGCTCGCCCCGCTGCTGAAAAATATCACCGGTCCCGACGGATAGGGGCGTATGAGCGCATACGGGCAACGGGAAGAGATGGAAGATGCCGCCCTCATGCTGCAGGCGGGCGCCGGAGACAACGAAGCCTTTGCGGTGCTGGTCCGTCGGCATCAGAAAAAGCTCCTGAACTATTTCACGCGTACCGGCGTTCAATATGATTGTGAGGATTTGGTTCAGCAGACTTTCCTGAGGCTATACCGTTACCGTAACCGCTATCGGCCGACCGCGAAGTTCACAACCTTTCTCTTTCTGCTCGCGCGGCAGGTGTGGGTTGATGAGTTGCGTCGGCGCAAGCGTCAAGAACGGCTGGCCAAAGGTCTGGCGGCGGAGCCCCACCCGGAATACGCTGCGCCGGTTGCGGCCGACGCGGGCGCGTCGGGTGGTCTGGATTTGGCGCAGGCGCTGGCCGGATTGCCCGAGGGTCTCCGGCAGGTGGTCGAACTCGGTGTCTATCAGGATCTGCCGTACGCGGAAATCGCGGCGATTCTGAAAATCCCGGTGGGGACCGTCAAGTCGCGCATGTTTACCGCGCTCGCGCGATTGCGGGCGCATTGGGAGGAGAAACCATGAATCTCGCCGCACATTTGGCTGCGTTGCCGCCTGCGGAGGCGAGCGGGCTCCGCGCTGTCGCGGAACGTCTGCGTCAACTGCCGGAACGCGAACCGTCGGCCGACCTGACGGAACGGATCCTGCGTGCTGTGAACACGGAACACTCCCGTCCGCCTTTCCGTGCGCCCAAGCTGTGGCGGGTCGCGGCCGTGCTGGTCGCGACGCTCGCGCTGGTCGCGCTCTACCTTCGTTTCGGCGTCCCGGCTGTGCGCGACGCGCAGGCGGACGACGGATCGTGCTGGATCGCCGCAGCGCAGGAAGCGGACGGCACATGGCAGCCCGCCCGACATGGCGGCGCCGAGGCTTACCGTCCCGCGCTGACCGCCCTCTCCGCCCTGGCGCTCGACCGTGCGGATGGACGAAAGTACGCCGACCCAATCGGGCGCGCGTGCAAGGCGCTCGCCGCCCTCCAGAATGAGGACGGTGCCTTTGGCGGCAACGGACGCGAGCGGTATTACAACCATGCCATGACGACCTTCGCGCTGGCCGCGCTGGCTTCCGACAGGCCCGGCCTGAAACCGGTTTTGGAGCGTGCGCTGGCCTTCAGCCGCGCCAGCCAAACGGTCGAGGGCGGTTGGGATTACGAACCCGGCTCCGACGGGAACGCCGCTCTGACCTCGTGGCAGGTGCGCGCGTTGGCGGAGATGCGGCGGATCGGATTCGCGGAGGCGGAAATCCCGCTGCGTAAAGGGTTGCGCTGGCTGCGCGGCACACTGCGCGAGGACGGACATGTGGCGTATCACCGGGGGACGCGCAACCCGTCGGAGTGTCTGGACGCGCTAACCGCCCACACTCTGATCACAGCGGGCGGTGCCTATGCCGGCTTGGCTGACTTGGGCAGACAGGTTGCGGGTCGGCTGAATCCGGCCGAACCGGAGGATGTTGCGGATTGTTATCGGGATTATGCCAAAACGTTGGCGTTCGCCGCAGCCGGTGCGGCGGAACAGGCCGCACGGGTTTCCCGTCAGATGATTGCGCACCATCAGGCCGGCGCGCGCGATCAATGGGAACGTGTCGGCGGACGGCTCTATACCGCCGCCCTGACGCGCCTCGCGGTCGGCGCCCTGTAGTGACGCATGTTTTTTCTACAGACGCGGGTGCGGCGGATCAGGTACACTGACTCCGATGAACAAATTCGACAAAGAGAAAGCCGCCATTCAAGACTTGTTCGAATCCGGGCCGGAACGGGCTTGGACAGCCAAGGAGATCAGCCGGACTCTGGGGTTGCGAGGCAAGCAGATCAATCGACTCCACGACCGGCTGGGCGAGATGGTTCGTGATGGCGTGATCGTGCAGATCCGCCGCGGTAACGCCTACACGCTCGGTAAACAGGCGGATCTGGTCACAGGCCCGTTGCGCACAGTGCGGAACGGCGCGGGGTACGTCACGGAACGCGAGTCGGGAAAAAGCATCTGGGTCGAATCCGAAGACCTTGGCACTGCGCTACCCGGTGATCTCGTGACGATCCGTCTCTACCGCAACGGCGTTGAACGGAAGGGCAAGGTCATCCGGATCGTCGAGCGGTCGAAGCGGGATATCGTGGGCACGCTGATGACGACCGGACGCTTTCTCCATGTGGTGCCGCTGAACCCGGTGTACCGTAAGAATTTTTATGTTCCCGCTGCCAACGGTGCCCGGGAGGGCGATCGTGTGGTGGTGCGCTTCACGGACTGGAAAAACCGGTACGTCGCACCCGAGGGGGAGATTGTGGACGTGATCGGGCCCGCGGATAAGCCGTCGCTCGACACGTTGGTGGTGATGAAGCAGTTTGACCTGCCCGAAGAGTTTCCGCCCGAGGTGATCGACGAAGCGGAAAAAGTGGCGCGGCGTCTGAGCCGCCCCGGAAAACGCGAGGATCTGCGCTCGCGCTACATCATCACGGTGGATCCCGCCACGGCGCGTGACTTCGACGATGCCGTCTCGTTGGAGAGCGACGAACACGGCAACCGGGTGCTGGGGGTCCACATCGCGGATGTCAGCCATTTCGTCCGGCCGGGGGCACCGCTGGACCGGGAGGCGCGTGAACGCGGAACCAGCGTGTATCTGGTGGACAAGGTGATCCCCATGCTGCCGGAACAGCTTTCCAACGGCGTGTGCAGTCTGCGGCCGGATGAGGACCGGCTTACCTTTTCGGCGTTCATGACCTTCGACGCCTCGGGCCGCATGGTCGCCCGCCGTTTCGCCAAAACGCGGATCCGCTCCAAACTGCGGTTGAGTTATGAGCAGGCCATGGATATCCTTTCGGACCGGAAACCGAAAGGGCTGGCCTCTGTGCCCAAACCGGCCCGTGCGCTCCTGAAAGGCGCGCGACGGCTGGCTGAGCAATTACGCGCGCGGCGGTTCTCCATGGCGGCGTTGGATTTGGAGGTGCCCGAGGTCGAGGTGGTGCTGGACGAACAGGCGCGCATGACCGGTCTGGTGACGCGCCCCTACGATGCGTCCCATCAGCTTATCGAGGAGTGCATGATCGCGGCCAATGAGGCGGTCGCGACCGAATTGTGGACACGCGGCATCAAAATTCTGGCGCGGCTGCATGAGCCGCCGGACGGAGAGAAACTCGAAGAGTTGCAGGCCAGTCTGGCGATCCTCGGTTTCCGCCCCGGGGATCTTTCAAACCCCAAGCATCTTGCCCGGTTTCTGACGGATACGCGGGAACACCCGCTACGCTATCACGCCCACATGATGGTGCTGCGCAGTATGAAGCGCGCCGTCTACTCCGCCGAAAAGATCGGCCATTTCGGATTGGCCAAAACGTACTATGCGCACTTTACCTCGCCGATCCGGCGGTATCCCGATCTACTCCTGCACCGGCAACTCGCCGATTTTCTGGACGGCAAGGGCGGACGAATGCCGCAGCACGAATTGGTGCAGACCGCGTTTCTGGCGACAGAGCGCGAACAGGTCGCGGATGACGCCTCCCGCCAACTGATCGAGATCAAAAAGTTCCGTTTTCTCCAGCAGCAACTGGACGAGCGGAAGCCGATCCCGTACCGCGCCGTCGTGGTGAAGTGCACCAACTACGGGGTGTTCATCGATATCCCCGGGTTAGCTCTGGGCGGCTTGGTCCACATCTCCAACCTCTCCCGGCAGTTTGTCCGCTTTAATCCTGCGAACGAAAGCCTGAGCGCGGGTCAGACGGTTTACCGTGTCGGAACCGTGCTACAGGTGCAGGTGGCGTCTGTCGACTTCAATCAGCGCCACGCTGATTTCATGCTGGTCGGCGGGGAGGCGTCCGGGGAGCGCGGCGATGGAACGGAGCAGCCGCGCAAAGGCGGTGCGCGGCGATCTGCCGGGGAGAAACGCGGACGCCAGTCCGATACGGCAGGGCGGCGTCCGCGCGGGGAACCGCGCCCGGCGAAATCCGGACGCCGGCGCAAGGGCAGATAGCGCGGTTTGGGCACACTCATCGTGCCGGATCGGCCATCCGTATTCATCATTTAAACCAAAAAGAGCAGTTGAACCTTCAACTCTCTTTGGTTTCAGGTTTCAAGGTTTCATGGTTTCATCCAAATCGGGATCGGGATCGGGATCGCTATCGGGATCGACTGTTTTACCACGGGACACTTTCGTGGGTTTCAGGGTTTCGGGGTTTCAAGGTTTCAAGGTTTCAAGGTTTCATCCAAATCGGGGTCGGGGTCGCTATCGCTATCGGGATCGATCATTTAACCACGAAC
>Ga0116188_1001492_pt1 | contig 20147 bp, 21 predicted proteins | sample AD_JPNTR2_MetaG_FD_89807 | JGI IMG/M metagenome (GOLD analysis project Ga0116188, IMG submission 89807) | Active sludge microbial communities of municipal wastewater-treating anaerobic digesters from Japan - AD_JPNTR2_MetaG | ecosystem: Engineered > Bioreactor > Anaerobic > Digestate | place...
AATACTGTAGAAGGTAATAATATCATGGTTATGGCTTCTCCTCTAAATACTCCTCTTTTCTATGCGGTTATTGTAGCTGCACTTTATGCTGCCATATCATCTTCTACCGCTCTATCCAGAGAAAAGGATAGGGGAACGTTAGAGGTACTGTTCTATGGTCCAGTTGACCATCTTTCTGTTATTCTTGCGAAGTTCTTTGAGGATATAATAAGTTTTTTGATAATAATGTTGCTTGTAACAATATATTTTGCCTATGCAGCGATAACTACAAATCTTGGATTTTCTATAACTTACCTCTATGCAATTATTCTATCTATTTTTATAGCCAGCTGTATGTCCTCTTTTGGTCTTTGGCTTTCTTCTCTTACTGCCCGTATCAGGACATCAATACTGCTCCTCATAGTGGTTATGGGTGGGCTACTTGGTCTTCAATTCCTCCAGAACTATATTCTCACATTAAAACCAGAAAATTTATCTCTCTCTATGGTATATATTATGGGGATAGTATCTAATATCCTCAGGGTCATTAAATGGGTATCACCATTCAGTTATCTGACGGATGGTATAAATGCAGTGGCTCTGGGTAGCGTAAGCATGTACATAGAGAATATGATTGGAGCAATAATTTATACAGTTGTGTTACTTACAGCTACAGTGTACACGTTAAAATGGAAGGGGGTAAGAAAACTATGAGAAAGACCTGCTGTATATCTGCTTTAATCCTAATTTTTATAATTCTCTCTTCAGCTATTGGATTCAGTGCTGAGACTCCTAAGAGTAAGGAGGTTGTATACAGTCTTAACGTGTGGGACGGGAAAGATTATGCTGCACCCTTTTATCCTTCTGCTTATGATACCATATATGTAATGGCAGATTATGAAAATGTCTACTCTGTTAAGGAAACCCTTGTCTATTATTGGCCTCTAACCAGGGAGTATATGGCAGACTGGGATGGACTTAATAAAGATGTTGGAGAGACCATAGAAGTTTTAAAAGGGAACGAGATAATAGGTACTTATAAAAAGGTAGATTATGTGTTCTACTATCCAAAGGGATACTGGGGTGGAGGGACCCAGCTATTTACCGGTGATAAGGCAAAGGAAAAGAAGAAAGAGTATGATCAAGCGGTAAATAAATACTGGAAAGAGGTAGAGGCTTATTATCAGGCATATGAGAAATATAATAAGGAGGTAGAAGAGTTCTATCAGAACATACAGGAGGGAAAACCTGCCGGAAAGATTCCTCAGGAACCAGCTCCTCCTACAGCTCCAACATTCTATGTGACAGATATCTCAAAGGCGTATGTATTCAGTTTACCTCCTGGACAATATACTATAAGAACAAAGGATAAGAATGAGGAAATTATACCCGGTACAGTCAAAAATCTTATCGCTTTCTCACACAGGAGGGAAGGGATAGGATATAATATAATACCTGAAAGCAAGTGGACATATCCGGAAGTGGCGGACGACTCCAGCGAAATTGTCTATCAATATAGAGAAGGAACACTTTACTTCCAGCCCTATAAAGAGTGGGAGTTTAATGAGTTGTACTATAATAAACTTTCGAAGCCTCAATCTCCAGGAAGATCAGACAGGTGGATATGGGTCCATATGGATCCGGTGTCTAATGTAAAACTCAGGATATACAGTGGGGATAGTATATTTTCTGAGATCAGAAATAGACCTTACTATGTAGAGCAAGTACCAGGGTCGGCTTTAGGTTATAATATAAAATTACTGGACAGGAAAGAGAATCCTTATGGTATGGCAGATTTTTCCGCCTTTAAATTTAGTGTTCCCCCAACTGGGGATTATAAACTGGTGACGATTGATAGCAAAGGTGATATAATAGAGAACAGTGATAGATATATAAGACCTATTACTGTTACTGATGCAAGAAATATTTTTATCGCAAGTCTTGGACCGTTAATTATTGGTCTGGTGATATATATTATAAGAAGAGTAGGAAGGTGATATAGAAGTTGATAGATAATTATTATTGGGGAACAGGAAGAAGGAAAGAGTCAGTAGCTCGAGTAAGGATTACTGAAGGGGATGGAAAGATCGTCATAAATGGCGATAAGGAATTACAGGACTACTTCTCCCTTGAAAGATGGCAGACACAGATACTTTCGCCATTCAGGATAACAGGAACAGAAGGAAGGTTTGACTGTTATGTGAATGTTAACGGTGGTGGGGTTAATGGACAGGCTGAAGCGGTAAGGCTTGGAGTATCAAGAGCTTTGGTGGAGTATAATCCAGAGTTTCGTCCAGTTCTTAAAGAATATGGGCTCCTTACCCGTGATCCAAGGATGAAAGAGAGAAAGAAATATGGACTCAAGAGAGCTAGAAAGGCTCCCCAATTCTCAAAGAGATAATTTGCAGATTCTTGTGATAAATGGCCCTAACCTTAACAGGTTAGGGCTTAGAGAACCTGAAATATATGGAAGATTTACCATGAAGGACCTGGAGAACCTTATAAGAGAAGAGGGAGAAGCGCTGGGTTTGAAAGTAGATTTTTTTCAGTCTAACAGTGAGGGTGCAATAATAGAGAGTATTCAGAATGCCAAGAATAAGTATGATGGTATTATAATAAATCCTGGTGCCTATACCCACTATAGTATAGCCATAAGAGATGCGATAGCTGGTGAGAATATCCCAACTGTAGAAGTACATATATCAAATATATATAAAAGAGAAGAATTCAGGCACCACTCTTTAATAGCACCGGTAGCTATTGGTCAGATAGCTGGATTCGGTATTTATGGATATACTCTGGCGTTATACGGATTAAATAATTATTTGAGAGGTAAGTATGTCTAAAACTGAAAGATTAAATAATTTGAGAGAAAGATTTACAAGATTTGATGCCTTTATTACATCAAAACCTGTAAATTTGAGATATCTGGTTGATTTTAAGGGGAGTGACTCTATACTTCTCGTTACCAGGAATAAAGTTCAGCTCTATGTGAACGAGATGTATTATGAACAGGCACAGAAGGATTGTACTGGAATAGATATAATTACTGTGGACAGGAGCTGGATAGAATTATTAAATAAAGATCTCAAGAAGGAAAAGATAAAGAGACTGGCTTTTGAATCAGATATAGATTTTTCTACCTACAGGAAGCTTAATTCCTTCCTTAATGGGATTGAACTTATTCCGGTAGAGGACCTGGTAGAGTCTGTTAGAGCGGTAAAAGATGAGGAGGAGATAGGTTTTATTCGAAAGGCTGCAGAGATAGCTGATCTGGCTTTTATGCATCTCAAAACCTTAATAAAGCCTGGTATTAAAGAGCAGGATCTGGTTGCTGAGTTTGATTACTTTGTAAGAAAAAGAGGCGCAAAAATCAGTTTTGAGCCAATTATTCTATACGGAGAGTCTTCCAGTCTTCCACATGGTATTTCTGGCGCAAGAGAGGTAAAGAGTGGTGGGATTCTTCTGCTGGATTATGGTGCAATGTATAATGGGTACTGTTCGGACGCTACCAGGACATTCTATTTGGGAAAGCCGTCGAAGGAATACTTAAAATTATATAATATAGTATTGAAAGCTCAGGAAGAGGCGGAATCTGCTATAAGACCCGGTGTATCCGCTGGAGAGATAGATAGAATAGCCAGGGATGTTATAACCCGGGAAGGATTTGGGGATAACTTTATCCATTCTACAGGACATGGTGTGGGATTAGAGATACATGAATATCCCAGACTATATTGGGGCAATAATGTGATTTTAGAGAAAGGGATGGTTATAACTGTAGAGCCAGGTATATACATAAAAGATTCTGGAGGTATAAGGATAGAAGATCTTGTAGTGGTTACTGACGATGGTGGAGAGATTATTACAAGGATAAGTAAAGATTTTGAATTTAGAGGAGGAAACATATGATCTCAACGAATGACTTTCGTCCTGGTATTACCGTAGAGATAGATGGAGAAATATATGAGGTGGTAGAATTCTTACATGTGAAACCCGGTAAGGGATCAGCCTTTGTAAGAACAAAACTTAGAAATATAAAAACTCAGGCGGTTATAGAGCGTAATTTCAGGGCAGGGGAAAAGTTCCCCAGGGCTATCTTGGAGCGGAGAGAGATGCAGTATCTCTATAATCAGGATGATATTTACCATTTTATGGATACCACTAACTATGAGCAGGTTAGTCTGTCTAAAGAAGTTATCGGAGATGCAACGAAGTTTTTAAAAGAGAATATCCTGGTTTATATAGTATTCCATAATGGAACTCCTATCGGTATAGTCCTTCCCATCACAGTAGAGTTAGAAGTGGTAAGTACAGACCCTGGATTTAAAGGGGATACTGTAACAGGTGGTAGTAAGCCAGCAACTCTTGAAACAGGAGCGGTTATTCAGGTCCCACTTTTTGTCAATGTGGGAGATATTATTAAAATAGATACCCGAACAGGCGAATACCTTGAGCGGGTAAACAAATAGGAGGAATACAAGATAATATGAGCAATTTAATGGATAAAGTTGATATGCTTAAATCATTAGGGGATAATGTTACACTATCAGATATAGTTCGAGTTTTGGAGGCGGTAGTTGAAGAGCTTAATTCTATAAAACTTACAATTAACAATATCAAAGAGCAGGTTGACGCTGTAGATACCGATCTTAGCAATTTAGAAAATGCCGTTTATGGAGAGATAGAGATTGAATGCCCAAATTGTAATGTGTCTTTTACTGTATCTATTGAAGATATACCTGAGAGTGGTAATCTAAATGTAGAGTGTCCTAATTGTCACACTATCTTTAATATAAGTCTTGAACATTGGGAGACTGAAGGAACTGATGATTGATGTAGATCTGATAAAGAAATTAGTCGATATCGTAAGCCATTCTAATATAGAGGAATTACGAGTTGGAGATCGGGATATAAAAATTACTATAAAGAAATTCTCATCAGGAAAAGTTTACAGGGCTCAAGATATTTCTAAAGAGGCTGAGACACCTCAAGAATCTCCTCGTTCGGAAGAGAAGGGTGAAGAGGTGGTGTATATAACTTCACCTATTGTAGGAACATTTTATAGAGCACCGAATCCAGATGCTCCACCTTTTATAGATATTAACGACGAAGTGAAGATAGGACAGACAGTCTGTATAATAGAGGCAATGAAACTTATGAACGAGGTAAAATCGGATTATAATGGAATAATTAGAAAGATTCTTGTAGAAAATGGAGAACCTGTAGAGTATGGACAACCCCTCTTTCTCCTCGAACCTACAGGTGAAAATGCCTGATGTTTCGTAAAATACTGATAGCAAACCGTGGGGAAATAGCATTAAGAATAATAAGGGCGTGTAAATTATTGGGAATAAAGACAGTTTTGGTGTTTTCTGAGGCAGATAGATATTCGTTAGGAGTAAAACATGCAGATGAAGCCTACTGTATAGGACCTCCTCAGTCCAGTAAGAGTTATTTAAATATACCAAATATTATAGCTGCTGCAGAGATATCTGGAGCGGATGCTATACATCCAGGGTATGGATTTTTAGCTGAAAATGCTGATTTTGCTGAGGTGTGTGAGAGCTGTGGTATAAAATTTATCGGACCATCCTCAAGGGTTATCTCACTGATGGGTGATAAAATTGCCGCAAGAAAAGTGATGTATGAAGCTGGTGTCCCTGTAATACCCGGAACATTCGAGCCTGTAGAAGCTGAAAAATCAGCTCTGTCTGTTGCTAAAGAATTTGGATTTCCTCTTATAATAAAAGCTGCCGGGGGAGGGGGGGGAAGGGGGATGAGACTTGTTAGAGATGAGAATGAATTAAAAGGGGCATTGATGGTCGCAAAAAGCGAAGCAGAGGCTGCTTTTAATAATGGTTCTGTTTATATGGAAAAGTATATAGAAGGAGCAAGGCATATAGAAGTTCAGGTTCTTGGGGATGGAAGGGGAAATGTTGTCCATTTCTTTGAGAGAGATTGTTCTATCCAGAGAAGACACCAGAAGCTTATTGAGGAGAGTCCAGCTACAGGTATTCCTCAGAGAGTTAAAGAGAAGATACTGGAGTCTGCAGTGATTGGAGCTAAGGCTATAAATTATGAGAGTGCAGGTACTTTAGAGTTTCTGGTAGATGAGAATGATAATTTCTATTTTATGGAAATGAATACCAGGATTCAAGTTGAACATCCTGTAACCGAGATGGTTACAGGGCATGATCTGGTAAAGTATCAGATATTGGTAGCCGGTGAAGAATCACTCCCGATAAAACAGGAAGATATTGTTCAAAGAGGACATGCAATTGAGTGTCGGATAAATGCAGAAGATCCTTATAACAGTTTCTTACCAAGTACGGGTACTTTAAAGTTATTTTCTCTTCCAGGAGGTCCAGGTATAAGAATAGATACCGCTATCTACAATGAGATAGAAATTACGTCTTATTATGACTCTCTCATAGCTAAACTTATCTCGTGGGGATTAAATAGAGATGATGCTATAGCTCGTATGAGGAATGCACTCGGAGAGTTTCTCATTGAAGGTCTAAAAACTACTATTCCTTTATATCTCCAGATAATGGATGATCCTGAGTATATCTCAGGTAATATATCGATTAATTTCCTTGAAGAAAGGGGATTTTTAAATGAAGGGAGAAGTGAACGTCGATATCTCTCCTAATGTTATTGTTTCTATAGCCAGCAAAGCTGCTATGGAAGTTAAAGGAGTATATGGTCTAGAAACTCCATCCAATGTATCTTTTTTGAGAAGACCTCAACCACATGGAGTAAAGGTAGGTATTTCAGATAACAAGATTAGACTTGAAATCTACATTATAGCGGAGGAGGGATTTTATCTACCAGAGGTGGGGCTTAACCTTCAGGAACATATAAAAGAGGAGGTTGAAAGGACTACTGGTATGAATGTAGAACGTGTAGATGTCTATATCCAGGGGATTCATTTTTCTAAATCAGAAGAGGTAGAGGAGTGAGTATGGACTATAAATTCAGAAAGGCTAAAATGCCAGATGTTCCAGACATCCAGCAGATGATAAATATATATGCTAAAGAAGGGAAGATGTTGCCCAGATCTCTTAATGAGCTTTATGAAAACATCAGAGACTACTGGGTTGTTACAATAGATGAAGCAGAAGTAGTAGGTTGTTGTGCGTTACATCCAGTATGGGAAGATATAGGAGAAGTGAGGTCTTTAGCTATAAAAGAAGAGCATACCGGAAAAGGTCTGGCAAAGAAGTTAGTAGAGATCTGCCTTAAAGAAGCCAGTGATCTTTCTTTAAAACGTGTATTTGCACTTACTTATATACCCGAATTCTTCGCCAAAATAGGCTTTATTCAGGTTTCAAAGGAAGAACTTCCTCATAAGGTATGGAATGACTGCATAAGATGTATATATTTTCCAAACTGTAATGAAGTAGCGGTAGTGCATGAAGTAAAGTAGAGTCGATTAAAGGAGGGATATTTAATGGAGCTTCCTCAGGTAGATATAGGTATATTTGGTGGTTCTGGATTCTATTCATTTCTGGATGATCTTAAGCCTTACAAAATAGAAACACCATACGGTGCGCCAAGTTCCCAGATAATGATTGGAGAAGTATCCGGGAAAAGGGTGGCTTTTATACCACGGCATGGAGAGCAGCATCAGTATCCTCCACATATGATAAACTATCGGGCAAACCTTTATGCTTTTAAGCTTTTAGGGGTAAAACGTATCATTGGACCCTGTGCATCTGGTAGTCTGAAACCAGAGATAAAACCGGGGGATATTGTTATATGTGATCAGTTCGTAAATCTTACCAGTGGAAGAAAGGATACATTCTACGATGGGCCGATAACTACTCATATCAGCTGTGCAGACCCATACTGTCCGCAGCTAAGGAATATAATTATTGATTGTTGTAAGAGATTAGGATTTTCCTTTCATCCAACCGGAACGGTGGTGGTAATTCAGGGTCCCAGATTCAGTACAAGGGCAGAGAGTAAGTGGTTTAGAAGTATTGGCTGGGAAACTATTAATATGACACAATATCCTGAGGCTGTCTTGGCAAGAGAGTTAGAGATGTGCTACGCTAATATATCCATCATTACTGACTACGATACTGGACTTGAGGATGATCCGGATATAAAACCAGTTACCCATGATGAGGTAATTAAGATCTTCCAGGGAAATATAGACAAACTCAAGTCACTGCTTATAGAAGTGATAAAAAATATTCCAGATGATAGAACCTGTTCCTGTCCTCATGCATTAGAAGGGGCAAGATGAAGCCAGTTTGGTGGGAAGATAATTATCTATATTTCATAGACCAGAGATGTCTACCCCTGGATTTAGTCATAGAAAAGACGAGAGACTACAGGGTGGTAGCTAAAGCAATAAAAGAGCTGGCTATAAGAGGGGCACCTGCGATAGGTATAGCTGCTGCCTATGCACTGGTCCTGGCTATCCTTAACGGGGATGATCTTGACGAGGCGGTGAAAGTTTTGAAGGGTACCAGACCAACTGCTGTTAATCTTTTCTGGGCTATCAACAGGATGCTGAGTCTTCCAGAGAAAGTTTTTGAACTATTCCTGGAAGAAGCTAAAAACATAGAAAGAGAAGATGAAGAGATGAATCTGGATATAGCGACCTTAGGGTCATCATTGATTCCTTTTAACAGTGCTGTACTTACCCATTGTAACGCTGGAGGTTTAGCTACAAGTGGTTATGGCACTGCTCTAGGAATAATAAAAAAAGCCTGGGAGGAAGGCAGGGTGATGGAGGTCATAGTAGATGAAACCCGTCCCCTACTTCAAGGCTCAAGATTAACCGCATGGGAATTGCAGGAGGCAGGGATTCCCTATAAGGTAATAACTGATAATACAGCTGGTTTTATGATGGAATTGAGTAGAGTCTCAGCGGTGGTGGTTGGAGCAGATAGAATATCCAGCAATGGGGATGTTGCTAACAAGATAGGGACCTGTAGTCTGGCTGTTCTGGCAGATAAATTTGATATCCCGTTCATAGTTGCTGCTCCAACAAGCAGTTTCGATTGGAAGATACGATCGGGAAAAGAGATACCTATCGAACAGAGAGATGAAGAAGAGGTGTTATCTTTTAGAGACATAAGAGTTGCACCTTTAGATGCTAAAGCTATTAATTTTGCCTTTGATGTAACGCCGGCAGAGCTGATAACGGCGATAGTCTGCGAAGCAGGAATACTTCGACCTCCATTTATTACCGCAGGTTTGATACCTTAGACGTAGGCACGTGAATTTATTCTATTCTCTCTATACCTATAATCTTCGGTGGAATTACATCCCCTATCGCCCTGAAGGCTAAATCTGCTTTACCTTACATCTCTCATCACTTCGCTGTATGTTAGATCTTCTCCTGTCTCCTCTAGTTTCTGAGTTAGTAGTACTTTTATCTGTAATGCTATGAAACATACGAATATGTGTCCCCTTATCTTCCTCTCTGTATAGTGGTATAGCTGTATCAAACTCTATCTTGTTCTCTATTATCTTCTGAGTATACTTCCTTTTGAAACTGAAAATCCTATATAGCAAAAAAGAGAGTTCAGAACACTTCGAACCCTCTTTTTTGGACTTTCGGCGTCAAGTTTGCGTTATTTTTTGTTTTTACGCGTTATGCATCTCTCTTTACAAGACTCAGTATCCTTTCTGCATTCTTGCAGAATATATTTGCCTTATCTTCCTCTGGAATTTTGCTACTCTTCACCCATCCTATGGCGGGTCTCGGATCTATAAAGGGGAAGTCTGTTCCAAAGAGAATTTTTTCACTTCCAACTTTATTTATATAGTGTTCTATTATTCCATTATACATAGCTGACCCGGTAAGATCGAGATAAACATTGTTTACAGTACAAACCATATCTCCAGCCAGGAGCATAGATCTTATATCTCCCCCCGAGTGTCCCATTATAAATGTAGCTTCCGGATATGACCTTGCTATCCCCATTAAACTCCTTACATCCCTCTCTCCCCAGGTATGTATCAGAATTGGACATCTAACTCTACCGGCAAACTTATAAGCGTATATATATCGGGGTCCATCCAGAGGGTACATATGAGTATCAGGGTGCAACTTTATACCGATGAAACCCTGCGAAAACCTGAGATTAAGTTCTTCCTCCATCTCATCTGAGAAGTATGGACTTAATACTGCGTATCCCCTGAATCTATCAGGGAAAGCATTTATGGCTTCCAGAACCATCTGATTCCCCAGTTTATAATTAGGTCCTATACCTATCAATGCACTTATCCAGGCGCTCTTCATACCGATTTTATCCATAATTCTGACCATAGAGAGATAATCTCCACCATCGTAATAGAAGTTAAACCATTTTCCAAGATGGGCATGTGCATCGATCATAGAGTTACCTCCTCGATGAGCTTTTCTCCATTTTTATAAGCTATGAGGTCTTTAACCTCCTCTGGAACCTCCGCGTTTTCTACATAGAATATAGTTGTACCAGGACTCTTATAGGGAAGATCACTTCCAAAGAGCATATGTTCTCCCCCAAACCTTTTATATATACCCTCTATCCCGAGATAAGTAATATAGCCTGAGAGTTCTATGTATACATTTTTATATCTCTTCAAAAGGGGGAATATATAGGAACTATTCCTGTAATTCAAATCCACCAGAATAAGTCTGAGATTTGGATGATTCCTCAAGATACTGTAAATATCTCTCCATCCGACCTTGTTGGGTGAGATAAGAACAGGGACATTATATCCCTCCAGTAAAGCCAACAGGTCTCCTACAACCTCTTCTTCTAAGAGAAAGTTGTGAAGCTCAGGGAAAAGCCTTACTATTTTAACATTATTCTCTTTCAATTGAGATATAAGTTCATCTGGAGTATTTGTTGGAGATATGTCAAATGGAAGAAGAACCCAGCAGGATAAAATATCAGAATACCCTGTAATTTCTTTTATCATATAATTATTGCCAAAATAAGCATCATAGTCCCTGCTATAGCTATGATAGGCTATAGCTTTCTTAATATTAAATCTGCGCATCTCCTCAGAAAGCATTCTAGTATCCAGCCACTTTCCTAACTGCACAACGGTGGGTTCTCCTATCATTACGTTAAAATCGAAGTATTCTCTCATCTTTTCTTCCTTCTCTTTATATTAAATCCTCTAAGAATACCTCTGCACCGCTTTGATAAGAGATTTCTATCGCCTTTAGAACAGCTATCACTTCCAGGATTTTGTCATATTCTATGATAGGTTTTGATGTCTTTACCATATCTATAAACTTTAAAAGCCCATAATAATATGGAGAGGAGGACTGTTTCCCATCCCAATAACTCCATCCATTCTTACCAAATGCTGATATGGTGAATGTATAGACGGCATTTCCCAGCATTAAGAGCTCAATAATCTTTTCGTCAGAATAGGTAAGGGTAATCGCTATGTTATTGTGATGGTTTACAGCCATCACCCTCTCTATTCCACTTCCAAATATTTCTTGACACAACTCCACTATGTGAACTCCATAGAAGAATATCCCCTGATATTCACTGGTAGCATCGGCAGGACCACATACAAATCCGGTAGTTAAAGGTCCTTTAGAGGATAGGTCCTCTTTAAATTTTACTATCGGTTCATCGTATCTGAGGGTTGAGAAAGAGGTGATAGGAGTCTTTTTCTCATTTGCAAGTTCTATAATCCTTTTTGCATTGTCTATTGATGTTTCAATCGGTTTGTCTATAAAGGTTGGAATCCCTGCCTCAATAAATGGCTTGGAAAATTTATAGTGGAATGCTCCATCCCTTAATACAACCATTACAGCATCCACTTTTCCTATCATATCTTCAGGATAACTTACTATCTCGGGGATCTTGCCGGCACTTGCTACCTCCTCTGTCCTTTTTCTTTCAAAACCCCAGATAGCTACCACACTGGCATCTTCTACTTTTAAACCATTAATCCCTTCAGGCAGATTTGTTATTTCAGAAAAAGCCATTGCGTGAGAATTGTCAGATCCAACTATTCCGATTCGTATCATCTTATCGTTGATCCTCCTTATATTAAATTGGGGGACGGATGTCCGTCCCCTTATATTAAGCTTACTTCTTAAAGAAGAACTGTTCTGGATTCATATATCCGGGACTGCAGTATGGATATGCCAGGGTCCCTTCTTTTGGAACATTTCTGAAGTTATTCCTGACAACCACCGGGAAATTAAAGAATCCAAGCACCGGTACAGCCCAGAGATTCTTTGCCCACAGGGTCAATATCTCATCGGTAAGTTTATCGATCTCCTTTTGATTATTAGAAACGATTATCTTGTCAAAATCTGCTACTATCTTTAACGCATCTCCGGTTGGTTTTACTGATCCTTCTGCCTTTCCTCCAGAGCTATACCAAAGTCCCCATAATGGACCATAGTAGTTATTTGGGGAGTTTGGAATTACAAACAGAGAGTATGTCAATAAAAATTTCCCAGGATACAGACTGCCTAAAGTATACCCTGCTATTTGATAGTCAGCACTGTTTATCCTTGGCCACCAAAGTGATCCTGTAATGGCATCAACAGCGGTCTTTATACCAACCTTACCCCACTGCTGGGCTATCAGCTCCATAACATCCGGATGTATAGCATATCCGACGTTTGTAAGTATAGTAAGCTGAATGGGCTTACCATCCGGTCTTAATCTGAACCCATCCTTATCTTTCTTTGTAAGTCCAATACTATCCAGCAACCTGTTTGCTTCTTTTACGTTGTACTCATACAGTTTCCTTATCTCAGGGTCGTTCTGCATAGAAGCCTTCGGGAATATGGCGTAGGTTGGTGTTGCCTGTCCGAGATATGAAATCTGGTTGATCTCATCTCTGTTTATCGCTAGAGATAATGCAGTTCTGAATCTTACATCTTTCAGCAGACCTGCTATGAATTTGTCCTTTGTATAGTTCTGGTTAAAGAATACTGCGCTTCCCGTTTCTCCTGCATCCCACTGGTATACCTGATATCCTCCCTTCTCTCTATTCTCCATAAGAAGGGTAAAATCTTTAAATGCAAGGTTTCTCCCCTGCATATCTATTTCACCCTGAACTGCCTTCATTGTAATCATCTCTGTATTCTGTACCATATCAAATGCTATTCTATCTATATATGGTAGTTGATTTCCAGCAGTGTCCACCTTCCAGTAGTAAGGATTTCTCTCGGCTGTAGCTCTTGGTCCTGTAGGAGATGTAGCTAATTTCCACGGTCTCAGTACAGGGAGGTCAGGGTTAGAATATGTGGATGCTTTATCTCCATACAGCTGATACCAGAAATCTCTCTTTGCCTCTTTAACCATAGCATCAAGCTTTTCCTTAGGGGTATATTTTATGTGGAACTGCTGCAGATAATGCTTTGGAGATGCCAGTATGGCATTGTTAACCGCTATATACTCCAGGAATAGAGAATATGGTCTCTTAAATCTAAATCTTACCGTATAGTTATCTACTTTTTCTACCTTTACAGGTTCACCAGCAGGAGCCAGCCAGGATGGAAATACTGGTGAGACCTCTTTGTTCAGCAGTTCATCGTTATACCAGTACATTACGTCATCAGCGGTGAATGGTTCACCATCGGACCATTTGAGTCCTTTCCTCAGGTAGAAGGTGTATGCTCTTCCTCCCTCTCCTACCTTCCAGGATGTGCATAGATTTGGGATTACAGTCTTTCCATCTCTTGCCCATTTAACCATAGGCTCATAACCAAGTCTCATATGTATCATAGTATCGGATGGTGATAGTGCTGCTCTCCTCCAGGTTCCACCGTACTGCCCGATCTCTTCTTCAGGTTCCACCACTGCCGGTTCGTCTGGAAGCCTTTTTTCTACCGATGGAATTTTCCCCTGCTTTACAAGATCATCTAATGCTGGTGCTTCATTAAACCTTGTTATCTTTTTCCCTGTTGCCTTTTGATACTCAGAGATGCTGGGGTACTGTCCCAGACTGGATTTTTCCTGAGAAAAGGAGATCGGGACAATTCCTAAGACTAAGCCCATACACACTGATATTACTATAAGATACTTTAAAAATTTCATAGAATTACCTCCTCGTACATTTTATTAAAGCCAGTTAGATTTGACTCCAGATCTTGCGTTGAACTCTTTTATACCCTCATACACATCGCTCCCTTCTTTAAATATCTTAATAATTAAGATATTTACAACCGATAAAAGTATATCACGGACCTGATCAATATACAAGTTTGTTAAATAATATTATATCTTTTTAAGTGTGTATTCTCTGAAACCCAATCCTAACTCTTCACCATATGAAAGTTGAACGCTCCAGTCTATGTGAGGATGTATATCTCTCAGTTTATCTTCTCCCGGATTAAAGCTCTTTGAGAGGGCAGATTCTTTTAATCCTATACTCTGATTGACCAGGTCTACTGAAGCCTGATCTATGGCAACTATGTCATGACTTCCAAGGATACCTATATCCGGCACTATGCTGGTATCGTGCCATCCTGAACAGTCACAATCGGGACTGACATCTGTAATAAAGTTTATAAATGCAACCTTAGGTTCCTTGATTTTTATCAAGCCGTAGGCAGATTCAACTATCTTCTCCTGAAGTCCTATGGTTGATTCGTTCCAGGATATTTCAATGGCTGAGGTGGGACAGACCACTGCACATTCTCCACATCCTATACATAGTTCAGGGGTAAGGGCGGACTTCTTATTTACTATTTTTAAGGCTCCTTGGGGACAATGATTTACGCATCTGGCACATCCTGTACATAGTTCAGGTCTTGGGTCAGGTTTAAACTGAGCATGCTGCATCTGCTTTCCCGACCTTGGAGCAGCACCCATTCCTACATTTTTCATTGCTCCTCCAAAACCAGCTTCTATATGGAGCTTAAAATGAGATAAAACGAGTAGAAAATCAGCATCATATACACCACCGGCTATTTTTACCTTTTTGAAGTTCTTTAAATTTACCTCCACCTCTTTAAAATAATCCCCATTTATTCCATCTGCTATCATAATAGGTGCGCCCACCGAGGAATATCCAAAACCGTTATATATCGCTGATTCCAGATGGTCCACTGCGTTGGCTCTTCCTCCCTTATAGAGGGTATTGGCATCGGTAAGGAATGGTTTCCCTCCTAATTCTCTTACTGCCTCCACAGCCTGTCTTACAAATACAGGACGTATAAAGGCATGATTACCAGGTTCACCAAAATGAATCTTTATAGCGGTAAGGTCACCCCGTTCAATCCTATCTTCTAACAGTATCTTTGTTAATCTTTTTAACCTTCTCATTACTGAGTGATTCTCATCTTTAGCTCTTAAGGATAAGAAGTAAACATTACTGCTCATCGTCTGTTCTCCTTTCTTCCTATAACCAGTTTCTACCATCTCTCAATATAAAGTCATCTGATTCCTTTGGTCCTAATGAACCTCCCTCATAGAATGCCAGAGGAGGAGACTCTTTCCCTTCCCATCCTTCGACAATGGGGTCTATGAATCTCCATGCCAATTCTATCTCATCATTCCTTGTGAATAATGTCGGATCTCCATTTATTATATCTAGTATAAGTCTCTCATAGGCATCGGGGAGGACTTTATATTCAAATACATCAGAATATGTGAAATCCATAATTACAGGAGATATGTTCATCTCCATACCTGGTCTTTTTACATTAAACTGGAGTCTTATCCCTTCATTTGGCTGAATCCAGAGATAAAGGATGTTAGAGCTTATCTGGTCTCTGAACTTATAGGGAAACATTATGTGAGGAACATCTTTAAATCTTACCGCTATATATGTCATCTTTTCTTTCATCCTTTTCCCAGACCTCAGATAAAATGGGACTCCCTGCCATCTCCAGTTGTCTATATAGAGCTTCAATACTCCAAATGTGGCGGTATTGGAATGAGGAGAAACACCTCTCTCCTCTCTGTAACCTATATACTGTCCTCTGACGGTATAATTATAACTTTGACTGGGTTCTATACTCCGAATAGCTCTCAGAATTTTAACCTTTTCGTCTCTGATAGACTTCTCACTGAAATCTATCGGAGGCTCCATAGTTACGAGTGTTAGAAGTTGGAGCAGATGGTTCTGGAACATATCCTTCAATACCCCTGCCTTTTCGTAGTACCCTGCTCTGGTTCCTATCCCTTCACTTTCTGCCACTGTCATCTGAATATTATCCACATAATTTCTGTTCCATACAGGCTCAAATATAGCATTACCAAACCTGAAAACGAACAGGTCCTGAACTGTGTCTTTACCGAGATAATGGTCTATCCTGTATATCTGTTCTTCTCTGAAGTACTTATGGAGTATATTGTTAAGTTCTATTGCACTCTTAAGATTATAGCCAAACGGCTTCTCTATTACTATTCTGGGAAAACTTCCCATTTTCCTGGTAAGCCCGGAGGAACCCAGATGTTCTATAACTGTTGAATATAAATCAGGAGGGGTAGCCAGATAAAATATATATCTTCCTCCGGGAATATCCAATTTTTCTTCGATACTATTTAATAGATTCTTGAGTTCCTCATAAGCCTTTATATCGCCGTAATCGCCCCTGTGGTATACTATTCTTTCAGAGATATTCGGCCATAGTCTACACTGAGCGGTAGATATACGCGAGTAGTTCTCAACCCCTTTAAACAGTTCTCTTCTAAAGCTATCATTATCCAGGTCGGTTCTTGCAAAACCAACTATAGCTATATCCTCCGGAGGTAAAAAACCTTCACAGGTCAGGCTGAAGATTGCCGGGACCAATTTCCTCTTTGTTAAATCGCCAGATGCTCCAAATATAACGAATATTACTCTTTCTCCCATCTTACATCTTCTTCTTTACTTCATGTCCACCGAATTTATTCCTCATCGCTGCCAGTATCTTGGCGGAGAAGCTTTCCTCCTGCTGTGAGTAGAACCTGTTCATAAGGGAGATTGCGATAGCTGGGGCAGGAACCCCTAATTCTATGGATTCCATCACAGTCCAGCGTCCCTCTCCAGAATCAGGCACATAATCTTCTATATCTTTTAATTCCTGGTCTTCCTCCAATGCCATTGCGGTGAGGTCAAGTAACCAGGACCTTATGACACTTCCAAAGCGCCATATCTGTGATATCTGTGCCAGATCAAGATCGAACTCTTTCTTATTTTTAAGAATTTCAAACCCTTCTGCAAGAGCCTCCATCATCCCGTACTCTATTCCATTATGGACCATCTTTACGAAATGTCCCGCCCCACTGGGACCGACGTAACCCCATCCAGTATCAGGAGAAGGTGCCAGTGTCTCGAATACGGGTCTCAGGTATTCTACCGTCTCCCTATCCCCACCTATCATAAGACTGTATCCCTGGGTAAGTCCCCAGATACCGCCACTTGTTCCTACATCAACAAACTGGAACCCCTTTTCTTTCAATACCTTGGACATTCTAACGGTATCTTTGTAATTTGAATTGGCACCATCTATAATTATATCCCCAGGGGAGAGGAGAGATGTCAATTTTCCCAGCATTTCTTCGGTAGGTTTACCTGCAGGTAGCATAACCCAGACAACCCTGGGAGATGCAAGAATTTCTGGTATATCTTCAATAGAGTATATCCCTTTTATTCCTTCTTTTTCTATCTCTCTGGTCTTCTCACCGGTTCTATTGTAAGCAAATACCTTATGTCCACCTTTATAGAGTCTTCTGGCAATATTTGCCCCCATCCTTCCAAGACCAATTATTACTAACTCCATATAATCACCTCTTAATTGAGCATTTTCTAAGATTATAATTCACAAATCAAAGAGATTCAAATATATGTTATACTATTCAGTAGTAAAATAATTATTATTAAGTAGGAGGTAAAAATGAGTGACGTGAGATTTGAGGCTCAACTGGAATTAAAAGAGGGGCTTACTGTAGAGGCAAGCGTGAGGAATTTTCATCTATATATAGATGAACCTCCAGATCTTGGAGGAAAAGACAGAGGCCCAAATCCTGTTGAATACATCCTTATGGCTATTGGTGGTTGTGTTACAATAGTTGGACAGGTGATAGCCCAGGAGATGGGTATAAAAATTGAAAGCTGCAGGATAAAAGCATCTGGAGACTTAAATCCATTAAAATTTATGGGAAAACCAAGTCCTGACAGGGCTGGATTTAAAGGAATAAATTTGGAGATAGAGGTTAAGTCTGATGCTCCAAGGGAAAAGCTTGAGGAGTGGATAAAGGCTATAGAAGAACGTTGCCCGGTAGGGGATAACCTTAAGAATCCCACACCTGTAACCATCACTTTAAAATAGATCATCTTTATTAAGGAGGTGGCTTAAAAGCCACCTCCTTATCTTTTGTGCTATAATCTAAAAAGATTCTACAGTGGAAGGAGTTGATCAGATGGCAGAGTTGAGATGGAATCCGCTTCTCAATGATTGGGTGATGATAGCGTCTCACAGGCAAGAAAGACCTCAGTTACCCAAGGACTGGTGTCCTTTCTGCCCAGGGTCTGGAAAAGTTCCAGATCATTATGATGTGCTGGCTTATGATAATGATTTTCCGGCTCTTATGCTAAATCCCCCTGAACCTGATGATGTGGCGACTGATTTTTACAGGGTAGCCCCTGCCTATGGTAAGTGTGAAGTGATACTGTACTCTTCTGACCACCATACTTCTTTACCCAAGCTCTCCATTTCACACATAAGGAAATTGGTCGACCTCTGGTGTGAGAGATTTACAGAACTGAGTAAACACGAGAAGATAAAATATGTATTTATATTCGAGAACAGGGGTGAAGTGGTAGGGGTAACCATACCTCACCCCCATGGGCAGATATACGGTTATTCATATATACCCTTAAAGATTTTGAGAGAACTGGAGAGCTGTAAAAAATACTATGAAGAGAAGAATGAATGTCTTGTATGTCGGATGAATATGGAGGAGCTCTCTTTCGAGAAACGTATTATTATTGAGAATGAGCATTTTTTAACATATCTACCATTCTTTACTGAGTATCCCTATGGGGTGTTCATAGTAAGCAGAGCTCATAAAAGCAGGATTATAGATTTTACAGATGAAGAAAGAACCTCTCTGGCTAAAATCCTGAGAGATACCGTTGGAATGCTTGACAGTCTATTTGATTATGAATTTCCGTATATGCTATGTATGCATCAAAGTCCTGTAAATAGTGAGCCTTGTGATGAGTTTTATCACTTCCATATAGAGTTTTATCCGCCTATGCGTTCCAGAGATAAACAGAAGTTTAATGCTTCCAGTGAGACCGGAGCCTGGGCTCCCTGCAATACAACCGCACCTGAAGAAAAAGCAGAAGAATTAAGGTCTGCTTACAGGAGGTTCAAAAAGTTATGAGTAATATTGAAGAGCTAAAGAAGAAATTTAGAGAGATATTTAAAGATAGTAATGTGAGAATCTTTCATTCTCCCGGAAGGGTAAATCTCCTTGGGGAACATACAGATTACAATGGCGGATATGTATTACCGGCAGCATTAAATGTGGGCACCACTGTATGTATAAGCAAAAGAGATGATAAAAAAATAGTCTTAAAAGCCACCGACCTGGATGATGTGGTAAGTGCAGACATTGATAACCTTCTCTCTTACAGAAATATAAGATGGGGAAATTATCAGCTGGGTGTGGCGTATGAGCTGATGAAAGCTGGTTATAAGGTTGGAGGTTGTAATATGCTTTTCGACGATGCTGTTCCCCACGGAGCAGGACTTTCTTCTTCTGCTGCAATAGAATGTGCTACTGGTATAGCTCTTATAAGTATGTTCAACCCTGAAAGAGAGATAGATAGAGTTGAACTGGCACTTTTAGCTCAAAAGGCTGAAAATCAGTTTGTGGGAGTAAACTGCGGGATAATGGACCAGTTTGCCTCTATTATGGGGAAAAAGGATAATGCTATCTTTTTAAACTGCAGGACACTGGAGTATAAATACGTCCCTCTAAGTTTGGGGGATTATGTATTGGTAATTACCAATACCAATAAGAAGAGAAGTCTTGCCGATTCCAAGTATAATGAGAGAAGAGCTGAGTGTGAAAAGGGTCTGGAATTTTTAAAAAAAGAACTTCCATATATTACCTGTCTGGGAGAGATAACGGTAGATATATTCGAATCGATTAGAGAGGTTATAAAAGACCCGGTTGTTGAAAAGAGAGTAAGACACGTGATATATGAAGATGACAGGGTGCTGAAGG
>Ga0116188_1001504_pt1 | contig 20051 bp, 20 predicted proteins | sample AD_JPNTR2_MetaG_FD_89807 | JGI IMG/M metagenome (GOLD analysis project Ga0116188, IMG submission 89807) | Active sludge microbial communities of municipal wastewater-treating anaerobic digesters from Japan - AD_JPNTR2_MetaG | ecosystem: Engineered > Bioreactor > Anaerobic > Digestate | place...
GACGAAATTTGTACTTCCTGCCCAGCGCCAGCAGAGCCGCTGTGATATACTCGGCCACACTGTTGGCATTCGAGCCCGGAGCTGACGCAAAACCAATCCCATTGGCCGTCAGATAATCACGGTCAACATGCTCAAATCCAATCGTCGCCGTAGCAACAAACTGAACCCTGCTGCCGGCCAGCAGGTCCTTATCCACCTTGGTAATGCTGCGCACCAGCAGGGCATCGGCATCCCGAATCAGCGCCGGGGTAATCTGCCGCCCGCTGACCAGCACAACTTCCCCTAGGGATGAAAAACATTCTTTTACAAACGGGATATTCTGATCCGCTACAATTTTCATATAAATCCTTATCTTTACTGTCGGAAATGGCAACAGGCAGGCTACTATATCACATTCCGTTCTTTCCGGCAACCGCCTTGAACCATGTATAGAAAAAAGTGCCCTCCTCAACTTCATCTACGCGCAGCAAATCCGCGATGCCTTTCTGATACATATCTTGGGGCACAAGATTATCCGCCAATATCTGCGTCTCGGCCGACTGCACCATCGGCACGATGATGTGATTGACCATCCCGTCACGCAGGGCAGGGTTGAGCCGGTCTGCATACAGCCAAGCCGGCCGGCACGATTGCAGCCGAAATCCGGCCTCCGTTAAAAGAGGCGTCAGGCGGCGTCCGATAGTCGGGTCATGGCCGATGTTCTGCTGGGCTTTAATCAGCCCGTACCAGGCGGCTATGGATTCCGGCGTCTGCGGGTGCCAAAAACACGAGCCGTGGTCGCCTTCGATAATGGTAATTGTCCCGCCCTTTTTAAGCACCCGCTTCAATTCCTTCAGCGCCGCCGCAGGTGCATCCAGATGCTCCAGAACAAAACAGACAAACACATGATCAAATGTCTCATCGGCAAAGGATAGATTGTGTATATCTTCCTTCTGAAAGCTAACATGTTCAAAACCGGCCTGCTCTTTAAGCCGCCGGGCAGCAGCCAGCGACTTTTCGGAGATGTCAATGCAGGTAAACACCGCATCGGGGTTGCGCTTAACCAGCAGCCGTGTCTGTGCACCTACCCCGCAGCCGGCCTCCAAGACCCTGCTGCCGGCCGGAAACAAAGTCCCTGTATGCAGAATCTCTTCTAAAATCTCGGCCTGCTCATACAGCCGCTGCATCTCCCGCTGCGAATACCCATGTATATACGCCATCCCATCTCTCCAATTTCAAAACGCATTTTTAGCTCTCTTTCTGCCTTTCCATATCTCCGTCATAACCGAGGCGGTAATAATGCAGGTAAAAACAAAGAAGGCCGTTGGTATCGCCGCTTCAGGGCCGAGATTGTGGATAGCCAAGACCGTGCCCAGTCCGGCGTTCTGCATCCCGACTTCTATGGCCAGCGTCCGCCGCTGGTCAAAGCGCATGCCGAACAGCGCCCCTACTACCCATCCGCCGGCCATTCCGCCGAGGTTCAGCAGCAGCACCGCCAGCACAATCAGTCCCGTTGCATCAAGCATTTTCTCACGGTTGGAGGCAATGACTAAGGTGCAGACAAAGATAATGAATGTCACCGAAATGGCCGGGAATACATCCTTGATCCGCTCGACAAATCGGCCGAAGAAATACCGCACCGCAAATCCGGCCATCAGCGGAACAATCACCATAAAGATGATTTCCCAGAACATCTTCCAGAACGAAACCGGCAATTCCGTCCCGGCCAGTAGCTTGGTCAATGCCGGCGTCAGAAGCGGGCACAGCAGCGTCGAAACCGTCGTCAGCGAAACCGAATACGCCACATCCGCTCCGGCCAGATAGCTCATCACATTGCTGCTCATTGCTCCCGGTGCACAGCCGGCAATAATCAATCCCGCCCCCAGCAGCGGCGGCAGATGAAACGCTTTGGCAATCGCATACGCCCCGACCGGCATAATTGTAAACTGCGCAATCGAGCCGATCAGCACAATCACCGGCCGCTTTGCAATGTTCTTAAAATCGTTTATCGTCAGCACCGCCCCAATGCCGAACATCGTCAAGGCAAAAAACCACAGATTGGGACTTCGAAGCGATTGAAACACCGCCGGCCAGCGGTCTGCCCACGGGCCGAACATTTTGCAGCTGTTCAAAAACACAAACGGCTTGGGAAAAAAATAACCGACTGCCGCAAACAGCAGAATCCAGAAGGCAAACAGCTTGGTATACCACCCTATTAATGTCTTGAATAAGCCGGACATTTGCTTCATGCTTCGTGTCTTGTCAAAACGCGGGCTGTTTCTTATGCGCTCTGCGGAGCTGCTTGGCCTGTGGGTTCCGGAAAGCCCCTATTAAGCTGGGCTTGGGCGTAGATCTCTGCAAGCCGCTCGACCATCCGGCTGACGCTGTGATGCTCGCTCAGATACGCCTGCGCATTCTGTGCCAGCTGCCGCGTTTTCTCCCGCTGGGTCAACATGGTTTTCAGGCAGCTGTATATGCTCAGTTCATCATGCGCATCCCAAAACAGCGCTGTCTGACCCTCTATCAGCAGACCGCTGCTTTCTTCCCGACAGCCCGCCACCGCCAATCCCACTGCCAAGGCCTCCAACAGCTGGGCATCAAAGCAGCCCCTGTCCTGCAGATGCAGGTAAATATCAGCACCGCTGAACACATCCCGCACCGGATGCATCGGGGGCACCAGTGCAACAACTGAGGTCAGCCCCAAGCTTCGGATGTGTCTGCGGATATCCCTTTCCGCACGCCCCTGCCCCATAATTGCCGCTATCAATTCCAACCCATCCAGCGCCAGATGCCGAATCGCATTCAGCAGGGGCTTAACAACCTCAAACGAATCCAGCGGCTGCACCGCCACCAAGCTCGGGATTGTGCCGGGACGCGAAAAACAGCTGCATTGATCCTCTGCAAAGCTGCCTACCGGAACACATACAATCCGCTCGGTCAGACCGGGCCACTGTTTCTTGAGACGCTCGGCAATCGGCCCCGACGGGGCAATAATGCATGCAGCGTGACGAATCGGCTTTTCAAAACGCATCCACCGCGAGGGGGCTTGATGAAAGGTAATCACATAAGGCACATCCAGTTCATCAGCCAGCCACTGGGCCAAATGAATCTGCCCCGGATAAAAGGCATGCAGCAGGGTCGGCCTTTGCCGCAGCAGCCGATCCAGAAGCAGTCTGCGGTTCTGATGCCAGAATATCGGCAGCCGCAGCGCCGGATGCTCAATCCGCTCAACAGAAGGACAAAGTACACCTTCGGCCTGTCCGTGATCGGGACAGACCACAACCGCCCCCCGTGCCGTATCTGCCAGCCCAACCAGGATTCTGCGGATATAGCACGAATACGACTGCAACACACCTTTATCCGCAAGATAAACCGGCTTTATTGTTATTTCAGATGCTGTTTCGGCAGTCGGGTCAGGCATAAAAAGTCCTGTTTTAGGTCGATTCGTCCAGCATCTGCCTTAATCTTTCTAATTGGCCGGACTTGATATGATAGCAATGCTCATCCGAAGGATACTGCATCTGCCGAACCTGCTGCGCATACGCGGCAACAGCCTGAACAATCGGCTCATCCAGATGGGCAAAATTTTTGGCAAACTTCGGCTTGGCTTGGCCGCTGAGTCCCAAAATATCCGAAATAATCAAAATCTGACCGTCGCAGTCAGGGCCTGAACCGCAGCTGATAACAGGAACCGGATTGATTTGGGCAACAATCTTTGCCACTTCACGGGCTGTTCCTTCCAGCAGCAACATGCCGGCACCGGCCTGAACCATCTGCCGCGACAGATCAACCAGTTCCATCGCCAGCTCCGCTGTTGTTCCTTCGGCTTTGAGTCGGCCGAGTTTGGCAATCTGCTGCGGCCGAATTCCAATATGTGCCATCACCGCCATTCCGGAATCACTGATGGCCTTGACTACATCCAAATGCGCTGAAGCGGCTTCGACTTTGACTATCTGCACGCCGGCTTCCTGAAAAAACCGCCCCGCATTCCGAACCGCATCTGCCAAGCCGGTTTGATACGACAGAAACGGCATATCCGCCGCCAAACACACATTCGGGGCTGCCCTTCTGACTGCTGCAGTGATTGTAACCATAAAATCCATTGTTGCCGGCAGGGTTGTTTCGTATCCCAACATGACCTGAGCCGCCGAATCACCAACAAGGATCATCTCAATCCCTGCTTGGGCAACCAGCCGGGCAGTGGTATAATCATAGCAGCTTACCGCCGTAATCTTTCTGCCCGCCTGCTTGGCTTCCATCAGATCTGATATCGTAACTTTTTTATCCATCAGCAGTTCCTACAAAAAGAAGAGACCCACGCCAGTATAACAATCCGCCCCGTCTATTGGCAAGCGCAATTTTCACGACCTATAAAATCCTGAAAAACAGCCCTGTTTGCCCCTTTTGAGTGTTTTTGGATTAATTTTAATCGGTTTTCCGATAAAATTTTAAAGATTCCTGCTTATTTTATCGATACAGACAAAAGCCAGTTCTTTGATATTATACTTTCCAAACTTTTCATCACCCTCCTCCGAAGCCAGATTCTGCTTAGCTGGAATCTGGCTTTTTTTCATTTTCCCTGTCAAGTCCTCTCATCTTCTTTCCGATACAGCCGATAACAGCAATTTTATGAGGACTGACGATGGAACAAATCAATCCGAATATCCAAAAAGAGCGCAATGAATTCGAATCTGCGATGTCTGCTCTGCCGGAGTCGCTCCAGCCGCTGCTTTTATCCGGCAAATCCGTGGCCGACCTCGCTCATCTGGCTAAAAATATAATTCAGGTGGTGTCCGGGTGTGCGGAGATTATCGAACTGGCAATGGCACGAAACGATTATGTCCGCATCCAGCAAAGCTGGGGGGTCTTTGGACCCAATCTTGCCCGGCTTAAGAAATTTGTGCTTGACCTGATTAAATACACCCGCCATTATCCGATTCAGAAGACGGTTTGTAATTTAAATGAGATCATTGAAAAAGCCCTGCACTCCTGCCAGCCGCTGCTGAACAAACATGCTGTGAAAATCCAGCTGCACTTGGACAAATCCATTTCGCCGGTGCAAATGGATGCCGACCGCATGGAAGAAACGCTTGTCAATCTGCTGATCCACGCGCTGGACAATCTGCCCGCACACAGCGGCAGCATTTCCATTCAGACGCTTTTGCTGACAAATCCCCCTCAGATAGAACTGCGCATCAGCGATGACGGCCCTGCCCTGTCCGATGAGCAGATTCGTTCGCTGGCAGAACCGGCAGAGCGAAGTCAAAATATGTGCGGAACCGGTTTCGAGATCGTCTTGTCGAAGCTGGCTGTCGAACAGCACGACGGCTATATGGAAATTGCCAGCACCCCCCCGAAAGGAAACCAAATACACATTTATCTGCCTCTTTCTTGAAGCGCCTGCCGCAATAACCGGTCTTTACAGCAGGAAATTCAGCGCCTTTTGGCAGTCTTTGGCAATCTGCCTTTGGAGCAGCTGATGGGTCTCAAACCGCTGCTGATGCCGGATAAACCGCATAAAATCCAGCGCCAGCCATTTGCCTTTGAGGTCTTCTACCTTGTCTTCCAAAAAGTGCGCTTCCAGCAGAAGCGGATGGTCGCTGACAAATGTTTTAGCCCTGCCGATGCTGACAGCTGCCGGCCGGCGCAGCCCGCCGAACGCAACTTCCTCCAGCGAATCGCCGACGACTGCATAACCCGCATACACCCCTTCGGCCGGAATAACCTGCTTAATCGGATCGATATTGGCTGTTGGAAATCCCAATTGCCTTCCGATGCCGCGGCCGGCAATGGTCTTGCCAACCAACCGGTATGGCCGGCCCAGAATCTGGGAGGCCTGCCAGACATCTCCGGCCTCAAGAAGATGCCGAATTGTCGTGCTGGAGCACTTTACCCCCCGCCGGTCATTTTCAGTAAAAAACTCGGCAAAGGGCACTTCCACCACCTCGAAGCCCCGACTGGCTGAAAGCTCCCGCAACGTATGGATGCTGCCGCTGCGGCCATAGCCGAAATTAAAATCCGGCCCCTCTACCACTGCCGACGGCGCCAGATTCTTCATCAGAAACTGATCTACAAAGTCCTCCGGCGACAGATTCATCAAACCCATGCTGTCTTTTATCACAATCAGGATGTCAACGCTCATTGCCTCAAACAGCAGTGTCTTGATGGGAAGGGGCGTCAGAATGCCCAGCACCTGTTCCGGATGCAGCACCACCGCCGGATGCGGGTCAAAAGTCATCACAGCAAAAGCGAGGCCCTTTTCACGGGCAAGCCGGCGGGCAGTTGAAAGAATCGCCTGATGACCGCGATGAACCCCGTCAAAATTGCCGATGGTCAGGACCGCCCCTTTCGGTATCGACGACATCTGCTGTTGGGTCTCAACAATCCGCATTTTCTGTCTCCATTAGCTCTTTATTTTATAGTGCTTCCCAATTAGTGGCAAGCGATTTTTTTACCTTAGTTCCGGCAGGAGGCATATTTCACCAAATTGCAAATATCCCATTGAAAACTCCGCGCCGCTCTTTATACTCGGATAAAAATCAATCGGTGCAGCCCAAAAGACCGAATAGGCAGAATCAAAAGAGGGTAACAAAACTCAAAATAATCGAAGAATCTGCATTTTATGTTAACCGTCAGCAAGCAGGGTAAATCAAAAAAAATTGTATGCACAGCGTACGATTTACATGCTGAAGCCTGACCTGTTAAAAGGGCAAAACAATGACCCAGCGAAAAATGATTCAGACCGACAAAGCCCCTAAGGCCATCGGGCCGTATTCACAGGCGCTGCTTGCGGGCAGCACCCTCTATATCAGCGGCCAGTTGGGGCTTGACCCCGCTACCGGCAAACTGGTCGAGGGCGGCACTGCACAGCAGGCCAGACAGGCATTGGACAATATTCGGGCTATCCTTGCCGCTGCTGACATGGATATGGGGAATGTGGTTCAGGTACAGGTCTTTCTGACGGAGATAACCGACTTTGCGGCGGTAAATGAGGTTTACAAATCCTGCTTCAAGGAACCTTATCCTGCGCGGGCGGCTTTTCAAGCTGCCGCTCTGCCGGCCGGCGCAAAGGTTGAAATCCTTGCCGTAGCGGTCAAAAACTGATTTTTTATCGATAAATCTAATATTTGGGGGGATGTTTCCTGCCATCTGCCTTTTTAACGAGATGTAAAGAAATTTTTTCTTGCAACTAAGTTGCAAATAAGTATATTCAATAAATGCAACTTGGTTGCAAATACAAATTTAGAGACTTTTTATATGAGAATACTCGGCAAACTGATATTAATCGGCAAGGAACTGCGGAATCACTCACCGTTTACCATGCTCGGTGCGGCCACAGGCATCATCTTTATGCTTGCCGGCCAGCGCTGGTTTAAGGAACAGGCCGAGGCAATGTTCTCGGTTTTTCATCCCTTGCATGTTGTTCTCAGTGCGATGGTTACGGCGGCTTTATTTGAGATTCACCGGAAAGCCAAGAATTTTCTCGTGATCCTCTTAATCGGTGTTGTTGGTTCAATCGGCGTAGCCACCCTAAGCGACTGCATTCTGCCCTTTTTTGGCGAAAGCATTTTGGGTGTTGCTGTTCCTACCCACGCTGCAGTCCATGAACATTCGACCGCCCAGAACGCCCTGCCGGAGCAATCTGCACAACAATCAGAACACATTCACACGGACCAGCATCATCCACGCTGGCATATCGGATTTATCGAGGAATGGTATCTTGTTTTTCCGGCAGCCCTATTGGGCGTTCTTCTGGCCTACTTCAAGCCCGCCACACACCTTCCGCACGCAAGCCATGTACTTATCAGCACTTGGGCTTCATCTGCCCACATGCTGATGAACACCCAAGCAGATCTGAGTCTTACAGTCCTGCTGGGTATGTTTATCGTCTTATTTATTGCTGTGTGGCTGCCCTGCTGTTTCAGTGATATCATCTTTCCCCTGCTGTTTGTCCGCTCTGACGGGGCCCATATCGGCCATTCCTGTATTCTATGCGGTAAAAAAGAACAAAACGCTGTCGTATGAAACAAAAGGCCATTGATTTGCTTCGTTCCTCTAATCTCCGGCGTACCGAGCCGCGAATTGCTATTCTCGTGGCAATGCTGAAGGCCGATGCCCCCCTGACGCAGGAGCAGATTGCCGAACATATCGGCGGGCAGCCGCCCAACAAAACGACTATCTATCGTACATTGATGAATCTGGTGCAGAAAAATCTGGTCCACCGTGTGTTTGTTGAGGAACGCACATGGCACTTTGAACTGGCTCATCACTGTTCCCTGCACCAATGCCATCCGCATTTTACCTGCCGGCGATGTCTTCAGACTCAATGTTTGACGGATGTGGCTGTCCCCCTGCTCCAATTGCCGGAAGGGTATACCATCCACCGCCAGCAGATTCGCATCGAAGGCATTTGCTCGGCATGCCGAAATAAACCGAAGAAGTAAATGCTTTTTTCTCTTGGATTTTCAGCCCCTGCCCGCTATATAGACAAAACTCAAGAGAATGAGGGGATTTAACCGATGCTTATAAGACGTTTGAAATCAAAATTAGGATATCTTCGACAGGAATAATTGTGCAGCATAACACAAAAAGATTACTCGCGGCAGTATGCATCTTAGGCTGCATCAGCTTGGTCGGCTGCGGCGGCAGTCAGCGGAAGACTTCAGCCGCCGTTGTACCCGCCTACTGCCTCAGCATTGAACAGCTGGCCGCTAAATTGGGGCTTTCCGTCCAGAAAGCCGGCATGCCTTATTACGAGCTGACCGATGCCAATAACCGGGTGCTGCTGTTTCTATATGACGGCGGACGCATCTATGTAAACGGCAAAGCCATCGGCCCTGTAGGCACGGTAACACAGGTTGGCGGTTCTTATTATGTTTCGGAACTGCTTGTGCCTAAAATCAGAGGCAACTTGTCCGCTTATACCCCTTCTCCTGCGAAGCCCGGCTCAATGGATACGCAAATCCCGCGCTCCCTTACCGGACTGGTCGTCGTTGATGCCGGCCACGGCGGCCACGATCCCGGCGCCAGCAGCTATCTGGGCTATTACGAAAAAGGCATCAACCTGAGTATCGCCCGAAAAGTTGCATCTTATCTCCAGCAGCGGGGAATTAAAACGATTATGACCCGCGACAGCGATACCTTTGTGGAGTTAAACGAGCGAGCCGACATCGCCAACCGTGCCGGAGCCGATATGTTTGTCTCCATCCATGCCGACTCCAATGGTGACCGCACCCATCGGGGATACACCATTTATGTGGCCCGTTCAGCCAGCTGGGCTTCCAAAAAGGCAGGTCAGAATATTGAAAACACGATGGCTTCCACAGGGCTTCCCAGCAAGGGCCTGCGAAATGCGGATTACCGCGTGCTGGTTCGAACGGACTGCCCGGCCGTACTGGTCGAATGCGGATTCCTTTCGAATCCTTCCGACGCCGCCCTTTTAAGCGATCCCCAGTTTCAGGACAGGATTGCTCGCGCGATTGCTGACGGCATTGTCAAAAGTCTCTAAAACCAAACTGCCTGTTTGCCCAGAAGATACTGGACATATCGGATATTGCCGCTACAATGTCGCAGATGAAGTTATACCCCTTAAAATTTAAGCCGATTTTCAAGCAGCGTATTTGGGGCGGCCGGCTCCTTCGGGATTTTTTCGGCAAAGACCTGCCTTCCGGCGTGCACATTGGAGAAAGCTGGGAGCTGGCTGACCTGCCCGACGATAAATCCCAAATTGTCAATGGGCCTTTCAACGGGCAAACGATTGATCAGGTGCTTGCGGCATATCCAAAGGAAATAACCGGAAAACCCGATTATCATCCCCCGTTTCCCCTGCTGATTAAAATCCTTGACGCCCAAGATGTTTTAAGCGTTCAGGTCCATCCCGATATCGAAACCTGCCGGCGAACCGGCAAGGGAGAGCCCAAAACCGAGTGCTGGTATATCATCGATGCCCAGCCGGGGGCTGTCATTTACAAAGGCCTCAAAGCCGGCGTTACACGCAGCCGGTTTGCTCAGGCCATCGCCGACGGAACCTGTGCTGATTATCTGGTGAAAGTGCCGGTACACAGCGGCGAATGTCATTTCCTTCCGTCAGGCACCTGCCATGCTATCGGAGCCGGACTGCTGATTGCCGAAATTCAGCAGCCCTCCGATACGACCTATCGGGTCTTTGACTGGAACCGCATTGACCCGACAACCGGCAAACCCCGCCCCCTGCATATCGATGATGCTCTGGAGGCCATTCATTTCGATTCGTCCGGCGATACGCTGACCGTCCGCTCGGTCGGACGTCTGGCCGATGCGGACGAATTCAAGGTCGATAAAGGCCATCAAGCCGCCGGCTGTGAAGTGCTGCTGAGGGAACAAATGAAGGTCCTGATGATACTGACCGGCTCTGGACAGATTACGGCCAAAGGACTGGAGCCCGTTCCGTTCACAAAAGGCGATACCTTGCTGATTCCCGCAGCGTTTGAAGGCGTTATGCAATTCAAAGAAGACTGCCAATATCTTGTTGTGCTTACCGGATGATGTGCTGATTTGAACCTGTTGATATGCACGCCCTTTTTCGATACAATAGAACTCAGAACAGACCGGGGAGTCAGCAGCTGTGTTGAAAGTAAACGAAAATCCTCCGATGACATGGCCCGAAGCGGCTTCCATTGCCGAATTTAAAGGAACATGGTGGGTAGCGCATACCAAACCCCGCAATGAAAAAGCCCTCGCCTGGCAGCTGCTGTCAAAAGAGGTGGCGTATTTTCTGCCGATGCATTGGAAGGTAAGCCGCCGGCATCGGCGGACATTTCGCTCACTGCTGCCGTTATTTGCCGGCTACCTTTTTTTCTGCGGCAGCGAAGACAGCCGTCTGGAAGTCTTAAAAACCAACCGCACAGCCGGCATCATTCCGGTAGAAAATCAGAGTCAATTAATCAAAGAACTGCTTCCGATTGAAACCCTGCTGAAATCAGGCAAGCCCGTCCTGCCGCACGATTACATTCAGGTTGGCCAGCGGTGTCGGGTTATTACAGGTCCGCTGATGGGTACCGAAGGGATTGTCATCAGCACTCCCCGCCAAACCCGTCTGGTACTGAGCGTGCAGATTCTTGGGCAGGCGGCCAGCGTGGAAATCGGCTGGGATATGATTGAAAAAATCGACGGTTAAGCCCAATCGTTTTCACAAGGAAAGGAGCATTGGCGATGAGGCATATTGTATGGCTGGCAGGAGCCGTTACGGCTGGTATGGCCATAGCGGTCATCCTGAAACCCCTCTGGATGCGGCAGATGCTGGTCTTTTTACAAAAAGGCAAACTGGCGTATCCAGCGGCTGCTTTCAAATCGGCTGTGGGGATTCTCTTTCTGATCTTTGCGACCGGCTGCAGAATCCCGTGGATTATCATTCTGGTGGGTATCCTGATGACAGTGGGGCCGATTCTCTTCTGCTTTCTGCCGTTCGCAAAAATCCAGAGTTATCTGAACTGGTGGGCAGCCCGGCCGGCATGGATGTATCGGCTGTGGGCGGCCGCGGCGCTGCTGCTGGGTTTTCTGATTATCTGGGCCGGATGGCCTTATTGAGAAATATGGTCAGAACAAGATTCTGCGTGGCTGTCTTCTGCGCGGCGGGATTGCTTCTTTCGGCTCCGGCGCCGGGCTTAACAGAGGCCTGCGGGCCTGCCGGCACGAATGCCTATGCCCTCCACCGGCTCGGCATCACCGGCAGAGGCGTTTCTATCGGTCTGCTTTCGGCCGGCACAGTCCGCCAAAGCCATATCGCCTTTGAACGCAAGGAGGGCAGCGCCGTATCGCTTTACGACTTTACCGGCGGCGGTTTTGCCCCTTCGTGGCATGACACCCACATTGCCGGCATTATCTTGTCGGGCGGCTCGCCCAGTCACCCCGATCAAATCGGCGCTGCACCCGGGGCTGTCCTCCACAGCGCCCGCATTTCCAACAAGCAAATAACTTCCGCCTATATCACCGATGCACTGGACGAACTGATTTTCAACAAAAACTGCCGCATCATTCTGACCGGTCTGCAGATTACCCATGACTCCGTCCAGCCCGACGGCAGCTCTATTTGGACAAAAATATACGATTACTACGCCGACACCTATGACGTCCTCTTTATCAATGCAGCCGGCAATTCCTGCCCCCAGATTACGATTTTCGGCGATTCGTACAACGGCCTAACGATAGCCGGACTGGTAAAAGATCAAACAGGCAGATTTGGCAAAATCGGATCAATCAGCAATCGTGGCCCTACGCTCGATGGACGCAAAAAACCGGAGCTGGCCGCCCCAACCCAAGATTTGCTTGTCCCCACCAGCACCGGCGACGACCACTGGACAGGGCTGGATCCCAACGGTCTGGGATTGACCAGCTATGCCATACCGCATGCAGCCGCTGCCGCCGCCCTCCTGCTGGAAGCGGCCGGCAAAACCCCGCAAGCCGATGATGACAAAACCGAAGTCCTCAAAGCCGTGCTTGTCAATGCGGCCGATGCCGCTGCGTTCCAACTCCGCAGCGGCCAGCTTTCCCCGACAGATTCTATCACCCAATGGAAGCCCGACGGCGGCTACGGCCGGCTGGATGCCCTGCGGGCCTATCACATCCTGACGGCCGGTCCCATCGCCAAAGATCTGCCCAACTCGCGACAACAGGGCTGGGCCTATGCCCTCATTGAGGCCGGCCAACAGCACCAATATGGACTGGAAGCAAAAAAAGGCCGCCGGCTGGTCATCACCCTCACTTGGCATCGAAAACTCCAGCGGATTTCAAACCGGTTTTATGAAGAGCCGGACCGGTTTTATCTGGATTTAAAAATCCAATCCCCCTCCGGAAAAATGCTGGTTTTCGAGACACCCGGCCGAAATAACCTTATAAAAACCGATTGTGTTTTGCCGGAAACAGGCCGCTATGCAGTCATCCTGAAAAATCCGACTGCCGCAAGCCAGCGGGACTATGGGCTGGCCTTTGAGCTGCTGGAACCTGCTGAATAAGACAGGCGGGTACTTTGCTGTAATCCCTTTCTATAGATTATAATTGTCTTGTTTTTCTCCTTCGATTTTGTTATTCTGATGTAGGGTAATAGCTGATTAAGTGGAATGCGGTGATGAAAAGACCCTCATCTTATTTGCAAAGGAATCGGATTTCCGCATATTTATTTGTAGTTGGCCTTCTGGTGGGGGTCATCGGCGCAGAGCCATCTGACCAAACAGACATGCCTGCTGTGAAATTTGACCTCAATGACCCAGTCCAGCGGCAGCTTTTTGCCGAAACGCTTGCCCAGCAGCGGCAGCCGGGCATTGAAGAGGCACGGCAGTTTTTGCTCCGTACCGGCCGGCCGAAACGGTGGACCGACGGCAATACCGTTTATGAATTAATGGCTATCGAGAACGGCCAGCCGATTATCTTCATGACCCTCTGTGTGAATTCCGCTGTCAGCATTGCCGCTGATATTGTCCGCGATAATCCGTATTACCAAATACAGGGAGACGGTGTTCTGGCCGGCGTATGGGACGAAGGTGTCGGCCGGCTGACACATCAGGAGCTTGCAGGAAGAATTATAGCCAAAGAAAGCACCCCCGCGTCCAATCATTCTACATTGGTTTCGGGCATCTTGGCAGCTTCTGGAATCAACCCCAATGCCGCAGGAATGGCTCCGCTGGCCGTCCTCTATGGATATGACTGGTACGACGACACAGAAGAAATGGGATTGGCGGCAATGAGTTCAGCCGGCCAAGCAGATAAAATCCAGATTTCCAACCATTCCTATGGAAATGTCTGCGGCTGGCACAAAGAGAATGGAACATGGTCTTGGTATGGAAATCCGGCTTATCAGGAAAGCGATTTGTTCGGCCAGTATAACTATCTGGCAGAGGAATTTGACCACATCTGCTGGAATGCTCCCTACTATCTGCCGTTTCGAGCCGCCGGCAATGACCGCTACGACACCAGCCGCCCTGCGGAAGGCCAAACCTATCTGATCAACAGCACCACATCGGCTGTTTTTACAGCCGACAGCGGACCTTATGCCGATACTTGGGACAACGGCGGATTTGATACCATCCTGTCCGGGGCCTGCGCCAAGAATGTAATGACCGTCGGCTCTGTCAATGACGCCGTCTCCGGCGGAAGTCGCGACTTGTCCAAAGCCGCCGTCAGCACATTCAGCGCATGGGGACCGACCGACGACGGCCGTGTCAAGCCGGATATTGTTGCCAACGGCTATACCGTCTTTTCCTGCAGTTCCGCCGGCGATACCGCCTACGATACCGCTTCCGGCACAAGTCTGGCCGCCCCTGCCGCTGCCGGCGCTGCCTGTCAGCTTCTGGACCTTTACAGCCGCCTGTTTTCGGGTCAATCTATGACAGCCGCAGCACTCAAAGCCCTGATGATTCATACCGGCGACGATCTCGGCAATCCCGGCCCGGACTACAAATTCGGCTGGGGACTGCTGAACAATGCCAAAGCCGCTGAAAAACTGCTTCTGCACAAGCGCAATCCATCCGCCGCCAACATTATCGAAGACAAGGTTTACCAAACCGGAAATACCAACGATACATTTGTCTTTGAATGGGACGGCATCAGTCCCATCAAGGCCACCCTCTGCTGGACAGACCCGCCTGCAAGCAAGACACAAGTTGGAACGCTGGACGACAGCACCTCGAAGCTGGTTAACAATCTGGGACTTCTTATCATGGCTCCCGACGACCTGACACAGTATTACCCGTTTGTTCTGGATCCGGCCAATCCCGGCGCTGCCGCTACACGCGGCATCAACAACCGCGACAATGTCAAGCAGGTGCTCATCGAGGCGCCGCTACAGGCGGGCCGCTACACCGTGCAGATTTCCGCTGACAATTTTCGGCGCGGCTATACATCGCAGGCCTATTGCCTGATTATCAGCGGCCAGCGGCAGCCGGCTCTGGCCGACATCGACGGCGACGGCCAAATCGGGTTGGCCGATGTGCAGACGCTGGCACAGGGATGGATGACGGACAATCCCGCAGGCGATATCTTTCCGGCCCTCGGCGACGGGCAGGTGGACCTGCTGGATTTCGGCCTGCTGGCCAATCAATGGCTGCAGCCGTAACGGTTAAAAAATCAGCCGTCCGGTCTGATACACGATGAAGGTAATGCCGTAGGCCAGCGCCGTCAGGCCGAAATACTGCAGTGCCGCCCACTTCCACGCCCCTGACTCCCGGCAGGTTACAGCCACAGTTGCAGCGCAGGGGGCCGTAATCAGACAGAACAGCATCACGCAGAATCCCTGCAGCGGAGTATAATCGCTGCGTAAGTGCTCTTCCAGCGCTTCGGCATTTTCGGCCGTATCGCCCAGCGCATAGATAATCGACAGCTGTGAGACAAACACCTCTTTGGCAACAGACGCCCCAATCAGCGCCGTGGCTATCTTCCAGTCAAATCCCAGCGGCGCAACAACCGGCTCCAAAGCCTTGCCGATGCGTCCGGCCAGCGAATACTGCAGCACTGCCTGCTGCTGACTGCTGCTGCTTAAGCCCTCCAGAGACGCCGCCGGCGGCTGCGGATAGCTGATAGCCGCCCACAGAATAATCGACAGCGCCAGAATGATTGTTCCGGCTTTTTTCAGATACATCCAGCCGCGGTCCCACATATGGATGGCCAGCCCTTTGAGCGTCGGCAGCCGATACGGCGGCAGCTCCATCACAAACGGTATTGTTTCGCCCTTCAGCAGCGTCCGCCGCAGCAGCTGGATGCAGCCAATCGCCAAGACTATCCCGATGACATAAATCAACCACATCATCGGCCCCCGCAGATAATCGGGAAAAAGGGCAGCCGCAAAAATCGCATAAATGGCGATCCGTGCCCCGCAGCTCATCAGCGGTATTACCAGCATCGTCGCCAGCCGGTTGCGCCGGTTTTCCAGAATGCGGGTGGCCATAATCGCCGGCACCGAGCAGCCGAAGCCGATGAGCATCGGGATAAAACTTTTGCCGTGCAGACCGATTTTGTGCATAATCCGGTCCATAATAAAAGCCGCCCGCGCCATATATCCGGTATCTTCCAGAAAGGCAATTCCCAGAAACAGCAGCAGAATATTGGGCAGAAATATCAGCACTCCCCCGACGCCGCCGATGACCCCGTCCACCACCAGCGACCGAAGCCACCCGTACGACTCCAGCGGCCAGTGCTGGGTGATCTGAACTCCCAGCCAGACAAAAAACCGCTCCAGCCAGCCCATCGGCCAAGCACCCACCCGAAATGTCAGATAAAACACCCCAAACATCAGAACGGCAAAAATGGGCAGTCCCAGATAGCGGTGCGTCAGTACGGTATCAATCCAATCGCTGAAATCGTGGCGAATCTGAACCGTGCTTTTTATTGTCTCCTGACAGGCGCCGGAAATAAATCCGTACCGCCGCTCGGCCACGGTAATTTCCGGATGGTCCCGGAAAATGGTGCGCAGCCGCTGGTGAGCGGCTTCTACACGGCCGCAGACATCCGGCTGGCTGATCCAGCCCTGCACTTCCTGATCGCCTTCCAGCAGCTTCAGTGCAACCCACCGCAGCGGATACCGCCGCGGCAGAGCCGATGCATAGGGCTTCAGCACCTCTTCGATGCCGTCCAGCTCCTGCTCGATTTCCCGGCCGTAGGAAATCGCTACAATCCGCCGATTCTCCTGTGCGGCCGTCTGCACAACCGCATCCAGAAGCTGCTCAATCCCTTCCCCCCGCGTCGCCGTCATCGGCACAATCCGTGCCCCCAGCAGAATCTCCATCTGCGGCAAATCAAACTCCAGACCCCGGCTGTGGGCAACATCGCTCATATTAAACGCCAGTACCAGCGGCACCTGCATCTCGATAAGCTGGGCGGCCAGATACAGATTCCGCTCCAGATTGGATGCATCCAACACATCCACAACCACATCCGGATGCTGCTCGACAATGAAATGCCGCGCCAGCAGCTCCTCTTCCGAATAGGCCGTCAGACTGTAGGTCCCCGGCAAATCTACCAGCCGTATCTCGATGCCCTTGTGCCGGACTGTCCCTTCCATCGTCTCGACCGTTACGCCGGGGTAATTGGCCACGTGATGCCGCGCACCGGTCAGCGCGTTAAAAAGGGTGGTTTTGCCGCTGTTGGGATTGCCCGCCAAGGCAACCGTGAGCGTCTGCTTAGGATTGGAAGGATTCACATCGTTCTCCGCTCTCAAGCCGCTATTGCTGAACACAGAAGACCTTATGGCTCATTCCGCGGCCCAGAATGATCTTGGAGTTTTTGACGCTGACAATCACCTGACCGGCCCCGTCGTTGCGGATTACGCCGATGGGGGCATCCGGAAGGAGCCCCAGCGATGCCAGCCGGTTTTTCAGGCCCCGGCCGGCCTCAATGTCCACAATGCGAATCCGGCTACCGGCCGGAAAATCGCTCAGCGGACGTACCGGAATGTGCTCGGTCATACTCTTACGAATCATTCGACGCATCCCAATGGTGCTGAAACTGCTGGGCAATATCCTGTCCATTATCCTGCCGGCTGGTTACAAACTCGATAAACGCCGTCAGCCGATCGGCGATATCCGTTCCCAATGTATGTTCAGTCCGGCAGGCGGCTTCCTGTGCGGTCGCACTGTCGGCGCCCAGCACCCGCTCAAAAAACTGCACCAATACCGCATGCCGTCCCGCAATCCGGCGTGCCGCAAGACGCCCCTTTTCCGTCAGAACCACATACCCATACGGCTGATAATGAATCATCTGCTTATCCGACAAGGCCTTCAGGGCCCCGGTAACAGAGGCACGCGACACATCCAGAAGCTGCGCTATATCCTTGCTGCGGGCAACATTCTGCCGGCCCGAAAGGTTGTATATCGCCTCCAGATAGTCCTCTAAAGACGCACTCAATTTGTCACTGGAACGAACTGCCATGTCTGTCTCGGATTTAACTACTCTTAATATAGTTAGTCTTGCCTAACTTTTCAAGCAGAATTTTCAAAATTTCTCAATTGACCGTTTTTAGTCCAATACCGGTCAAATCAGCCCAAAGGCATCCAGCCCGATGGCGATTTTGCTTTACTCAAAAGCCGGTTTACCCGATAATATAACCGCCACCAGCAAATCCAAACCAGAGAATAAAGGATGGTACAATGTGCGGAATAGTAGCATACTTGGGTACGAAATCGGCTCAGCCGATACTGATAGAAGGTCTAAAGCGTCTTGAATACAGGGGTTATGATTCAGCCGGCGTAGCCCTGCTGAAGCAGGGACGGTTTGATGTTTACAAAACCCCCGGCCGCATCTCCAACTTAGAGAACATCCTGCCTTCGGAAGACCCCACTGCCACACTGGGAATCGGCCATACCCGCTGGGCAACCCACGGCCAGCCGAACACCGTCAATGCCCATCCGCATATTGACTGCACCGGCAAAATCGCACTGGTGCATAACGGCATCATCGAAAATTACGCCAGCCTGAAAAAATGGCTCCTCAAAGAGGGCTGCACCTTCAAATCCGAAACCGACACCGAAGTCGTCGCCAACCTCATCGGCTATTTTTACCAGAAAAACCGTTCCCGCAGCGGCCAGAATGCCCCCGAAAACTGCAACCGCTTCGAATGGGCGGTGCAGCAGGCCCTCAATGAGGTATACGGGACATACGGTCTGGCGATTTTGTGCCTTGACTGTCCGAATGTGATGATCGGGGTCAAAAAGGGAAGCCCGCTGATTCTGGGCGTCGGCAAGAACGAATACATCATTGCCTCCGATGCGGCGGCTATCATCGAGCATACCTCGCAGGCGGTGTATCTGTCGGACAATGAAATGGTCTCGGTAACCGGCAGCGGCTTTGAGACAAAGACCATCACCAATGTCGAAGTCCGCAAGGAACTCAAAGAGATAGAAATCTCGCTGGATCAGATTGAACTGGAGGGCTTCGACCACTACATGCAGAAGGAAATCGCCGAGCAGCCGCAGGTGCTGGAAACCTGCCTGAACGGCCGCGTCGATGTCAAGAACGGCCGCGTCATTCTCGGCGGCATCCAAAATCAGCTCCGTTCGCTGGCGCGGACCAAACGCATCGTGATGGCCGCTTGCGGCACCGCGTGGCATGCGGGACTGGTCGGCGAGTTTCTGCTCGAGCAGCTGGCACGGATCCCGACCGAAGTGGAATATGCCAGCGAATTCCGCTACCGCAATCCGATTCTGGAAGAAGGCACCATCTTTATCGCCATCAGTCAGTCCGGCGAAACCGCAGACACCTTGGCTGCCGTGGAGCAGGCCAAGGAGCGCGGGGCTCTGGTGCTGGGCATCGTCAATGTCGTCGGCTCCACGATTGCACGCATTACCGATGCCGGCGTGTATCTGCGCGTGGGACCGGAAATCGGCGTAGCCAGCACCAAGGCCTTCACCGCACAGGTAGCCGTTTTGGCGATGCTGGCTATCGAGCTGGGACGGCGGCGTCATCTGGCAGCCGATACCGCCCAGCAGATGCTGGCGGAACTGGTCCAGATTCCCCAGAAAATCAAACGGATTCTCACCCAGTCCGACCACATCCGCAGCATTGCACAGGCCAACATCAGCAAGGAAAACTGGCTGTTCCTCGGCCGCGGGTTCAACTATCCGGTCGCCCTCGAAGGGGCACTCAAACTCAAGGAAATCAGCTACATCCACGCCGAAGGACTGCCGGCAGCCGAAATGAAACACGGGCCGATTGCCCTGATCACCAATCAAATGCCGGCCGTCTTTATCGCCACCCGCTGCTCGCAGTACGATAAAATCATCGGCAACATCGAAGAAGTCCGTGCCCGCGGCGGCAGGACGATTATCGTGGCCACCGAAGGCGATGACCACATCCGCCAGTATGCCGACTTCCTCATCACCGTGCCTGATACCGTCGAGCAGTTTCAGCCGCTGCTGACCGTTGTCCCGCTGCAGATGCTGGCTTACCATGCCGCCGTCCTTCGCGGTCACGATGTGGACAAGCCCCGCAATTTGGCCAAAAGTGTAACCGTAGAATAATGCAATTGATTCCTGAATTTTTAACTTCAGAAAATTTCCTATGAACAAGATTAAAAAACATCCTGTTTCTACACTTGGGTATGGCTTTATTGA
>Ga0116188_1001508_pt1 | contig 20033 bp, 18 predicted proteins | sample AD_JPNTR2_MetaG_FD_89807 | JGI IMG/M metagenome (GOLD analysis project Ga0116188, IMG submission 89807) | Active sludge microbial communities of municipal wastewater-treating anaerobic digesters from Japan - AD_JPNTR2_MetaG | ecosystem: Engineered > Bioreactor > Anaerobic > Digestate | place...
CTCGGTTACATCGCGCAAAAGGCGAAAAATGGCGTGGCGCCTCATCTGCTCGTAGGTACCCTCGCCACCTCGCTTCTTCAGGAAAGCTCCACTGCCTTTGACCAACTCAACGTAGCCCTCTTGCGCCAGTTGCAAGTAAATACGTCGGATCGTCTTGTAATTGACGTCGAGCTGGTTCGCCAACTCCCGAATGGACGGTAAGCGGTCTCCCTCTTTCAGCTTGCCGCAATAAATCGCCGACAAGAGTTGCCCCTTGATCTGCTCGTAAAAACTGAGGGCGACGTTCTTGTCAAGATTGAACCTGATCATCAAGTCGGATCTCGCTCAATCCGTGCATGTACGATCTCAAAACTTCAGGGATAACGACGCTGCCGTCGGCCTGTTGATAGTTCTCCACGACAGCGACCCAGGTCCGGCCGACGGCCAACCCCGAACCGTTCAGTGTATGGACAAATCGCGTCCGCTTGCTGCCGGAAGGGTGGTACCTGATGCCGGCCCGCCGCGCCTGAAAGTCCTCGAAATTGCTGCACGAGGAAATCTCACGATAGGCTCCCTGGCTCGGAATCCAGACCTCAAGGTCATACGTTTTCGCTGACGAGAAACTCATGTCACCCGTACATAGAGTGACCACCCGGTAGGGAAGCTCTAGGCGTTTCAGGATCTCCTCTGCGTTGACCGTCAGCTTCTCCAGCTCTTCGTATGAGGATTCCGGGGTGGTGAACTTTACCAGTTCCACCTTGTTGAATTGGTGCTGTCGAATGAGCCCGCGAACGTCCTTGCCATAAGAACCCGCTTCGCTGCGGAAACAAGGAGTGTAGGCGGTATAGTACAGTGGCAGGGCTTCTTCCTCCAGGATCTCGCCGGCATGCAGATTGGTGACCGGAACCTCGGCGGTGGGAACCAGGTAATAGTCCGTTCCTTGAATTTTGAATAAATCGGCCTCGAACTTGGGTAAGTTGCCCGTACCGAAAAAGGATCGGCTGTTATTGAGAAACGGAGGCAGGACTTCCTTATAGCCATGCTCCCGTGTGTGGACGTCCAACATGAAATTGGCCAGTGCCCTCTCGAGTAAGGCACCCGCTCCTAGATAGACGGAGAAACGCGCTCCCGCGATCTTGGCTGCCCGCTCCATGTCGAGAATGTTCAGGCGGGTCCCGAGATCCACGTGATCCAAAATCGGGAAGTCAAACCGACGCGGCTGACCGATGATTCGCTCCACGCGGTTGGCGTCGGAATCTTGTCCGTCTGGGACGGAAGGGTGAGGAAGATTCGGAACCGTGGCTAAGAACTCCAGGATCTCCTGCTCAAGCCGGCGGATCTGGTCTTCAAGCACCTTGATCCTTTGCCCCACCTCCTTCATTTCCCTCGTCTTTTCAGCGACATCGACTCCCTGCTGCTTCATCCGGCCGATCTCTTCACTGGTACGATTGCGCAGGGCCCGCAGGCTTTCGACCTCGGTGCGAAGCCGACGCTCCTCCGCATCAAGGCGGAGGAATTCCTCCCCGTTGAACTCGAAACCCTTGCGACGCAGTCCGTTTTGGACAAATTCAATGTTCTCTCGAACGAAGACGCGATCCAGCATACGTCGACTCCAGATTAGCTTACGTAGGCGGAACACCGTGCGCTCGCCTGGTTGAATAGAGCCCGGCGCCGTGCACGACGATACTCCCTATCTCCGGGAAGCTCGATGATAGCATGGGCTCAAAGATTAAGCCGGTGAGGAGCGTTCGGTGGGTCGGCCGTTTCCTTGACAGTTGGCGGCGCAGATCTTATATAGCTGTGACGCTTGGTGGCGGCAGTTCAAAGGCGGAGGTTTAGGCATGCCCCTTTACGAATATCGTTGCTTACAATGTGACCACAGGTTTGAGGTCATCCAAAAGTTTTCGGATCCTGAATTGGCGGTTTGTCCGCAATGCGGTAGTGCAGTGGAACGGCTCCTGTCGCCTCCGGCGATCCAGTTCAAGGGGTCCGGGTGGTACGTAACCGATTACGGGCGAAGCGGCTCGGGAGGTGCGAACGGAAACTCCCGGAAGAACCGAGAGTCGAGTGGGTCGGAATCCAAGACCGAATCCAAGACAGATTCCAAGACCGAGAGTAAAGCGGATTCGGCGGCTCGCTGAGCCGTTCCGAGGGACGGAAGGTGGTGGCTGGTGAAGGTTCTTGTGCTGGGCTCCGGAGGGAGAGAGCACGCGCTTGTGTGGAAGTTGGCCCAAAGTCCCTTGGTGGAAAAGGTTTATTGCGCCCCGGGGAATCCGGGAACGGCGGGGTGCGCCGAGAATATTTCAATACGTCCCGACGACGCCGATGTTGTGCTCAAGCTGGTAGTTGATCGGGATATTGACCTTACCGTAGTGGGTCCGGAAGCGCCTTTGGTCTGCGGGATCGCCGACCGGCTGCGGGCCGTTGGAAAGCGGGTGGCGGGACCCGATCGGGCGGCCGCTCAACTCGAAGGAAGCAAAGTCTTTACGAAGCGGTTTCTGTCCGAGATAGGGGTACCGACGGCCCGGTTCGAAGTTTTCGACGAGGCGTTGTCGGCTGAAACCGCCGTCCGCTCCGGTCGTTTCTCTTTCCCTCTGGTGGTGAAAGCCGACGGTTTGGCGGCGGGCAAAGGAGTCTTGATCTGCTCCGATCAGGACGAGGCGCTTGCCGCCGTCGCCGGTGTAATGCAGGAGCGTCGTTTCGGTGCCGCCGGGAATCGCATTGTGATCGAGGAGTTCCTGGTTGGCGAGGAGGTCTCCTTCATGGTGTTGACCGACGGGGAGAACGTGGTGCCCATGGTCCCGTCGCAGGATCACAAGGCGGCCTTCGACGATGACAAAGGTCCCAACACCGGAGGGATGGGCGCTTATTCTATGGACGCCTTGCTCACGCCGGAGCTTCGTGAAACCGTTATTCGGGAGATCATTCGGCCGACCGTGGCCGGGATGGCCGAACGAGGGACGCCGTTTCGTGGGATCTTGTACGCCGGCCTCATGCTTACGGCGGAGGGGCCAAAGGTTCTGGAGTATAACGTTCGGTTTGGCGATCCCGAGGCGCAGGCGGTTCTCCCCCGTTTGAACACTGACCTTGCGGCTGTCCTGGACGCCGTGGCCGGGGGAGACTTGTCCGGTTGGGAGCTGGAATGGAAGCCGGGTGCGGCAGTCTGCGTTGTCCTGGCTTCGGAAGGCTACCCGGGCGACTACGCGATGGGTCATGAAATCACCGGTGTCGACGAAGCTGAGAAGGATCCGCAGACGGTGATCTTTCACGCCGGAACCAAGTGCGCCGAGGGAAAACTGGTGACGGCGGGAGGTCGCGTGCTTGGTGTGACGTCGTGGGACGAGAATCTCCCAGACGCCGTCAGGCGGGTCTATCGCGGCGTCGAGAAGATTCATTTCGAAGGGATGCACTATCGTCGGGATATCGCGGCAAAGGGCCTGAGAAAGGTGACCGGCTAGCGACATTGTCCTCCGGACGGCGGGGGTCACGTGCACAATTCCGGAGCGGGAAGTCCCGATCGGGTGCCGAGGGAAACTGCAGAAGGATTCATCTCGACGATTTTGGCCTTACGCGGCACGAACATCGCCGCTCTTGCAGGAAGTCCTGTCAATGGTCTCAGAATCAGAGACATCCTGATCAACCGAATGTGCTCCGTGTGCAAATCCTACAAGGTTGCAGTTGTTGCAGCGCCGGCTGTGAAGGCTTCTTGGGACCGTGTCCGGATATGCGCCCGGCGATAAGGCGGACGCGGCGACTTATCGAACTCCGACGAAGGTCTTTCCTGCGCAGTTCGCCGATTCGGGTAACACTCCTTTCATTCTCGAGCTTTTCCGGTTGCGGGGGAGCCCTGTTTACTTAAGGGAACCGGTAGGTTTGCTGCCAGGTCCCTAGATGTCGGAATCCGCCTCGTTACTGTTCCCGACTCTGGTTCGATTGAAAATCGAGGTTCTAATTCAAACCGAGGTCCGGCGACGACGGGCGAGACTTTGATTTCGCCGTCCGGATTCTCCATCCTATTCGGATGCCGTTTCCACAATTCGATCGTACGCGGTTGCGTCTAAAGAGTCTTGATGAACGTGTTCATGACCTGGATCGTTCGGAATTGTTGTACCCGGGTATGCCCCGGGAGCCGTTTGAACATCCGGCTCTCTCCGTGCTTGCGCAGCGCCTGCGGGAAGCGCGCGAGGGGGGAGGGATCGCCATTGCCTTTTGTGGAGCCCATGTGCTACGCCGTGGGCTGGCCCCTCTCCTTATCGATTTAATGGGACGGGGGTACCTTCACCATGTGGCTTTGAATGGTGCGGGCGCCATTCACGATTTCGAGCTGGCCTTGATCGGAGCCACGACGGAAAGCGTAGCCCGCTATATCCGCGAGGGCCGGTTCGGCCTCTGGGAGGAAACCGGTCGGCTGAACGAGGTGGCCAAAACGGCGCAGGCTGAGAACATCGGCTTCGGGGAAGCTTTGGGTCGGGTGATCCAGGAAGAAGAATTTCCCTTCCGCCAAACCAGCGTGCTGGCCGCCGGGTACCGCCTACAGGTGCCGGTAACCGTTCATGTTTCCATCGGCCAGGACATCATCCACGAACACCCGAATTGTGACGGAGCGGCCTTGGGTGCGGCGAGCTACAGCGATTTCCTTGTGTTCGCCTACAGTGTGAGCCGCCTTGAAGGAGGTGTCTTCCTGAACTTGGGAACGGCGGTCACGGGTCCGGAGGTTTATCTAAAGGCTCTCGCCATGGCGCGTAACGTGGCTCATACGGAGAATCGAAGGATCCGTCACTTTACTACGGCCGTTTTTGACTTGGTTGACTTGGGCGTGGATTGGCGGGAAGAGGCCCCGAAGAACGACGCGCGGTACTATTTTCGGCCTTACAAGACCATTCTTGTGAGAACGGTGGCTGACGGAGGAGAGAGCTACTACATAAGGGGGGATCACCGAGCGACCGTCCCGGCATTGTATGACGCTCTGATGGCTGGGGATTCCGCCCGAGATTGAGACGAGGGAGAGAACAATGTCCGGGATCGAACGCTATGCGGGCTGCACCAGCGAAAGATTGGTCGAGATCACTGATCGGTTTCCCGAGGTCCGTGTTGCGGTCTTGGGTGATTTCTTTCTTGACAAGTACTTGGACGTAGATCCGAAGCTGGCCGAGGTGAGTCTTGAGACGGGTAAGATTGCTCACCAGGTTGTCTCGATTCGCCAGAGTCCGGGGGCGGCCGGCACCGTTGTCTCGAACCTGGCTTCCTTGGGGGCATCGCGGATTCTTGCCTTGGGATTTGTCGGGGCGGACGGCGAAGGAGTTGAACTGCGGCAAGGTCTAATGAACCTGGGTTGCGACGTCAGCTTCTTGCAACGCAGCCTAGTTCGGCGGACGCCAACGTATTTGAAGCCCAGAGACGTCGACTCTCCGGGCCTCAGGGGCGAACACCCCCGGTATGACATCAAGAACCGGGAGTGGCTGCCACCGGAGATCGAAGTGCGGTTGTTAAGTGGCTTGGAGAGGGTTTTGCCGGAGAAAGTCGATGCGGTGATCATCGCCGATCAGGTGGCCGAGGAAGATTGCGGGGTGGTGACCGGGGTTGTGCGCCGTCGTTTGGAGATGCTGGCGGGACGGTATCCGGAAGTGGTTTTCTGGGTAGACAGCCGCAACCGGATCGACCGTTTCCATGGAATGATCATCAAGCCGAACCAGTTCGAGGCTGTGGGTTGGCAGAATCCACCTCCGGAGGCCAAGGTAAGCCGGTCTCGTTTAGCCGCAGCTCTCAGGAAGCTTCGACGACGGACCGGGGCCCCAGTCGTGATCACCTGTGGGGCCGAGGGAGTGGTGGTCAGTGACCCCGAGCCGACGTTTGTCGCTGCTTTACCGGTCGAGGGTCCTACGGATCCCACCGGTGCCGGCGACAGTTTCACGGCTGGAGCCGTACTTGCTTTGGCGGCCGGAGCCAGCCTTCCGGAGGCGGCTCTAGTCGGAAATTTGGTGGCTTCGATCACCGTGCAGCAGCTCGGTACGACCGGGACCGCCCGGCGGGAGGAATTGCCCGACCGTTTGAAGCTCTGGCTGGAGCGGCACGAAGAGGCGTAGAAGACGTGCCGCGTAGGTTGCCGACTGCAACGTAACGGGGGAAACGGCCTGGGTTCGATCCTGGCGACCGATCTTTCGGCGGCGTGCTTCCGACTAGGGATTTCTCCAAATGAGCTCGATAAGCTTTTCCCAGTCCCGGTAGTCCGGGATGACCAAATCGGCGCCGGCGCGAATCAACCTCTCCCGTTTCCAGGGATCCGGTCGGCCGCTCCGATTGCGTTCGTCAGTGGCCGCAGCCACGGCCAGGCCACCCACGGCCTTCACGTTTTGGATCTCTACATAGCCGTCTCCGAATCCCACCAGGGAATCCCCCGGAACTTGGTGGCTGCGGAGAATGCGCTCGATGACGGCCGCCTTCGAGAACGTCCGGTATTCGTCCACCGCTCCATGGATTTCATTGCCGAAATACCGGTCGAGTCCGAGCAGGGCGGCCTCCTCGCGGACGTAGATTTCGTCCGTACCGCTCGCCAGGTACAAGCGGCATCCAATCTGCTGCAAAGCCTCGAGAAACTCGAGGGCGAAAGGCACCAACATCTGCTCACGAGGAATCTTCCCTGAGCGCAATCCCTCCCGGCGTTCGGCGATCCGCTCCATCAGCCGTTCGTGGTAGATCCTTTTGTAGGTCAGGGGATCGAGAGGAGTCCCTCCGCGTCGCCGTACTTCCTCCGCCAGGCGGATCATTTGATAAATGGTCTGCTTACCGTTGAGCTGCATGACAAAGTCGTAGCAATACTCCTGCAACTCCTCCGGGCTCTCGGGGGCTCCCGCTTCCGAGAGGATTTCGACCATCATCGGCACCATGACCTCCGGCCAGCCTTCTCGGATGAGACTCAGCGTACCGTCGAAGTCGAAAAGTACGTGCTCGGGAGGCCGCCGTTTCCGCCAAGGGTGTACGAACTCTATGGAAGTACCTGGCACGAAGACAGTCGTTTCGGGAATCTCGGCGACAGGATGAAAGTCCGGCTCCAAGTAGGGATCTTGCGTCACGTTACGTCGTCCTCGGCCCCATTGTAACGGCCCGTTGTTCCGTAAGTCGAAGAAACCCGTGCTCCGCCGATTGCACTTGGGGGCGGTGGTACATCCCGAAATGAAGAGAACAATTCGTTGTCGTCTTCTGTAGTAGCCGTGAGCATGCCGGGTTTCCCGTGCCGGGACGGTCGACGGCATTGCACCCGGCGGCCGCACTGTCAGCTGCTGGAACCCTGCCCACGGGCGCTCCCGGCCGGTGTCCAAAGTTCTCTTGTCGGAGTTGCGCGGCAGGAAGAGTGGCGTAGAAGACGGGAGCCTCGGTTTACTCGAAAATGGGGGGGGTAGTGAAGGCCGGGGGTGTAGATTCAGGTGGGAATGTTGCCGAGAATGTTTCACGGCTCTAGCGAAAACTGGGTGGTCCCGATACCGTCGGCAAGATCAGTTCGCTTTCGCTATCGTTTATCGGTGGGGAACCGCCGATAACGAGCTCAACAAGGCAAGGAGTGGAGTCGATGAACGTCAGAAATCCTCGAGTCGCTATTATCATGGGCAGCAAGAACGATTGGAGTGTGATGGAAGCCGCCGCGGAGGTACTTAGGGAGTTCGGCGTGCCGTACGAAGCGACGGTTCTTTCCGCCCACCGGACCCCTGACGATACAGCGCGGTATGCGCAGGCGGCCGAAGGACGCGGTATTCAAGTGATTATCGCCGGTGCGGGGTTTGCCGCTCATTTGGCGGGAGTTGTCGCCGCCCATACGATCCTTCCCGTCATTGGGGTGCCTCTCGCTTCGTCTCCTCTGGCGGGAATCGACGCTCTTTATTCCACTGTGCAGATGCCGGGCGGGATTCCCGTAGCCGCTATGGCGATCGGCAAGGCGGGAGCGAAAAACGCGGGTTTGTTCGCGGTACAAATCCTCAGCCGCTCTGACTCCGGCTTGGCGGTGCGCCTCAAGGAGCAACGAGTACGGATGCGGGAAGAGGTCCTGACGGCGAGACTCGAAGAGTAGATTCCTTCTCAGGTTGAAGCGGGAGGCGGCTTGGACCGGACTCTCATTCACGTCCCGTCGGACACTTTGAGGGCTTCGTAGAAAACTCCCTCTGGTGGTTCGTCCATGGCGGGAAGGGCCACCCGGCCTCTTACGGCTTGTCTCGCACGTGACACCACTCCCGTAATTTCCCTGCGAGCCGAGGCGAGCTCCGTCGGAATCGGCGAGGGACGCACAGCGGCTGCCAAGCGTCAGGCGACCGGATCTGAAAAGGGTTCGTTCTCCGGGTGGCATCCCGTTCGGCCTGGGCGACGGTTCAGTGAGAGCGGAAGCCGGCCACCGTCCAGAGACGTTGGCTTGTCTTGTCGCGGCGATACGAGTAATAGAGGTTCGGGTGATCAAAAGTGCACATACCGCTGTCAAGCAGATTGTGGATTCCCAGACGGCCGGCTTGTTCCCGAACGGCGGAGACCAAGTCGAAGCGGTCCCCGACCAGGAAAGAAGTCGGATCGTATCCTGCTCGCGAGAAGGCGGCCGGCACGTCGGAGCCCACTTGGTAGCAACAGGCGCGGATGCAGGGTCCGACGGCTACGGTCACGTCCTCGGGAGCGACGCCGGTCTCCTGGAGCAAACGTCCCAAACCTCGCTCCACCAGCCGGCCCGCGAGACTGCGCCATCCGCCGTGCAGCAAGGCGACCGCCGGGGGATCGGGACTGACGGCCAGAATGGGAACACAGTCCGCGGTGCGGATTACCCCAAATCGCCCCGGTTCCGTGAGTATGAGGCCGTCCGCTTCAGCTGTAGCCTCTGGAAACGAGCGGGGCGGCACGTCCTGGGGCACAGTCGTTACACGGTTCCCATGGACCTGGCGGAGGAGAACCAGGCGGCTGGGAGGAATACAGTGACGGCGGCAAAGCTCAAGATTCGCCTGTTCGGGGGGAAATGTGCTCTGTCGTAGCGATATCCAGTGAATAAAATGGGGTATTCGGTGAAGGCTTGAAAACCGTTGCAGGCGGATGTCGTTAAGTGTCTCGGTAGACAACATGGGTGGTTAGTGGAGGTTAGCACACTGTGGTCATCGGAATCGGGGTCGACATTGTGGAAGTCCACAGGATTAGGGAAGCGTTGGAGAATGCCGAAGCCCTAGTTCGGCGCGTTTTCACGGAACAAGAGCGCGAATACTGTGGTTCCAGGAAGAACCGGTATCAGCACTATGCCGGCAGATTTGCCGCCAAGGAGGCTGCGCTGAAAGCCTTAGGCACCGGCTGGCAGCAAGGTATTAGGTGGCAGGATGTGGAGGTGCTACCGGGTGAACTGGGGCGACCCGAAGTCACGTTCCACGGCCGTGCGGCCGAGATCTTCGCGCAGAAGCAAGGAGTCCGGGCTCACCTGACCATTACTCATGCGGAAGCCTACGCCGTGGCGGCCGTCGTACTCGAGTCGTGACTGGGTTTAAGTAGGTGGGGAAGCCGGATTTCCGATGGAAGTTTCGTTTGGTTAGCGCATGAGGATGCCTTCAGCAGGAGACGCCCCCGGTCTGCCAGGGGCGGCTGAAGAGAGGGATGCCGGCGGCACGCCTTCTTTCCGCTGCCTGCTGCGACCCGAACTTGCTCGGAAATACCAGTATTTTCCCACCGCCGTTGGCCGTATCTTCACTCCAGCGGGAATAACCGGCCGCCTTTCGTTCCCGCCGATGCTCCGCAAGACGGAGTGCCGGAACCTGGTTCTTCAAGCTTTGTGCTGCGCCGCGAATAGCTGAAGGAAATGGGCCGACGTTTCAATGCCCTTGAAAAAGTGATCCAGGTGGAAGTGCTCGTTGGGGGCGTGGGCGTTTTCACTCGGCAAGCCGAAGCCCAACAACACGACCGGGACGTGAAGAAGCTCATCGAAGGTAGCCACAACGGGGATGGAGCCCCCTTCCCGCTGAAAGACGGGCCGGCGGCCAAACGCCTTCTCCAGAGCTTGAGCCCCCGCCTGCAGAGCCGGATGATCCAGCGGGGCGACCCACGGTTTGCCGCCGTGCAGTGCCCTGACCTCGACCTGGACACCCGCCGGAGTGTGGGAGCGTACGAACTCGACAAAAAGTTCTTCGATGCGACGGGGATCTTGGTTGGGCACCAAACGCATACTCACTTTGGCCATGGCCTTCGACGGCAAGACCGTTTTGGCTCCTTCTCCGGTAAAGCCGCTCAGCATCCCGTTGACGTCCAGCGTCGGACGCGCCCACAGCAATTCCAAAGGAGAGTAGCCTGCCTCTCCGTCGAGCGCTTCGACTTCCAAGTCCTTCTGGAAGCTCTCCTCGTCAAAGGGCAAACGTCGCCACTCTTCGCGTTCACGATCGGTGAGGGGAAGGACGTCGTCGTAAAAGTGAGGAATCGTAATTTTCCCCCGCTCGTCTCTCATAGCCGCGATGAGCGTTGCCAGCGCGTTCGCCGGATTAAGAACCGGGCCCCCGAAGGAACCGGAATGCAAATCTCGGTTCGGCCCCCGCACCTGAATTTCCAGATATGCCAGACCCCGCAGCCCGTAGCAGATCGAAGGTATATCGGGGGCAAACATTGACGTATCCGATATCAGGACCGCGTCGCAGCGCAGTTCCTCAACGTTCTTACGGATAAACGGCTCCAAGTTCGGGCTGCCGATTTCTTCCTCGCCCTCGATGAGGAATTTCAGATTTACCGGCGGCTTTCCTCCCAGTCGGGTAAATGCTTCGATTCCCTTGAAATGGACCATCAATTGACCCTTGTCGTCAGTCGCACCACGGGCATAGATGCGTCCGTCGCGGACCGTGGGTTCAAAGGGCCCGGTTTCCCACAGTTCTAACGGATCGACCGGCTGCACGTCGTAATGGCCGTAAAGGAGGACTGTCGGGCGCGATCGATCGATCGTCCATTCCCCGAACACGATGGGGTGGCCGGCAGTCGGTGTCGGCTCCACGTTGGGCACGCCGGCATCCCGAAGCTGTTTGGCGACGAACTCCGCCGCTCGAGCCATATCCGCCGTATGCCGTGCGTCGGAACTGACGCTGGGGATGCGCAAAAAACTCTTAAGTTCTTCTACGTAGTGCGAATGTTGGGCTCGGACGTATTCAATCACCTGGTCCATGGCTAGCTCCCTGGTTCGAAGGTTCCGACGTGCTGTTGATTCAACCGTCGGCGGGCTTCGTCAAGACGAGGGCTCATCTCAACGGGGTATGAGGCCGATCCTCGAGGGTCCTGCACCTCGGGGGGAAGGCTCGTGACATTTTCGGCTGCGAAGCGGCGGATTTCTCCGAGCGCCGGCAAAGGGTATTGCAGCTCCCCGTTCTGGAGGACCCTCTCCAAGAGTGGGCGAGCTTGATGTTCACCAAGTGGAGGCGATTCGTCCCAACGCGCAAGCCAATCTTTGCAGGCCGTTCCCTCTCGGTATAAGCGATAAATCTGCTTGCGGTGGGGCAACGTCTCTTTGCCTGGACTTGATTTAAACCGTGGTTCCGCCGCCGAACCGGGGGCCTGAACTTCGACCAACTTGTATACGAGATCACAACCCGGTGCATCGGACGATACCACCAACTCCGTACCGACTCCAAAGCTGTCGACCGGAGCATCGGCCTCGGCGAACTGCAGCAGATCTTCCTCGTGGAGACTTCCGCTGGTCAGGATGTGTACTTCTTTCTTGCCGGCCGCGTCCAGAATCCGCCGGGCTTCCTTCGCCCACTGAATGAGGTTTCCGCTGTCGATCCGAATTCCCGAAATGGGGTAGGGAAACCGTGCGGCGCGACGAATCCCCTCTGCAATGTCGTAAGTGTCGACCAAGAGCGTGGTGTTCTCCCGGAATACCCGTGCAAAGGATTCGAAGGCTTGGTCTTCGTCTCCGAAGAACTGGACAAACGAGTGGGCCATCGTTCCGAAGACCGGAATGCCTAAGAGTCGTCCGGCCAGAACATTGCTGGTTCCCGCACAACCGCCTAGATACGCGGCCCGTGCCGCCAGAACCGCAGTCTGGGGACCGTGGGCTCGACGGCTCCCGAAATCGACGACGGGTCTGCCGCCCGCACAAGCCGTCAGCCGAGCCGCTTTCGTGGCAACCATGCTCTGCACATTTATGATGTTGATCAGATAGGTCTCCACCAGTTGGGCTTCGATGACGGGTGCTTCGACCTGGAGCACCGGTTCATTGGCAAAGAAGGGCGTGCCCTCGGCCAGAGCCCAGACGTCTCCGGTGAAGCGGAATTCCCGCAGGTACTCGAAAAAAGCGGAGCAGCATTTCCTGAAGATAGGCAGTGAACGGACAAAATCGATGTCCTCTGCGGAAAAACGTAAGTTTTGCAGGTAAGCGACGGCCTGCTCGAGCCCGGCTGCGAGAAGGTAGTTTCGATGAACGGGCAACTGACGGGTGAACAGCTCAAAACTGGCTCGTGTCTCGTGGACCCCCGCCTCGAAGTAAGCGGCCGCCATGGTCAGCTCGTACAAGTCGGTACAAAGCGCGTGGTTTTCGCTCGTGAGGTAGAGAAGATCATTTGTCATATTTCAAAAACCCGCTGAAAGACCCGGTCCACATTCCGCAACGCGTGACGCCAATCGAAGGTCTGCCGGATTTCCTCTTCACTCAGGTGGCGGCGAATGTCCTCGTCGGCCAGCACAAGCTCCAGAAAATCAGCCTTCTCGTCCCAAACCCGCATGGCATTACGCTGCACCCATTGATAAGCGGTCTCGCGCAATACTCCCCTTCGCACCAATTCGAGAAGGAGACGCCCCGAGTAGATGAGGCCTCCGGTCAGTTCGAGGTTGGACTTCATCCGCTCGGCGTCCACGACCAAATTCGCCAGGATGCCGTTGAGCTTGACCGTCAGATAGTGGATCAGCGTTGTACTGTCGGGGAGGATCACGCGTTCCGCCGATGAGTGGGAGATGTCCCGTTCGTGCCAGAGCGGAACGTTATCCAGCGCGACGGAAGCGTTGCTTCGGACGACGCGTGACAGCCCGCAAATCTGTTCGCACGTGACCGGATTCCGCTTATGCGGCATCGCACTGCTTCCCTTTTGGCCTTTGGCAAAAGGCTCGGCCGCCTCTCCCACCTCGGTTCGCTGCAAATGACGGATCTCGGTGGCGATTTTGTCGTAAGTCGCCGCAATCAGAGCCAGACCGGCCAGGTACTCGGCGTGACGGTCCCGCTGCAGCGTCTGGGTAGAAACCGGTGCGAACGCGATCCCCAGCTTTCGGCAAACGGCTTCCTCGACCTCGGGTGGAAGATGGGTAAAAGAACCCACCGGCCCACTGATTTTACCGACCTCGAGATTTCTGCGGGCGTGGCGGAATCGCTCGAGATGACGCTGCATCTCGGTGTACCAAACGGCCAATTTCAGGCCGAACGTCGTAGGTTCGGCATGGACCCCGTGAGTCCGGCCGATCATGACGGTGTTCTTGTAACGGAGAGCCTGCGACCGTAAGGTCTCCAGGAGCTTGAGAAGCTCACCTTCAATCAGGTCTGACGCTTCCCGGACAAGAAGAGCCTGAGCCGTATCGACCACGTCGGTGGAGGTCAAACCCAAGTGAATATAGCGGGACTCCGGACCTACTTTCTCGGCGACGGCGGTGGTGAAAGCGATTACGTCATGGCGGGTTACGGCTTCGATTTCCCTAATGCGCTCGACGGTGAAGTCGGCCCGATCCTTTATGACTTGAACCGCCGCCGGCGGGATTTCGCCTCGTTCGGCGAGAACCTCGCAGACAGCGATTTCTACTTTGAGCCAGGCTCGGAACTTATGCTCTTCCGACCAGACGGCTTCCATTTCAGGTAGGGTGTAGCGCGCAATCATAGGTCCACCACTATGGAAGGGCACGTCTGATCCGTCAAGTGAATCCGGGGACGGGAACCCGCGGCGTGTCTCCGCCGGGCCAAAGCTCTTCTTGCCGTCTCCAGCGCGAGCTCGGGAAGGTTGTTCTTCCGGCTGAGGTGAGCCAGCCAAAGATGAACGGCTCGGCCGTCAAAGTCCTCTTCTAGAAAGTCGGCGAGCTCGGCGTTTGAAAGATGTCCCCAAGGTCCGAGCACCCGGCGCTTCAGCTCCCAAGGATAGGGGCCTATCTTGAGGAGATCGATGTCGTGGTTGGATTCCAGAATGATCCAATCGCATCCGCGCGTGCGCTCCACCACGTAAGGGGGCAGGTGCCCCAAGTCTGTGGCGATGAGTCCCCGCAGCCCGTTTTGGCGGAGCACAAAGCCGACCGGTTCCAGTGCGTCATGGGGTACGGGGAACGTCTCGATGCAAAGGTCGCCGATCGTAAGTTGCTCTCCGGCTCGTATTGTTTCGAAACGTTCCATCTCGGCCAGGCAGTAAGCCTCCTCCCGCGTCCCCTCGGTGAGGAAGACGACGGGGTTGTAGTCGTGGAAAAGCTGAGGAATTCCCTTGACATGGTCGCTATGCCCGTGGGTGACCAAAACGGCGTCGATCCGAGACGGTCGCAGGCCCGCATCGCGAAGTCGACGAGCGAAACTCCTGCGTCCGAAACCCACATCGACGACCAAGGAGGTCTTTTCGGTTTCGATGTATGTGCAGTTTCCGCTACTTCCGCTGCCCAAAACCGAGATTCTCATGCACCGGGAAATGTATCAAAAGGGAGTGGCGAGCATGGTTGCGGGAATGGACATATGACTGCCGGGCGGAACCGCGGGGTACACTATTGTTCGAGGCGTTCAGGAATATGGAGCGGAGAGGGGAAATCCGTACGAACTTGGTAGGCATGGATCGTGCGGAGCTCGAATTGGTGGCACAGCGGCTCGGAGAGGCCTCCTTTCGGGGGCGCCAACTGTTCATTCAGATGTATCGCCGAAAGATTTTTGATCCTGGAGCCATGACGGACTTAAGTAAGACGTTCCGGGAACGGTTGATGAGCGAATATAGGATTGCCTTGCCGGAGATCCTTGCCATCCACCGCTCGCAGGACGGGTCGGTGAAGTTTCTGTTCGGTTTGGAAGACGGTGAGAATATCGAGGCGGTTTATATCCCCGATGATGATCGTGCTACGTTGTGCATTTCTTCACAGGTGGGTTGTGCCGTCGGATGTGCTTTCTGCATGACCGCGCGCATGGGATTTCGGCGCAACCTGAACTCCGGCGAGATTGTCGGACAGGTGCTGCGGGTGATCCGGGAAGGCTGTTTGGCCCCTCAAGGATTCAATATTGTGTTTATGGGAATGGGCGAACCCCTATACAACTACCGCAATGTGATGAAGGCGTTCCGCCTCCTGATCGACGCCGACGGGATGGATCTCTCCTATCGGAAGATTACCCTGTCCACGTCCGGGGTGGTACCGGTTTTGCGAATGATGCGGGAGGAGAGCGTCCTGCCTAATCTGGCGATATCCTTGAACGCGGCGTCGGACGAAGTTCGCAGTCGGATTATGCCGATCAATGAAAAATGGTCACTTGGTGAGCTCATGGACGCCCTGGCGGCCTTTCCGCTGGAACCCAGGCGGCGCATTACGATCGAATACGTGTTGCTGGCCGGTGAGAACGATTCTCCTCAGGATGCCGAGCGACTGGCCGCCTTACTGCGGGGTCTGCGCGTCAAAGTGAACCTGATTCCTTACAACGAAAACCCCGGTCTGCCGTACCGAGCCCCCGACCAGGCCGGGGTGGAGCGTTTTCAGGAGGTTCTGCGTCGGCACGGGATCGGGGTTTACTTGCGGAAGCGTCGCGGTGCGGATATTGCCGCGGCCTGCGGACAGCTGGCGAATCGGCAGCCGGTGACAATGTGAACGGGAAGCGGAAAGTCTATATCGCGACCTTTGGTTGCAGGACCAACCAAGTCGACAGCGGAGTCGTTCGGGACGGGCTCCTGTCGAACGGTTGGGAGGAAGTTGACCGGCCGGGGCAGGCGCACTTGATTGTCATCAACTCCTGTACGGTCACCCACCGGAGCGATCAGCAGGTGCGCCAACTGACCCGACGGCTTCATCGGGAGAATCCCTCCGCCCGCATCGTGGTGACGGGATGTTATGCGGAGCGTGATCCTGGGGCGCTTCGGGGGATTGAGGGTGTTTGGTCGGTGCTGGGAAACCGGCGCAAGAGTGAGCTGCCCATTCTGGTCGAGGGGCTCTGGAAGGCTGGGGACGACACTCAGAGTGACGCTCCTGGAGATTCCTCGGATTCGAGGCACCCAGGCCGTGATCTGAGCTTGCGGGCCGGGGCGCTGGCGGCGGACCGCACGCGGCCGATGGTGAAGATCCAAGACGGCTGTGACGCCAAGTGCACATACTGCATCGTCCCCATGGTTCGAGGCGGGAGTCGGAGTGTACCTCCGGACGAGGTTTTTGCCGAGGTGCGGCGCTGGACCCAAGCGGGATACCCGGAGGTGGTTCTGACCGGAATCCACATAGGCGCCTATGGGATGCACTTGAAACCCCGGTATTCCCTGGACCGGTTGGTGGAACGGCTCTGTTCGATTCCCGAGCTTGGCTGGATTCGCCTCAGTTCCATTGAGCCCATGCGGTTGTCTATGCGAATCGTGGAGCTTGCCGCGCAAACCTCCCGCTTGGCTCCGCATTTCCACCTTTGCTTGCAGAGCGGGGCGGACGATGTTCTCCAAAGGATGCTTAGGCCGTACAACGCGAGCCGGTTCGCCTCAATGGTCGAGACCATCCGCCGTCTTCTTCCCGACGCAGGTATCGGAACCGACGTGATCGTGGGGTTTCCCGGGGAGACGGAGCGAGACCACCGACAATCCATGGACCTCGTCGAAGCTCTTCCTTTCACCTATCTTCACGTGTTCCCTTACAGCGACCGATCCGGAACGCCCGCTTCGGCCATGCCCGACAAAGTGAAGCCGGAAGTAATACGTCGCCGGGGCCGTCAGATGCTGGAGTTGGGGCGGAGAAAGGCCGAGAATTTCCGTCGTTCCTTTGAGGGTCGCAATTTGGAGTTCGTGACCTTGAGTCGAACCCGCCGCGGGCGGCGAGAAGGACTCAGCGGTAACTACCTGAAAGTGTTGGGGCCTCATACATTGCCCGCGAACCGGAGGTTCCTGGGTCGTGTGGTAGGCGGGACGGGCGACTATCTGTTGGTTGAAAGCGTCGAACCTTCTTAGTTCTTACGGTTACAAAGCCGCCTTTTCCACCTGAAGGCGTCGACAACTCACCCCGGCTTCCTTGAGGAGATTGAAGGCGGTCTCACTCAGGGGATACGCTTGGTTGTAGACAACTTCCCGGATCCCGGCGTTGATGATCATTTTCGTGCAGGTGAGGCAGGGAGAATAAGTCGTATACAGGATGCCGTCCTTGACGCTGACCCCGTGATAGGCGGCTTGTGTAATGGCGTTTTCTTCGGCGTGGGAGCACAGGCACTCGTCCAGGCGGGTGCCGGAATCGGCCAGCGAATTACAGCGGGGACAGCCGCCTTCGTAGCAGTTGCGTGTACCGCGGGGTGTGCCGTTGTATCCCGTGGACACAACCCGGCGGTCCCGCACGATAACGGCGCCAACCTTGCGTTTGAGGCAGTTGGCCCGCAGCGAAGCCATGCGAGCCATTCCCATGAAATACTCGTCCCAACTGGGACGGTCCAGCTCGGAAGCCCACGTCTGCACGATCCTGGCCAGTTCACCGTGCAAATCTTCCAAGCTTCCATTGTTGGCAAGGGTTACGTCGGCCAGTGCCATGGTGTTGACCAGATCCTGACCTTCCGAGTGGCGGCGGGTGGCCTCTTCTTGCTCCAGCCGTAAGAAGTTGTCGAAATCTTGTGGATCGGATTCGCGAGCCCGCGCCTTGATTCGTTCGAACCGGACCCTCGGGTCGGCGTTCACTGAGACGAGCCTGAAGTTGCCGCGGGAGCGAAGGGCCCGAACCTCGTCCGGATGTCGAATGGAATCGATAACGTAATTCTTGTCGGCCTCCAGCTGCTCGAGGATTCTTCGGGCCAAGTAGTCGTTGCCGAACTGGGCTCGCAGCCGGCGTCCCATCTGGATCAAGTTCTCTCGGGTGACCGGTCGGCCGGCCTTCTGCAGCTCCTCCCGGATCACATCGGACAGGGAAAGATAGTGAAAGCCCTTGGCTTCCAAAAAGCGTGCCGCCTCTCCTTTGCCGGCGGCGTTCGGCCCGGTCAGACCGATGATCATCCCGGCCTGTTATAGCCCCCTGACTTCCTGGAAGCAAGGCGTCCCATCCGGATTGGGGCCTTACACCCGGTTGGTCGCGGAGTTTGACTCATTCACCTGCTTCTCTCTATGCTCGGTCAATGGCGACGAAGAGACCGGCTGACATCCTTCGACTCCCGTTCCGAGAAGGAGAGCCCGTGATGATCATTGTTCCCGGTGGCAAGAGGCACTTTGTGCGCCTGCGGTCGGGTGACAAGTTTCATCATCCGTCCACCGGCCACGTGCTTCACGAGGCCGTCATCGGAAGTCCGCCGGGGACGGTTTTGAAAGGGGAGGGAGACGGTTGTGTGGTTTGCTTGCGGCCTACGCTCGAGGACTACATTCTCAAGCGGCTGAAACGGACGACCTCGATTATCCACCCCAAGGATCTTGCGTCCCTCGTCGTCAGGGGCGATCTGACGCCCGGAGCGAGGGTCCTGGAAGCCGGGATCGGCTCCGGGGCTGCGACGATTTTTCTTCTGCGGTGCCTGGCTCCGGACGGCTTGCTGATTTCTTGCGAGCGCCGTTCGGAGTTCATCGCCAATGCGAAAAGCAACGTGGAGGATTTTCACTCACTCTACGGTGACCCGGGCACAAAGCACGAGATCGTCGAGATTGACGTTTACGAAGACCTTCCCGCCGAAGATCTGGACGTGCTTCTTTTGGATGTGCCGGAGCCGCAGCGCTCCGTTTCTCTTGCTTGGAAGGCCCTTAGACCCGGAGGCACGTTGCTCAGCTGGTTGCCGACGGTGACACAGGTCTACACCTTGGTCCGGATGCTGCAGGAAGAACCCGGCTGGGAAGTAATCGAGACCCGGGAACTACTGGAGCGAAGCTGGGAAGTGGCCGAGCAGGCTATGCGACCGTTTCACCGGATGGTCGCGCATACAGGGTTTCTGATCCGCGCCCGTCGGGTTGCCCTGTAAGGTTTTCCATTTACCTGCACGGATGAGCTCGGCGCCAAGCTTGGCTCGAACTGCTCTGTGTCTGGGGAAACTACGCCGGCGGTGCCGATGCCGGCTTTCTTTTGCCGTGGACGAAACGACTCCCCGGGCGTCTTCCCCCTGTTGCCCGAACTCGGGGGGTGCGAGGCGGCGATTGCAGCGACGTGCGATCGGCCTCTCACCCCCAACCGCTTTTCGTTACCGACGCGGAGACCTCGAAATGGCTCTCCGAAAGGGCGTCGCTGTCTCGCCGATAGACGCCCTGCGTATGGCATATGTCGCCCTTGTGCGAAGCAGACCGGCGGAACAGCGCCTGCTCGGGCAGTCATTCCGACGGCGGCTCCTTCACCTCCCCGCGAAATTGCTTCATCTGTTCAAGTTGTTCGAGCAGTTCGTCGTCTATTTCATTGTGCAACTCGTTACGGAGCTCTTCGAGTTTAGGGCGCAGAACCTCCATCTGTTCCTGCACCTTCTCTTGGATCATCTCGATTTCCGGCCGGAGAGTCGTTTCAACTTGCCGGCGGATTAGCTCCGCCTGCTCTTGCAGGCGCGCGAGCTTGGCCGGATCGGAAACGATCTTGTTGGTTAGAGCCTTAAGTTCCTCCTGGAGCCGCGTCAGTTCTTCCGATTGCAAACTCACGGAGATTGCCTGCTCGACAGTCTCCCCCAGGCGGGCCAGTTCTTTCGTTTCCAGGCTTATGGCGACGGCTTGCTCAACCAGCTCCTGGATCTGCCGGAGAGCTTCCTCTGAAAGCATGAGCTGGCGTGAAGCTTCCGGCGGCGTCGGTGGTGGCGGCACGGGCGGCGGAGGCGGGGCCGGCTCGGGTGCGGGGGAGGGTGCCGGCTCGGGAGCCGGAGGAGAAGGTGGTGGTGGAGGAGGTGGAGGAGTTGGTGGCGGCACTTCCTGAACGGCCGATTTTTCTTCCGACCATGTTGTTATGCCTCCGAACGTCACTGCGGCCGAACC
>Ga0116188_1001511_pt1 | contig 19981 bp, 18 predicted proteins | sample AD_JPNTR2_MetaG_FD_89807 | JGI IMG/M metagenome (GOLD analysis project Ga0116188, IMG submission 89807) | Active sludge microbial communities of municipal wastewater-treating anaerobic digesters from Japan - AD_JPNTR2_MetaG | ecosystem: Engineered > Bioreactor > Anaerobic > Digestate | place...
ACAGGAACATTATTAATCGCATCATAAATAAAACTGACACCATAACTGTTAAATCCAAGATAATCCTGACCAATGGCAATAAAACCTAACGGTAACGGTATCCAGTATTTGGGAAGCATATAATCTATAGATCTATAGTCTTTAACCTGAAAGGCTAAATCTGTCTTTTTATCAGGCTCAGGTATATCCACTTTCGTTATCTGAACCTCTTTCCAGTTATCTGGATTATAATCAGTGGAATAAATATCATACCCCTCATAACTGTATCCCAGAAAAAATATCTTATCCTGAGATAGGGTGGGTTCAAATGCTCCACTTAAGAGATTTGTTATCTGATAAAAAGTTCCATCCTCTATCTTATAAGCATAAAGATTGTATACCCCCGTCCTGTCGGAAGAGAATATGATAAATCTTCCATCTGGGGAAAATACAGGACCGCTATCTGTTACTCTGTCTGATGTAATCTGAAACAAATTCTTTTTTTCTAAATCTATGATATAAATATCCTGATATCCACCCTCTCTCCATATAGAAGCACAGAGGGACCTCTTGTCTGGAGACATACTTATACTTTTAATCTGCACTTCTCTGGGAAAAGATAAAAATGTAGAGCAGAACTTTTTATCAAGGTCCATTGTCATTATATCCACAGTACCTGTTCCCCTTTTAAGGAAAAAGATGGAATTCTCTGAAAGAAATACGGGATTATATGCTCTCAGTTTAGTAGTAAGCCTATTCTCTTTCTTTGAATTGAGGTCCATACTGTAGAGGTCCATATAAAGTCCAGATGGATCTGTATAGTCAATCCTGGAATAGATTATACTCTTCCTATCAGGAGAAATAGATGGTCTACCATATACAAATCCTTTAGTCAGAAATATATCTTTCTTACTACCAGGGTCTAAAAATCTCAAACCTGGAATATAGTAAGGATTAGAGAAAGAGTATACAATAAACGAATCATCAGAGGAAACTACAGGGCTACCGGTATTATATCCCCATCTTGTGAGCCTTTCTCCAGGAGTAACACCCGATTTTTCTATCTCATCAATCTGCCTTTTATATCTATCACTTATATAGTCCTTCCACTCCTTCCATAGAGTCCTGTAGTCTATTCCCAAAACCTTCTTTATAGCTAGATCTGGACTCATAAGATATGGTAGAGAAGAACTGGTAATCTCACTTATCTGGGCTAACTTCTCTTCACCATACTTCTGAGAGATATACTCAAATATACTTCCACCATAGAGATAGACAGCAGTCCCATCAGGCCAGTCTTCATTTGAGTCATAACTGCTTACCTGGTCGGGTTCTAAGAATTTATTGTTTCTATACATCTCTCTTAAATACATATCAAAGAGGGAATCATTCCCTCTACCCCCTGAAGCATAATGAGTCTCAGCATATATAGTATAACCCTCTAACATCCAGTATGGGAGGAACTGGTTTGGAATTATTATTCTTCCCAAAAAATCTCTCAAGATCTCTGGGACACCATTTACCTGGTCTAAGTGGAGTATATGCATATATTCGTGAGTTATTACCAATCTGAGCCAGGATTCAAATTTACTCCCTATCTCTAATTCATTAGGGTTTGCCAACCATATTCTTATAGATTTGTCTAAGGGGTTGGTCACCCCATTTGTAAAATCGCTATTATCAAGAAGTATGATGGCAGTTTTATCCTTAGATGAGGGCTTGATAACCTTAGAAAGGTTACTGTGAACATCCTCTGCTATAACCCCTGCCTCTTTGGCTATATCTATGAATTCATCCGGGAAGATTATCAGAAAATGCTCCGTCTCAATAACCTTCCATCTAAGAGACTGGTCTATCATCTGAGCTGAAGCAGAGCCGGTAAAGGCTATCGATAATATCAATAGTAAAATAAAACAAAAAAGACATTTCTTCACATCACATCAACATCCTTTCAATAGAACTTAATGCTCTCAGTCTTATATCCTCTGGGACAACTACCTTATGCTTCTCCTCTTCTAAAGAGGACAGAACTTTCTCCAGAGTCAGTCTTTTCATATCTGCACAGATAAAATCCTGTCTAACAGGATAAAATTTCTTCCCTGGATTTTCTTTTTCCATCCTGTATATAATCCCGGTCTCAGTCCCAATAATAAATTCCTCAACATCTGTCTCCTTCACATATTTTAGCATTCCAGATGTACTTTTCACTGCATCTGCCAGGTCTATAACCTCTGGTGGACACTCAGGATGTACCACCACCCTGGCATCTGGATGAAAATTCTTCAGCTTTAAGATGTCTTCCGGTTTTATCATCGCATGAACCGGACAATACCCATCCCACAGTATAAGTTTTTTGCCGGTAACTTTGGACACATAACTTCCAAGATATTTATCCGGTACAAAGATAATCTCTTCTGAATCAAGTCTATTCACTATATCCACTGCATTGGCAGAAGTGCAACATATATCAGACTCTGCCTTAACTTCTGCACTGCTATTCACATAGCAAACAACCTTGGCACCTGGATGTTCTTTCTTAAGCTCCCTCAACTGAGCTGCCGATATCATATCTGCCATAGGACATCCAGCGTGGATATCAGGCAGTAAAACCATCTTATCAGGGGAGAGTATATAGGCGGTTTCAGCCATAAAATGAACACCACAAAATACAATAATCCTAGAGGAGAGCTTGGATGCAGTTCTGCTTAATTCTAAAGAGTCTCCAACAAAATCTGCTATATCCTGAATCTCTGGTCTGGTATAGTTATGGGCAAGTATAATTGCATCCTTCTCTTTTGCTAAATTTCTTATCTTCTTTACGATATCCATAAGACCTCCTAAAATTTAAAACTTACCTTCAGTCTCTGGCTAACCAGAGTATATCTGCTAACCTGTTCTTCTTTATCATAACAGCCTTCTGTGGACAAAGTTCATGACAGCAATAGCAGGATATACATTTCTTATAATTAATCTTCATCCTCCCATCAAACTTATCTATAGCCTTCTGGGGACAACTTCTAAGACATGCTTCACATCTTACGCATTTATCATCATCAATCTCTGGATAAATCTTAATAAACTTTACCAGTCTCTTGGAGAGAAAACTAAAAATAGGTGATGAAAGCTTATTTGTAACATTATAGACCGTATTAACCTTCTTAACGTCATGCCCAAACAGGTCTTCTAATTTAGCTCCAAATATCTCTATATTCTCTAACGAATTTTCACCAAGTCCCATCTCCCCAGCTATCCTGGTTGTATATATATCCCTCGGGTTATACCCGAGCATCCAGCCTCCGACAGCATCTATCGCGACTGGATCGTAACCCATAAGTATTCGACCAAATTTTCTAGGTGTCCCACCTGAAGGACCATCTCCCTCCATCCCTTCAATAGCGTCTACTATATTAAGATCAGGTCCTACCGAACGGAATATCTCAACAAGAAGTCTGGAAAATCCTTCAGGACTTGGAGCCACAGCGTGCATCTTGGACTTATTAAATCCCGGGATCGAGCCAAACATATTCTTTATAGCACAGGTTACCAGCGTAAAGTTATGAGTCTTAAGCTTCGGCATATTAACTATATAATCCACTTCTTTTATTATTCTGGTAAGAGGAAAAACTGGTACCATTCCACCAGGGTTATCCACATCGATAATCCCTTCTCTGGAAAAGTTTACAAGTCTAAAACCCTCTTTATTCTCCAGAGAAGATATCCCGGTCCTCTTATACAGATTTTCTATATTTGAAAGAACATTCCCAGGGCTATCACCTATAAGGATTTCCCTGGCTCCAAATTCCAATAGTATTTCCCCTACCGCTTCTATCATCACTGGATGAGTAGTCACCCCATAATGTGGCTCTGCTGGCATAAGAAGATTAGGTTTGATGAGAATAGATTTATTTCTTATCTCAGGGATTCCTATATGACTGAAGCCTTCTTTAATGGTAGCTTTTATATTATCCTTATCGTACTCATAACAGCTTAATACTGCAACATTAGACCCCATATAATACTATCTTACCCCTATTCCTTCGTAAAGGAAACCAAATCTCTTGACTTTTGCTGGATCCAGAATATTTACCCCATCCACAATTATTGGATTTTTCATGGTAGACCTTATCCTTTCCAAATCTATCTCTTTAAACTCATCCCAGGCGGTTAATATGAGTAATGCATCACTATCCTTGGCTGCCTCATATAAATCGCTACAGAAAATGATATCAGAGATGTATTTTTTAGCCTCTTCCATACCTTTGGGGTCATAGGCTCTTACTCCGGAGCCCCTCTCCCTTATCTCTTTTATAATCCTTATAGACAAAGAATTCCTGACATCGTTAGTATCAGGTTTGAATGTAAGCCCCAGTATACCAATTTTCGTGCCAGGGCGAAAACCTCCCAAGAGTTTATCCAGCTTATCTATCACATAGGAAATCTGATGGCTGTTCTTCTCCATAATAGACTTTAAATAGTTTGGTTGATATCCATAACTCTCAGCCATCTTTATAAGACCATTCAAATCTTTAGATAAACATGGTCCACCAAAACCTATTCCAGGAGAAAGATAGTGTCCTCCAATTCTCTTATCATACTTCATTCCCTCTATAACATCTTTTACATTAATACCAAGATGGTCACAGATATTCGCTATCTCATTTATAAAAGATATCCTGGAGGCAAGAAAGGCGTTAGAGGCATATTTAATAAGTTGAGCAGTTAGTGGGGTAGTATATACTACAGGTGCATTGAGAGGTGAAAATATTCCCGCTAGAACTTTGGACACATCATCTTTATCAGCCCCTATAACAATCCGGGTTGGATTAAAGAAATCGTATACTGCCTTCCCCTCTCTTAAAAACTCTGGAACCACCGCTAAATCGTAATCTCTTCCCTTTACCTTATTCTTTTTACCCAGTATACCCTCTACAAGTTCCAGTGTTCCAACCGGAATAGTACTTTTTATCGCTATAATTTTATAGGAATTTAAGGAATTACTGATCCCCTCAACTGCAGAGATTATCTGTGAGAGATCTACATCTCCATCATCTTTAGATGGGGTTCCAACGCATATAAAAATAATATCACTTGAATTTGTTGCCTCCTCTATATCCGTGGTGAAAAATAATCTGTGAAGCTTTCTATTTCTTTCAACCAGTTCAAATAGCCCCTCTTCGTATATAGGAACATATCCATTACTGAGACTGCTTATCTTTCCTTCATCTATGTCAACACATATCACCTTATTACCCAGTTCTGACAGACCAGCTCCAGTGGTCAATCCAACAAATCCAGTCCCTATAATAGCTATACAGTATTCACTTTTCTCCGCCATCATATCTTCAAATCTCCTGTTGTTAAACATATTAGTTTATAGTTATCTTATCATATTTCAACCATCTATATAAAGTATCAAAATCTCACAAAAAGCTTTAACTAGGGCTGGTTATTAATTCACTATAAAACTTCTTCCAGTGATTCTCTTAATTCTTCCACTGCCTTTTTCACATCCTCTTTAGATACTACTGCCGATATTACAGCTATACCCTTAGCCCCATTCCTTATTACATCCTTTACATTATCCTTATTTATACCACCTATAGCTATCACAGGCAGGGATGAGGCATTTACTATAGATCTAAGTCCTTCAAGTCCTATAATCTTTACGTTCTCTTTACTAGAAGTTCTGAAAATACTCTGAGCACTTATATAATCCGCCCCCTCCTTTTCAGCCAGCAATGCCTCCTCAGGAGAACTTACCGAAGCTCCAATTATAAAATTTTTGCCGGCTATTCTTCTCGCCACAGATACCGGTAAATCTTCAGTCCCAAGATGAACTCCGTCTGCCCCTACTGCCATAGCTATATCTAACCTGTCGTTTACGATGAAAAGTGCTTTATACCGTCTGGTAAGTTCTCTTATCTTAACCCCTATCCTGTACAGCTCTCTTCCACCTTTTTCTTTATCTCTGAGCTGTATCGCAGTAGCTCCTCCCTTTAAAGCCTCTTCTGCCAGGAAACTATGACTCCTACTCAGACCAACCTTTTCATCTGTAATCACATAAAGTTTCAGGTCCATATGACTATTTCTCCCTCTCTTTTTATATCTTCACCATTTATAGAGGATAGTTCATCAAAGAGATACATCCTGAAACTGCCAGGTTTATTACTTCTGGCTTCTGCCCTTCTAGCTGACAGTTTAAAGGCTATCAATCCTGTGATAGAAGATATAAATGGATCACCTCTGACACCTAGTACCGCCGAGATTATAGAGCCAGCAATACAACCAGACCCTGTTACATCCCTCAGTAATTCGCTTCCACCTCTTACTGAAATAACATCGGTCCCATTGGAGACGAAATCTTCTCTCCCGGTGGCAACAACTATTGCTCTGTACCTGGTGGCTAAAGACTTCACGATGTCCTTTAAATCAGTACCGACACCATTAACAGAATCTACACCCCTTACCATTCCAGACCCTCCAGCCAGAACTGTTATCTCTCCCCTATTCCCCTTTATCACCGTTACCCTGTATTCTTTTAAAAGATCATCTACTACATAATTTCTGAAGGGAGTTGATCCATAACCTACCGGGTCCAGAAGAACAGGGATATCATTTTTGTTAGCCACCTCCATAGCCTTTTTCATAGCAGATAAAAGCTCCGTAGAAGGAATCCCTATATTTATAAGAAGACTATTAGCAATAGAACACATATCGCCGGATTCTTCTGGGTAAAGAGCCATAACTGGGCTTGCACCAATAGCCAAAGTGGCATGAGCCTGTTCTGGCATAGCAACAAAATTAGTAATATGATGAACAAGAGGGTTTATAGATCTCAATTTATCCCACAAATTTTTACCCTCACCTAATATCAATCCAATCCTATCTTCCACGTCTTTATCACCTCCAAAAACTGATAGTCAGTCTTATCAACCTTTAATGGTGAAATAACTATATATCCTTCTCGAAGAAGAAAATCCTCACTGTCCTGGTCGGTTTCATTCAAGGGTATACCTCCTATCCAGAAGTGTAAATTCCCGTAAGGATCGAGTATTTTATGTACCCGGTTCTTATATCTCTTTCTCCCTAATCTGGTAAATTTGACCCCCTTTATCTCCTCAACGGGTATGTTAGGGACGTTTACGTTTAAAAATGTCCCTTCCGGGATCCGATTAACTTTAAGAATATCTATCAGTCTCTTTACCACCGAAACAGCCCCCCCATAAAAATCCTTTTTTTTGCCATAATTCAGAGATACCGCTATCGACTGTTTTCCAGAGAAAGCAGCCTCTATGCACGCTCCAATCGTTCCAGAGAATCTTATATCATCCCCTATATTCGGTTCATCATTTATCCCGGAGATTACCAGGTCTATCTCTTTCACAAGGACATCCATGGCTAATATGACACAGTCTGCCGGGGTCCCAGATACTGCATATGCTTCTCTTTCTCCGAGAGATAATTCTACCCTATCTACCCTTACAGGTCTATCAAAAGTTACTCCACCACTAATCCCTGATAGTTTAAATCCAGGAGCCACCACATAAACATCTTCAGTAGGGGACAGATTAATAATCAGCTCTCTTATCCCTCTGGCATATATACCGTCGTCATTTGTGATGAGTATCCTCATCCCATCTTCCAGTCATAATATCTCCCAGGGGTATATTATGGTACAGTGGACCAAATCCCTTGCCTATATTATTGGGGGCTTCCTTGATAGCTGAAGTCACATATCTCTTTGCAATACCAGTAGCATTGTACACATCAATCCCTCTAGCTAAACAGGCAGCTATAGCAGAAGATAAGGTACAACCTGTCCCATGGGTATTTTGAGTTAATATCCTCTCATCTTCAAATGAATAGAAATTCTCCCCATCAAATAAGATATCTTTAGATTTCTCCTCTTCTAAGTGTCCTCCTTTTATAAGGACATTTTTTGTCCCCATCCTATATATCTTCTCAGCAGCTTTTTTCACATCATCAATATCTTCTATCTTTTCCCCACTTATAACCTCTGCCTCAGGGATATTTGGAGTCAAAACGAATGAAAGCGGGACTATAAGTTTTATAAATCTTTCTATTGCAGATTCTTGCAAAAGTCTTGCCCCACTCTTAGCTATCATAACAGGGTCAACAACTAACCTCTCTATTTCATAGAGGTGCATTCTCTCTGCCACGACATTTATTATCCCCTCATTAAATAGCATACCAATCTTAACCGCATCCACTACAATATCTTCAAATATAGCATCAATCTGGAGTGTAACAAACTCCTCAGGTAACCCATAGATAGCTTTTACACACTGTGTATTTTGTGCAGTGATAGAAGTAATTACAGACATTCCATAGACATCAAATGCTTGAAAGGTCTTAAGATCAGCCTGAATTCCGGCACCGCCAGACGAATCTGAACCAGCAATAGTTAAAGCCTTACCCTTATAATTCAATATAATCACTCCCTTCGCTAGTATTACCTAGATCAGGTTCAGCGGGTTGGAGCTCTCTTAAAACTCCTCTCAGCCTGCTTGCAGTTTATACTTTCGGCACCCCGGTGTTCCTCATCCTGGATATATCTCTTTAGAGATTATATATCAGTATCTTCCTCTGTCAACATCAAGCTGAACTTTGTTAACGTTCTGTGATATTGTCATAGGTAAATAGTTCTGACCTATTACCCTCCCCCGAGGTGGGAGAGGAAGGATAAAAGCATGGTGTTTTTATAATAAAAGACGAAGTTGTAGGGGCAATTCATGAATTGCCCCTACGGGATACAAATTAATCTCATATGTTTCATTTCCTTCCACTGACATTTTCTTAGACGATTTTAGGTGACATTTTCACAGACTATTGACACATCAAACTGAACTTTTACCCAACTTATCCTTTAAGAACTCTTTCAATTCTCTTAAAGTGGGAAGCATAGTTGTCCCTCCTATACCGGTACAGGAAAGGGCTCCACAGGCATTGCCTATCAAAAGGCATCTCTCTATGTCATAACCATTCAGTCTTCCATACAAAAAACCAGCATTAAAAGAATCCCCAGCACCGGTAGTATCAATTACTTCTACCTTAAAACCAGGTCTATAATATCTCCTCCCGTCATCTATAGCCAGAGCCCCTTTTTCCCCAAGTTTTATAACCAGAGACTTTACATCTTTTGAGATTGCTTCAGAAATTATATCTATAGATGACTCCTCAGATTCGTATCTGCTGGAGTAGATTCTCTTAGCCTCTATTTCATTTGCAAAGAGGATATCCACCAGAGGGAAGAGTTCAAAAAGTTTATCCCAGTTCTTATCTTCAGGATCCCAGCCAGGGTCTAAAGATACAGTAATCCCCTTCCCTTTAGCATAATTAAATAATTCTTTTATATCCTTCTGCAACCTCTTCTGTAGAAAAAAAGAAGATATATGGATATGAGTTGATGAACTGCATATAAATTCCCTATCGACATCATCAATGGTAAAGTCTTTCATAATTCCGGTGTAAGTTATAAGTGCTCTATTCTCAGGATAGGTAAGAGAAACAGTAAAACCTGTATCAGCACCTTTAAGTCTTCTCACTCTTTCTATCCCCACCCTTTCTCCACTTAAAAATCTTATGATATACTCACCCAGTATATCATCTCCTATAGCCCCAATAAAATTCACTCCAACCCCAAGTCTGGAAAGACCAACGGCACATATGGCAGAAGAACTCCCCAAAGTAATCTTACCTTCAGAAGCCAGTTTTTCTTTATCTAACTCAGGAAAGCCTTCTATACCTCTCAAGATGATATCAACATTAAGTTCACCTATAATGGATACAGTCATAAAAACCTCCAGAGATTCTTTTCAGTATTTTAGTATATTTTAATACAGACTCTTGAATTTTTCTATTCTCTATGTTATAGTATACTCGTCTTATAAATAAGAGGGCCCATAGCTCAGCGGTAGAGCTGCCGGCTCATAACCGGTTGGTCCCTGGTTCAAATCCGGGTGGGCCCACCATAGGGGCGAATAGCTCAGTGGTTAGAGCGCCTGCCTTACAAGCAGGAGGTCACAGGTTCAAGCCCTGTTTCGCCCACCATTTTATATGTCTGTAGGGGGAACAATATGGTTCTATCAGATACACTTCAGGATCTTTGGGAACTTCAGCTGTTAGATATAGAGATTATGAATCTTCAAGAGAAACTTCGGAATCTGGATAGAGGAAAAGAGTTAAAAGATAGGATAGATTTTCTCTCTAATCTCTATAATAAAAAAAATGATGAAATGAGGAAAAAGGAAGTTTCTCTAAGAGAATTGGAGATAGAACTATCCTCTCTGGAGGATAGAAAAAGGAAAAATGAGGAACGTCTATACAGGGATGTTACCACTCAAAAAGAGGTGGATGGTCTAACCCAAGAGATTCAGCATATATCAGAAACAAAATCCTCTATCGAGGATAAGATCTTAGAGCTTATGGAGAGCTTAGAAGAGTTAAGGAATGAGATTCCCACCATCAAAAAAGAGATAGAAGAACTTGAGGGATCTCTAAAAATAATCGAAGATAATGCCAGAATATCGGAAAGGGAAATCCTGGAGAAGATTCAGGTATTGGAGACCAAAAGAGAGGAAAAATCCAAAGGGATAGATTCCAAACTTCTTGCAAGGTATGAAGCGATAAGAAAGAACAGACGTGGAAGAGGCATGTCAAAGGTCATTGATGGAAAGTGTTCTGAATGCGGAGTCGAACTTTCACTATCTATAGTTGAAGAAATGAAACACCAGGAAAAGATACTTACCTGTGAACATTGTGGCAGAATACTCTGCACTTAAAATATAAAAAACAAAAGCGGGGAGAGAGACTCTCCCCGCTTTCTCATTATTTCCTACTTATCTCTAAATGACTGTTTCTCTTTAAGGGCTGCATGTGCAGCTGCTAAACGAGCTATTGGAACCCTAAACGGAGAACAGCTTACATAGTTGAGCCCTATTTCATGAGCAAATGTTATAGAATCTGGATCTCCACCGTGCTCTCCACAAATCCCAATCTCCAGTTCTGGTCTGGTAGACCTCCCGTCCTTCACTGCCATTTCCATAAGTCTACCTACGCCCTTTATATCCAGAGTTTGGAATGGATCTGCCGGAAGAATACCCTTTTCCAGGTATACAAACAGGAATTTTCCTTCAGCATCATCTCTGGAATAACCAAATGTCATCTGAGTAAGATCGTTTGTTCCAAAACTGAAGAACTGAGCATACTCGGCAATTTCTCCCGCTGTAAGTGCTGCTCTCGGTACCTCTATCATTGTTCCAAACTTATAATCAACTGTAATACCTTCCTCTTCCATAACACTCTTAGCAACTGACTCAAGCTGGTCCCTTATAAGCTTAAGCTCATTTACATGCCCTACCAATGGGATCATAATTTCAGGCTTTGGATTATATCCCTCTTTCTTAAGCTCACAAGCAGCCTTAAATATAGCTCTTACCTGCATTTCATTAATCTCTGGTCTGGTGATACCGAGTCTGCATCCTCTCAGCCCTAACATTGGGTTAACCTCTTGCATTTCTTCTACACGTCTCAATAACTCTTCCTTCTCTGCCAGGGCTTTAGGGTCTTTTCCTGTTACCCTGAGTTCAACCACCTCTGCCAGTAGCTCTTCATGTCTGGGTAAGAATTCATGAAGAGGTGGATCCAAGAGACGGATAATAACTGGTAGCCCATCCATAACCTTAAGGATACCCTTGAAATCTTCTTTCTGTATAGGAAGCAGCTTATCCAGAGCACTCTTCCTCTCTTCTGAATTTCTAGCAAGGATCATCTCTCTTACTATAGGCAATCTCTCTGCCTCAAAGAACATATGCTCAGTTCTGCAGAGTCCAATACCTTGCGCCCCATACTCTTTTGCCTTCTGAGCATCTCTCGGATAATCTGCATTAGCCCAGTTCTGCAATCTCTTGAAGCTATCAGCCCAAGAAAGAAGCTTCTGAAGTTCAGGAGTGAGTTCCGGCTCGATTAGAGGAGCTTCTCCAACGATTACTTCACCAGTAGTCCCGTTTATGGTAACTATATCCCCTTCCTTTACCGTATAGCCATTTACATTAAATAATCTTTTCTCCAGGTCAATCTTTATAGACTCTGCCCCAACCACACATGGTTTTCCAATACCTCTTGCTACCACTGCAGCGTGACTGGTTGCTCCACCACGAGCAGTAAGAATCCCTTCACTTACCAGCATCCCACCAACGTCATCTGGATTTGTCTCCGGTCTTACAAGTATAACCTTTACTCCATCCTTTGCCAATTCTTTAGCACGATCAGCATCAAAGACGACCGTACCAGTAGCTGCTCCAGGAGAGGCGTTCAATCCTTTAGCGATAACTGTCACCTTAGCAGATGGATCAATCTGTCTGTGTAGTAACTGATCTATCTGGTTAGGATCAACTCTGAGTATTGCCTCTTCCTTAGAGATAATTCCTTCCTCAGCCATATCAACGGCAATCTTTACTGCTGCTTGGGCTGTTCGTTTTCCAGACCTTGTCTGAAGCATCCAGAGTTTTCCACGTTCTACAGTAAACTCTATATCCTGCATATCTCTATAATAGCCTTCCAATTTCTTCGCTATCTCCACCAGCTGATCATATATGGCAGGCATCTTTTCTTTTAACTCTTCTATCTTCAATGGGGTTCTTATACCCGCAACGACATCTTCTCCCTGAGCATTGAATAAGAACTCTCCAAAGAATTTCTTCTCTCCAGTGGCGGGGTCTCTTGTAAACGCCACACCTGTACCAGAATCAAATCCCATATTTCCAAATACCATGGTAACAATATTTACTGCTGTCCCAAGACTATGTGGAATCTTATTATAATTTCTATAGTCTATGGCACGCTTGTTATTCCAGGATCTGAATACTGCACCTATAGCTAATCTTAGTTGCTCTATCGGCTCCTGAGGGAAATCACTTCCTGTTTCTCTCTTTACTATATCTTTAAAGATAGAAACAATCTCCTTCAGATGCTCAGCAGTGAGGTCTGTATCGAGTTTTGCTCCAACCTTCTCCTTATAATCTTCAAAGGCTTTATCGAAGATCTCTCCAGGGATACCCAGAACAATCTTACCAAAAAGCTGAATGAAACGTCTATAAGCATCATAGACAAAACGTTCATTCTGAGTAAGATTTATAAGCCCCTTTGCCACCTCATCATTTAATCCTAGATTGAGAACAGTGTCCATCATTCCAGGCATAGAGAACTTGGCTCCAGACCTTACCGACACAAGCAACGGATTGGATGGGTCCCCAAACTTTTTCCCTGTCCTACGCTCTATCTCTTTGAGAGCATCTAACACCTGTTCCCACATTCCTTCTGGGAACTGTTGATTATACTCATAATAGGCGTTACAAGCCTCTGTGGTGATAGTAAATCCTGGAGGTACTGGAAGCCCTGCCTGGGTCATTTGAGCTAACCCGGCGCCTTTACCTCCCAAGAGCGCCCTATCGTTAGGATCGCCCTCATCAAAAAGATAAACCCATTTCTTCATCTTTCACACTCCTTCTACAAAAAAATTTACGAGTTAAATGTCTGATTCAAACCTAATCTATTATACAAAAAAGATAAAAAAGAATCAACCCTCCATAGAGTACAGATAAACTAATAATTTGCTGCATTTGCATTTTATATCAGATTATGTTAAAATATTCAAAAATAGATAAATAGAGAAAGGAGACGAAAAGTGGGCTTTGTCCCACTTTTTATAATATGGAGACACGAGAAAACATAATTTCTCTGATAGAGAAAGAAGTAGGAAAAGTTATAGAGAATATGGGATATGAATTAATAGATGTGGAATATACTAAGGAAAGAGGAACATGGATCCTTCGCCTCTTTGTAGACAGACTGGATGGTGGTATAACCCTCAAAGAGTGTGAAGGTATAAGCCATGTAGTTAGCCTATTACTTGATGAGCTTGACCCTATCCCTTATTCATATAATCTGGAAGTCTTCTCTCCTGGATTGGATAGAATATTAAAGAAGCCAAAAGACTTTGCAAGATTTATAGGGCATAAAGCTCAGTTTAAGCTTAAGGACCCTATTAAAGGTTCCAAAAATATAAAAGCTACCATTAAAGATGTTGTAAGCAGTGCTGTGATAGTGGAAAGGGATAGAGACGTATTTTCTATCCCCTTTGAGAATATCTTGAAAGCGAGGCTAGAGGTAGAAGTATGACCGATAATCTCTTGCTAATGTTAAAACAGATAGAGAAAGAAAAGGGTATATCTATAGAGTCTCTATTCTCTTTTCTGGAAGCTGCACTACTTTCTGCCTATAGGAAACAATATGGAACTACTCAGAATGTATCTGTAATCATTGATAGAAATAATGGAGATATACATATATATGCTAAAAAGAGTGTGGTAGAAAAAGTAGAAAATAATGCTATAGAGATAGGTCTCGAAGATGCATTGAAGGTCAACCCGGAAGTAAAAGTGGGAGATGTGATAGACATAGAAATAATCCCATCCGCTAACTTTGGAAGGTTTGCCTATCAAACTGCAAAACAGGTAATCACTCAGAAGTTAGAAGAGGCAGAAAAGACTATACTCTACGAGGAATTCTCAAAAAGAATAGGGGAGATTACAAGGGGTACTATCTATAGAATAGATAAGAAAGGGGTATATCTGGATCTTGGCAGGGTAGAAGGGGTAATACCACCATATGAACAGGTAGATAGAGAAAATTATAAGGTTGGAGATAAGTTAGTTGTATATATACTTAAAGTAATTAGAAAATCACAGGGACCAGAGATAACATGTTCTAGAAGCCATCCAAACCTCGTCAAAAAACTCTTCGAGCTAGAAATACCCGAAATTCAAAACGGAATAGTGGTTATTAAAGGAATAGCCAGGGAACCGGGTATAAGGACCAAGATAGCGGTAGCATCAAAGGATAGTAAAATAGACCCCGCTGGGACATGTATAGGTGCTAAGGGAATCAGGATTCAGCCTATAGTAAGAGAATTAAAAAAAGAAAAGATAGATGTAATAGTATGGAATGAAGACCCATTAATATTTGTAGGAAATGCATTAAATCCAGCATCGGTAATAAAGGTGGAACAGACTGGGGAAAAGAGTGCAAGAGTATTGGTGGCTAAAGATCAGCTCCCATTGGCTATCGGAAAAGAAGGGCAGAATGTAAGATTGGCTGTGAAACTTACTGGATGGAAGATAGATATAAAGACAGAAGAGGAGCGCTTAGAAAAGACTGAAGAAAATAGAACGTTCGTGTATAGTTTGCAGGAAGAAGAAAAATAAAGAGGAGCTTATAAGGATAGTAAAAACCCCTGAGGGTCTAATAAAATTAGACCCTCTAAAGATGTTTCCTGGCAGGGGAGCATATATATGTGGTAAAATAGAGTGTATAAGTAATTTTGGAAAGAAGAATTATCTGGCATACGCTCTTAAAACCAGAATAGAGAAGGATAAATTAATGGATATAAAGAGAGAATTAGAGAATCTTCTGCAAAGAGGAGATGTTAAACGGTGAGAGTTTATGAATTGGCTAAAAAATTGGGGGTTAGTACCCATGAACTTCTAGAAGTATTAAAAGATCTGGGGGTAGAAACTAAGTCACATTTTAGTAAAATAGACGAGGAGACTGCTGACACCATAGAAAGTATCTTAAGTTCCTCTACTAAAACTGAAGAGAAAGAAGATGTTATGGAAAGAAAGGTCATGGAACAACAGAAAGAAGAAGAGATAAAACCTGTTAAAACACAGATTCCATTAAGTGCTACGGTAAGAGAGATCTCTGAACTTTTCGGTCTTCCTGTAAGTCAGATTATTATGACTCTGATGGATATGGGAATTCTGGCTAATATAAATAAAGAGATAGATCAGGGAACTATCTCTAAGTTAGCTGAAAAGTTTAACATCCCTGTAGAGACGTCTCAGCCCCAGAAGACAAGATTAGCTGGTAAATTAAGAATACAGACAACTGAGGGAGATCCGAGATCTCCCATAGTTACAGTATTAGGACATGTCGACCATGGTAAAACTACTCTTCTTGATGCCATAAGAAAAACCAATGTTACCGCAACAGAGGCTGGAGGTATTACCCAGCATATAGGAGCTTATCAGGTAGAGGTTGGAGGAAGGAAGATAACTTTTATAGATACTCCTGGGCATGAGGCTTTTACAGCTCTAAGAGCCAGAGGAGCAAAAGTTACCGATATAGCCATACTGGTAGTAGCTGCAGACGATGGTGTAATGCCTCAGACGGTAGAGGCTATTGATCATGCAAGAGCTGCAGAAGTGCCAATTATTGTCGCCATAAACAAGATAGATAAACCAGAGGCAAATATAGATAGAGTTAAAACTCAGCTTTCTGAGCTTGGTTTAATCCCGGAAGATTGGGGTGGGGATACTATAATGGTCCCGATTTCAGCCAAGAAAAACATAGGCATAGACCAGCTTTTGGAGATGGTACTCCTCTTAGCTGACATTATGGAGCTAAAAGCAAGATACGAAATACCAGCCAGAGGAACTATTATAGAAACCGTATTAGACAGAGGAAAAGGTCCAATAGCTATAGCTATAGTTATGGAGGGAACTTTAAAAGTAGGAGATTTAATAGTTACCAGTGGAATGTATGGAAAGGTAAGAGCTCTTCTCAATGATAAAGGGGAGAGAATTAAGAAGGCTACCCCATCTATGCCTGTGCAGATAGTCGGGTTACCCAGGCTTCCTGTTGCTGGGGAAAATTTCACAATAGTGGAAAATGAACGGATGGCAAAGGAATTAATATCCCAGTGGGGGGAGGAAACACAGCAACAGAGAGAAGTTCTCTCTCTGGAAAATATAAGGCTAAGAATAGATAAAGGAGAGTTAAAGGATTTAAATCTTGTACTGAAAGCAGATACCCAGGGTTCTTTAGAAGCCATAGAAAAATTCCTAAAAGAAATAAATATTGAAGGGGTTACCCTTTCTATAGTAAGAAGAGGGGTTGGTAATATATCTGAAGGGGATGTGCTTCTTGCCAAGGCTTCTAAGGCTATAGTAGTTGGATTTAACGTAGAAACGGAATTGGGAATTCTTAAACTGGCAGAGAATGAAGGTGTATCTATAAAGATATATAATATTATATATGAGCTTATAGATGATATAACTCTTGCCCTTAAAGGGCTTCTAAAACCTGAGAAGCAAGAATTAATCTTGGGAAGAGCAGAGGTCCGTCAGGTCTTCAAGTCTTCAAGGATAGGAAGTATAGCAGGTTGCTATGTTTTAGATGGGAAGATTGTAAGAAATAGTAATATCAGGATAAAGAGAGCAGATAATGTAATCTATGAAGGAAAACTTACCTCTTTAAAAAGATTTAAAGAGGATGTCCGGGAAGTAACCTCCGGGTATGAGTGTGGCATATTTATAGAAGGTTTCGAAGATTATAAAGAACAGGATATTATAGAAAGTTATACGTTTGAATAAGCTATATGATGATAGGGGTGTGTAAGATAGAATTATACATACCTGGTGCGTTAAGTCTTAAAGATAAGAGGAGATATCTTCAGGGTCTCATTAAGAGGCTGAGAAATAATTTTAATGTATCTGTGGTTGAAATAGACTATAAAGATAAATGGCAAAGAACACTTATAGGCATAGCCTGTATAGACGAAAGACAGAAAGAGATAGATATGAATTTCTCTAAAATGATCAATTATATCTCGAAAGAAAGAGACATCGAAGTTGTAGATTATTCTATAGAGATGTTTTAATAACTTGATGGAGGATGTATTATGAAACCCTCTAGATTGGAAAGATTAGAGGCATTGGTAAAAGAAGAAGTAAGCGATATAATATTAAAGATGAAAGACCCCAGAATAAAATTTGTCACAGTTACAGATGTAACCATATCTAAGGATGTAAAGTATGCAAAGATATTCATCAGTATTATGGGGGAAGAGGAGGAAAAGAAAAACTCGTTCTCCGCAATAAAAGGAGCCACTGGCTTTATAAGAACTGAACTTGCCCATAGGTTAGAGATAAGAAGAATACCTGAGTTATCTTTTGTACTGGATGATTCGATTGAAAGAGGGGTAAGACTGGCCAATTATATAGAGAAGATTGTACACAGTGATGAAAGCTGAATACATACCAAACCAATCAAAAATTATTAAACTGATACAGGAGAAGAAGAGCTTTCTGATAGTATCTCATGTGTATCCCGATGGAGATGCTATCGGTTCTGTTTTGGGTATTTCAAATGCCCTTATATCACTTGACAAAAAGGTAGTAGCATATATAGCGGACAGGATTCCAAGGCAATTTTCCAGCCTTCCAGGTATAGATCTTGTAAGGACTAAATATAACGTGGAAGAGACAGATGCAACATTTGTTTTGGATGCAAGTAATATTGAAAGGCTTGGAGAGGCTGGCAACTTTATTTCTGGATCGATAATTAATATAGACCACCATCCTGACAATTCACTGTTCGGTGATGTAAACCTGGTTATCCCCACAGCTTCAAGTACCAGTGAGATAGTCTTTAATCTTTTAAAATATTTCCCGCTGAATAAAGAGGCGGTATCTGCCCTGTATTATGGTTTACTCTCAGACACAGGTGGTTTTATGTATAACAACACAGGTGAAGGGACATTCAAAACTGCCCTGGATATGATAAGATATGGGGTTCCTGCAGGAGAAATCGCATATAAAGTCTTCTATTCTATACCGTATGCAACCATGAAGATCTATATCGATGTGCTTAAAGATATTCATATAGATAAAGAGGTAAACTTAGTGTGGTGTATACTTCCACTAGAAGTTATGGAAAGTGAGGCATTCCAGGACAATACATCTCCTCTGCTGGATATGCTACTAAAAATAGAAGAAGCAGGTACTATAGTCCTTTTCAAAGAACATAAAGATAAATATAGAGTAAGCCTGAGGAGTAAAAGTAAGGATGTTGGAGCAATAGCCAGAGCTTTAGGTGGGGGCGGACATAGAAGTGCTTCGGCTTTTGATCTTTTAAACAAACAGGAATCTACAATTATTGATACTCTAAATAAGATTAAGACTCTATTAGGAGGGCAGAATTGAACGGGGTGGTTAATGTAGTTAAACCACCACTAATTACATCTTTCAAGGTGGTAGAAATTATAAAACGTAAATTCAAACTCAGACATGTAGGACATCTGGGAGTGCTTGACCCTATAGCCACAGGATTATTACAGATAGCTGTAGGGTCAGCCACAAAACTATTTGAATATTTTACCGGGCTGGAAAGGTCCTATAGAGCAGAGCTGCTTTTAGGTATATCTACCGATACCCAGGATGCTGCTGGAAGACCAATTAAAATATCCGAGGATGTTGATATTTCAAATCTGGAGGAAATTGTAGATAGCTTTAAAGGAGAGATAACCCAAATTCCTCCCATGTATTCTTCATTGCACTATAAAGGTAAAAGACTGTATGAACTTGCCAGAGAAGGCATTGAAGTTCCAAGAACACCCAGAAATGTTCTTATAAAACACATAGACATAATAGATGTAAAGAAAGATAGATATCCTAGGGTTATACTTGATGTGGTATGCCAGAGAGGAACATATATAAGGACACTATGCCATGACATAGGAGAGAAATTAGGAGTTGGGGCACATATGCTCTCTCTGGTAAGAACCAGAATAGGGAATATAGATCTATCTCAAGCTTATTCCTTAACAGAAATACTTGGAAGGGGAAACTCTATTGCCGAGTATTTTATGCCCTGGGGGATGTTAAGTGAAATAGAAAAAATAGACCTTATAGTAAAGAAACAACGTGATGATTTTATAAAGGGTAAACCCATACTGCTATACAAAACATATTACTCCAGAAGAGAGTTTGTCTCTGTATGGTATAACAATGAGTGTATAGGGGTAGGTAGATGTTTCCAGGATGTACTATACCCGATAGCAGTTGAGAATTTAAATGTTAGTTGAATGGGATACTGCACAGATAAAAGACCCTACTGTTATTACTCTGGGTGTATTTGATGG
>Ga0116188_1001523_pt1 | contig 19842 bp, 13 predicted proteins | sample AD_JPNTR2_MetaG_FD_89807 | JGI IMG/M metagenome (GOLD analysis project Ga0116188, IMG submission 89807) | Active sludge microbial communities of municipal wastewater-treating anaerobic digesters from Japan - AD_JPNTR2_MetaG | ecosystem: Engineered > Bioreactor > Anaerobic > Digestate | place...
CGTCGCCGGTACGAGTCCTGCGGAGCCAGCTCGATGGGCTGCCCACTCCGTTGGACCCGCACGACGGCGTCCTCGGCCTGCGTCAGAGCCGAATCGACGGCATCCTGGTCAAGGTCGGCCGCTCCTCGGCCCGGAAAGCGCTCGGCCAGAAACGATCGGATCTGCGTCAGGGTATTGCTGCGGATCGTGTGAAATTCAACTCCCCGACTGAGAACCTGTTGCAGTTTCTTCGGCTCCTTTTTGCGTTGCGCCTTCAGACTCAGAATCATATCCGCGTGCAACGGCTGATCGGCCAGGCGGGCTGGAATTCCCAACTCTCGGATGGCCTTCTCAAGGCGTGTGCGGCTGATTCCTATCGGGTAGATCCGCAATCGACGCCGCAACGGCCTGCCCGCCCGCACCTGCGGATCTTCAGCGCCCAACCCCCCGTCGTCGAACTCCTGAAGATTGTCCTCCGCCCCGACGTCCGAGGAATTCTCCAGGATCTCCACTTTGCCGTCCTTCTCCCGCACCCGAATCTCGGGTCGCAGCGGATAACCGGCCAGGAAATCATCGACCACTCTTGCCGTATCGGCATAGATTGCCAATCGGTCTCGGTTCTGTATTTCTACGAGAATGTCAAACGTGGGCGGAGCCTTCCGCTCGAGGATGGTCTTCTGAGTGCCCCTCCGCCGCGCCTCTTCGTCCGACAAGGTAACTGCCTGAACACCTCCCACGAGGTCTGAGAGCGTAGGGTTCATGAGTAGGTTGTCGAGGGTCATGCCGTGGGCCGTGGCGACCAATTGCACACCCCGCTCGGCAATGGTCCTTGCCGCCGCGGCTTCCAGCTCATTGCCGATCTCGTCGATGACGATGACCTCCGGCATGTGGTTCTCGACGGCCTCAATCATGACGGCATGCTGGCGATCCGGGCTGGGCACTTGCATTCGCCGGGCATGCCCGATACCCGGATGGGGAACGTCTCCGTCGCCCGCAATCTCGTTCGAGGTGTCCACCACGACTACCCGCTTACCCAGTTCATCCGCCAGTACCCTGGCCGCTTCCCGCAATAGGGTAGTCTTTCCCACCCCCGGAGGACCTAATAACAGCAGGCTCTTCCCCGTTTCGATGACGTCGCGGATGATGTCCACCGTACCCGTGATTGCGCGCCCGACGCGACAGGTGAGCCCTATGATTTCGCCCCGTCGATTCCGGACGGCTGAGATCCGATGCAGTGTTCGTTCGATTCCCGCCCGGTTGTCAGCCGTGAAAGCTCCCACACGATCAATCACGTGGTCGAGATCCTGACGAGTGACCTCGAACCGCTCCAAGTAGACGGCGCGACCCGGATATCTCGCTTCCGGAGGGCGACCCAAATCCAGGACCACCTCGATCAGGTTGGGGAGTTCTGGGTCGGATTCCAGAAGCTGGCGAATATGCAGCGGAACGATTTCAAGCAACTGGCAAAGATCGTCCACACGCGTTCCGTGTGGCTCGGCAACAGCAATATGACCGGTTCTCTGCAAGAGTCTTTGTCACCTCCGAACGTCTGTGTTGATAGAGCAACCATCTCCATTGTAATCCTCGAGGCGACGTCCAGGGGTCATTCGAGGCACCCTGTTCCAGGCGATCTCTCCGGCGGCGAGAGAATCCCGACCCGCTCCGGTGTCTCTGTCATAATCGGAGCATGCGACTGCGCTTTTCGTGCTTGGTTCCTTGTCTGTTCGCGTCTTTGTATCCAGCCTTTACGCAGGGACCGTTGGACAAGTCGGCCGGTTTTTCCGTCTTCGCGCTGTACGCATCGACATTGGGGGCGCCGGTGGTGAAGCCTCGAGCGACGCTTCCTCAAGGCGAGTCTGAGCGGCAAGAGTCCGCGGAGGCTATGTCTCGAGTCGCCCAGCGAATCCGGATCATGTTGAAGGAGACGGGACGGGTCACGTTCAGCCGCCTCTACAACACCCCCGACCTAACAGAGCCCGAAAGAGAGGCACTGGCTCGCCTCTACGAGGCTTTCTTCGGCCTCCCCGACTTCATCCTCCGACACGCGCGCAGCACGGGCTCGGTACCGTCCCTGGCAATCCTGTCCCAGCGGTTTTCCCTGCCACCGGAGGTTATCGGTTTACTTCTCGACGTCATGGTCTCAGATCCTCGTGTTCCCCCTTTACTGGAACGCGATGAAAGCACGGGCGAGATCACCGAAGTCCATGAGGAAAACCTCGAGAAGTTTTTACAGCGCCACGGGTCGGCCGTCCGCATGGCCGGTTGGGAAGGACGTCCGCTCCCGCCGTTCCAATGCACCACCCTTGACGGCCGGCTCTTTTCTCTCGACAAGCTAAAAGGAAAACCGGCCTTACTCTACTTTTGGTTTACCGGATGCCCGCCCTGCGTGCGGATGAGTCCCGTTCTGGCGGAACTCTTCGGTACTTACGAGCCCAAGGGTATACAATTCGTCGGTTTTAACGCCGACGATTTTCTGAACCTCGGCGTCGATCCTGAAGTCCGCCGTCGTTACTTGACGGAACATCGTCTGAGCTTTCCCCAGCTCACGCTGGACCGTGCCACTTGGGAAGCGTTCGGGAGTATTCAGGGTTATCCCACTCTGTTTCTGGTAAACAGTGAGGGAGTGGTAGTCCGTCATCTGGTGGACTATCAGGATCGTTCGACGCTTGAAGCCTTGCTCGAGGATCTCATCGAATAGAGCCGCAGGATGTCCAACGGGGCGACACTGTGCATTCGAGTGACCGAGACCACTCCGACACCGGCCGGTCGCGTTCGGCTGGGAGCGGCGAGATGCGGACCCTCGTGCCGCCGGGACTGTCAAGTGACGGCGTACCAGGGGTTCACCGGCGTCCGAGCCCCATGAAACCTCCACCGCCATGAACCACCCAAGCGGCCGAGCAATCTAACCCTACCAAGGGATGAGAACGGGAAGGAACGTCCGTCTCGACCGAGCTCGGGTGGCTCGGCCGGGTTTACGGCTTCTTGCAAGCCCGGCCGGTTCCTGCAAAGATCGATTCCATCCCCTCAGGGACTCGAGACCGTGGCCAAACATCACAGCGACTGAAGAGGCACATTAATGAGACTCTACCGGGAAGTAGGGGTGACCACCGCTACCGCCCTGGTGATCGGCAACATCGTGGGTGCCGGCATCTTTACCACGTCCGGACTGGTTGCCAAGGACCTGGGCGCTTCTCCGTGGCTACTCGGGCTCTGGGTGCTTGGCGGTCTGCTCGCACTGGCCGGAGCCCATTGTTACGCCCGACTGGGCGTCATGTATCCCCGAGCCGGCGGAGAATATGCTTTTCTCCTGCCGGCCTTTGGACCGCTGCCTGCCTTCTTGTCGGGCTGGGCGTCCTTGTTCATCGGATTCACCGCTCCATTGGCGGCCTGCGCCTTGGGCTTGATTCACTATATGGCCCCCTTGCTCGGCCTTTCCTCGGTCGACGGCTGGGAAGCCAAGCTCGGGGCCGTCGGCTGCCTTTGGATGGTCGGAGGAGTACTTTCCGTCGGCCTACAAACTTCCAGCCGTCTGCAGTTTTGGCTGACGGCGATTAACGTCGTCTTTATTCTCGCTTTCGTTATGGCCGTCTGGGTGGCAAGCGGCGACGGAAGTTATCTCGCGGAGGCGGTAAACGGTCCTCTGCTACCATCCAATCCCCTCGTTCTCGGCTCCGGCCTCATCCTCGTGATGTTCACCTACAGCGGTTGGAACGCAGCCGCATATCTAGCGGAAGAAATCACTGAGCCGGCACGCAGTCTCCCGACGGCCCTCCTGTTCGGAACAGGCATCGTTACTTTACTTTACCTGGCAATCAACGCCGCCTACTTCGCAGCGGCTCCTTTGGCGGAACTTGCCGGCCGGATTCCGGTGGCTCAGATCGCCGCCAACCACGTCCTGGGAGAGCGTACCGCGGTCGCCGTCAACCTTCTCATCGCGGTTTCACTCCTCAGCTCGCTCACCGCCATGTCCATCGCGGGTCCGCGAGTCTACTTCGCAATGGCCCGTGACCGCCTTTTTCCTGGTCGACTGGCCGAGGTAGATCCGAGACGGAAGATCCCTCTCAGGGCCATGTGGTTCCAGATCGTGGTAGCCACCGTTTTCACTTTGGTGGGGACTCTTTATCAAATCCTTCTGTATTCGGGCTTCGTTCTGCTGTTCTTTAGCGCGCTGACTGTGGCGACGCTGTTGCTTCGTCCGGGCACCCGATGGATCCCCCTACTGTTTGTTCTGGCCAACACCGCCGTCCTGGCGGCCGCGGCTTTCAGCAATCCCGGCGAAGCGGCGGCCGGTGCGGCCACGGTAGCCGCCGGCCTCCCCGTTTACTGGTACTATCGCCGTAGAAGCAGTTCGGGAGACCCGGCGGCCGGCTAGAGTCCGTCTTCCCCTCCCTTTTCCTGAACCCGGCCCGTCATGGGAACGAAACGGACGGGAATCAATCGGCGTTCCTGCAGCCGACCGTCCTTCTTGCGATACACCACCAGTTCCTGGATCGCTCCCGGCTTCCCCACCGGGGCCACCAGACGTCCGCCTTCGGCGAGTTGGTCCACCAACGGCTGAGGAATGCGGGGTGCCGCCGCAGTGATCAGAATCACGTCAAAAGGAGCCTCTTCCGGCCAACCGGCGTAACCGTCTCCGCAGCGTACGTGCACGTTCTTGTACCCGATTTCCCGAAGGGTCGCCGCCGCCCGCCGGCAAAGCTCCGGTACGATTTCAATCGTAAAGACTTCATCAACCAGCTCGGCCAGTACCGCCGCCTGGTAACCCGAGCCCGTACCGATTTCCAAGGCCCGATCACCGCTCCGCGGCTCCGCCGCCTGGGTCATCAGCGCCACGATGTACGGCTGGGAGATCGTCTGATCGTATCCGATGGGGAGCGGAAAGTCCTCGTAAGCAAAGCGGCGGACCTCCTCGGGGACGAACAGGTGGCGGGGCACCTTCCTCATAGCCTCCAGCACCCTGCGGTCCCGGATGTCCCGCGAGGCAAGCTGGCGCTCCACCATCGATTGCCGCTTCAGTTCATAAGCATCCGAACTTGCGTCGCAGTTCCGACCGGCCGGCCCGACCAGTGCAAGCACAGCCGCCACCCCTATCGCAGATCCGAGCCCTTTGAACATCTTGTCGCCTTCCTAAGAAGAGAACCTTCGTCGGAGCTTCACGTCCTTTCCGAATCCACACTCAAATGCTTGTATCGAAAGCAATCCACCAGGTGATCGTTCACCATTCCTACGGCCTGCATGAAGGCGTAGCAGATCACGGGTCCGACAAACTGGAAACCAGCCGATTTGAGAGCTCGACTCATTGCCTTCGATTCCGCCGATTCCCGAGGAATCTCCTCCACCGAGCGCCAAACGTGGGGAATCGGCCGGCCTCCGACAAAGGACCACAAGAAATCGGAGAAGCTCCCTTCGCGGGCTCGAAGTTCCAGATAGGCTCTTGCGTTCCGGACAGCGGCTTCCACCTTTGCCCGGTTCCGCACGATCCTTCCGTCGCCCAGCAAAGCGGCGATTTTCCGCTCGTCGTAAGCCGCCATTCGTACCGGGTCGAAACCATCGAAGGCCGCCTCGTAACCCTTCCGTCTACGGAGGATCGTCAGCCAGCTCAAACCAGCTTGCGCTCCATCCAAAATCAACTTCGCCAACAGCGCCCGGTCGTCACGGACTGGGACGCCCCACTCCTCATCATGGTAGGAAATGTACAAAGCGTCCCCCAAGCACCACGGACAACGGGCGACATCCATGCTTCAAACCACTCCTACCCAAGGTTCGTTCCCTCAGTCCTTCTTTACGTACAACTCCGCTCCGGAGTCCACAAACTCCCGCGCCTTTTCCTCCAGCCCTTGCCTGACCGCTTCTTCGGGGGACTCGGCTTGCCGCTCGGCACACCCCTGCAACTCACGGGTCATCTCCATGGAACAAAACTTCGGCCCGCACATGGAACAGAAATGGGCCACCTTCGAGCCATGGCCGGGCATCGTCTCGTCGTGAAACTCCCGGGCGGTCTCGGGATCGAGGGCGAGTTTGAACTGATCCTCCCAGCGGAATTCGAATCTGGCCCGGGACAGCAAGTTGTCGCGAATCTGGGCCGCCGGATGCCCCTTAGCCAAGTCGGCGGCGTGAGCCGCAATTCTATAGGCGATCACACCCGCCTTGACATCCTCACGGTCCGGCAGACCCAAGTGCTCCTTCGGCGTCACGTAGCACAGTAAAGCACAGCCGAACCAGCCGATCATCGCGGCCCCCACGGCGGAGGTGATGTGGTCGTATCCGGGGGCGACATCCGTCGTCACCGGCCCAAGAGTGTAGAACGGAGCCTCGGCACAGACGTCCAGCTCACGCTCCATGTTCTCGCGTACCAGCTGCATCGGGATGTGACCCGGCCCTTCAATCATAACTTGCACGTCATGCCCCCAGGCGATTTTCGTAAGTTCTCCCAGGGTCTCCAGCTCGGCGAACTGGGCCGCATCGTTGGCGTCGGCGATCGACCCGGGCCGAAGTCCGTCTCCCAGGCTGACGGCCACATCGTAGGCCTGCAGGATCTCGCAGATCTCGCCGAAGTGCTCGTAGAGGAAGTTCTCCCGGTGATGAGCCAGGCACCACCGGGCCATAATCGCACCGCCTCGGGAGACGATCCCGGTGACTCGCTCGGCCGTTAAAGGAATGTAACGGAGCAAGACACCGGCATGTATCGTGAAGTAGTCGACACCTTGTTCGGCCTGCTCGATCAGAGTGTCCCGAAACACATCCCACGTTAAGTCTTCCGGCTTCCCCCCGACGCGCTCCACCGCCTGGTAGATGGGCACGGTGCCGATCGGAACGGGCGAGTTGCGGATAATCCACTCACGGGTTTCGTGAATGTTCTTGCCGGTGGAAAGATCCATCACGGTGTCGGCCCCCCAACGGATGGCCCAGACCATCTTTTCCACCTCTTCCTCGATGGAAGAGACCACCACCGAGTTCCCTATGTTGGCGTTGACCTTCACAAGAAAGTTCCGCCCGATGATCATGGGCTCCAGCTCGGGATGATTGACGTTGCCGGGGATGATCGCTCTACCTGCCGCCACTTCGTCGCGCACAAATTCCGGCGTAATCCGCTCCGGCAATTTCGCCCCGAAAGCCCGGCCTGCATGCCGACGAAACACGATGGAGTCCCTCCCCAACTCCTCCTCGAGCAGCTCGCGAGCTTGGTTCTCCCGCAAAGCAACATATTCCATTTCCGGAGTCACGATTCTATTCCGGGCATAGCACATTTGGGTTACCACCCGGCCGGGTTTCGCACGGCGGCAAGGGCGAGGAGCCGGAAAGCGCACTTCGGCCAGGCGCGGATCGGCCAAGCGCTCTTGTGTGAAACACGAAGAGTAGTTCGATAAGACTTCGGTATCTCCGCGCTCCTCGATCCATCTCCCGCGCACGGGAGGCAGGCCCTTCCCACAGTCAACACGGACGTCGGGGTCGGTGAACGGCCCGGAGGTGTCGTACAGAAAGTACCGGTACCGACGCCCCTGGGAATCCAAAGTGGACAGCTCCACCTCGCGCATCGGAACCCGAATATCCGCCCGAGAACCTCGAAGATACGCTTTCCGGGACCCGGGAAAAGGCTCGCAGGTCAGCGGACCTGACGGCGGACCTTCGTGAAGTTCAGCTCGCTTCAACTTTCCTCACCTCCTCGTTCCACTCATTCGGTCCGGCTATACGGGCTCCTCTGATCCGGGCACTTTCGTCGGGGGCACACCCGTCAAAGACTCGCTCGGAGACAAGCAACATGGTCGGCGCCGGCCCTCATTCCCAATCTTAGCGCATAGTCGCCGGAGCCGTCGCGGCCACGGAAACTCTCCCTTCGGATTCTTCCCCCGACTTAGGCTAAGATGGCTTTCCAATGGAAACATCCGTCGTTCATTGGCGTACGTTGTATGCCGAGGAGCGAACCCGTTTGGGAAACATCTTTCGCGAGGACCACGATCCGGACCGGTATCTCGAAGCCCACACCAGGGTTCTGGACGAGTTGTTGCAGGCACTGGCGCGACCGTTCCTATCCTGCCCCGGAACCGTCCTATTGGCCTCCGCAGGCTACGGTCGGCGGGAGCAGTTCCCTTTCTCAGATGTCGACTTAGTCTTGGTACACACCCTGCACGACCCGCAGACCGTCGAGAAACAGTTCGGACCGCTGTTTCGAGCCTTGTGGGACGCTCGCCTCACTTTGGGCCACCAGGTCCTGGCCTTGGAGGAAATCGATCGTCTCAGCCTTGAGGACTTTGAGTTCATCCTAGCTCTGTTGGACGCTCGCTACATCGCCGGTGACGCGCAGCTGGCCGAGCGAATCCTAGCTTCGACCCTGCCGGATCTCGTCGAGCGGTTGAAACCGGAACTTGAAGCGAAGATTCTGACCGAAGTTGAGCGGCGGCACCAACGTTTCAACAACACGGTTTTCCAGCTGGAACCCGACGTAAAAGAGGCTCCCGGCGGGCTGCGTGACCTTCTTGCAGCGAAATGGTTGGAGCGACTGAACGGCCCCCCGGTCTACCTGCCCTTTAGTCAATCACAGATCGCAGCGGCCCACCGCTTCTTGAAGCAGCTGAGAATTCACCTACATTTGGAATACGGACGGGACGACAACCGATTGACGCACGAACTCCAAGAAACACTGGCTCCTCATTTTGGTTTTCGCGAGTTGGAGACGCGCGCGGCCGTTGAATCACTGATGAAGGAGTATTTCTGGCATGCCGGCGTAGTCGCCTCTCACTGCCGGGCATACCTCGGAGCGGCTCGGCTCGAAAGAACCACGGAAACGCTGCCCGAGGAATTGTTGCCCGAGGTTGACACCATGGAAACCGTGCTCCAGGTGTACCAACTGGCGTTGGAGAGACGTCGTTCCGTACCACCGATCGTCCGCACCCGCATCCAGGCGACTCTCCCGCGACTTTCCGCAACGATCAGGTACCCGGCGATAGCCGAGCAGGTACTGGATTTCTTGCATCCTCGGCCGGGTTTGTTTGACGCGCTTAAGGAGCTCTACGAGCTTGGTGTACTGGAACTCTTGTTCCCCGAGTTTGGCACCCTGCGCGCCCGTATGATTCGCGATTTCTACCACCGCTACACGGTCGACGAACATTCCCTCATAGCCGTCCGCAATATCGAGCGACTACTGGAAGGACACGAGGACAGCGATCCCAGGTTTGCTGCAATCTTACGGGACGCGGTGCAGCCCTCGTTGCTAACGTTGTCCCTACTACTGCACGACGTCGGCAAAAGTCGTTCAGGCAAGCACGCCAACGAAAGCGCCCGACTAGCACTGCGAGCGCTTCAACGCTTTCACTTTGGGCGCGAGATCGTCGACACCGTCGTTTTCCTGGTCCGAAACCATCTAGCCATGTCTTCCATCATCTTCCGCCGCGATTTGGAGGACGACGACGTCGTTAGCCGCTTCGCTGATTTGGTCCAGAATACGGAACGTTTACGTCTACTGACTTTACTGACCTATGCCGACATGGCCGCGGTTGCCCCCGGAATCCTCAACGGCTGGAAGCGGGACCTGCTGTGGCAGCTGTACGTCCAAACCTATCGAAAGCTAACCCTTGGTTACGGGAAGCGACGGATCGAGGAGGTCGAAGGCGAGGACATCGCTGAGCAACTTGTCGCGAAGCTCCCCGCCGGATTAGATTCCTTTGACTTTGAGCAGTTTTTGGAAGGCTTCCCTCGCCGCTATCTTAAGACGTTCTCACCGTCGGCCGTCTATCGGCACTACCGACTGGCTTCCGCCCTGGGTCCCGACAACCCGGTGGCCGCTGTTATCCGTAAAGAGGGAAAGCAGCACGAACTGGTCGTCATTACCCCCGATCAGAAGAGGTTGTTCGCCCGGATCGTCGGTCTACTCTCGTACTTTGAAATGAATATCTTGCGTGCCACCGGATTCGCCAATCAGCGGCAGACGATTCTGGACGTCTTCTATTTCGAGGACCAAAAGGGCTTTTTCCGCCACCGTTCGGAACGACAGCGCTTTCTCTCCTTACTGAAGGGCGCCGTGCGGGGGGAGATTTCGGTGCGAGAGCTGCTGGAGAGTAAAGAACGGGGCGTATTGTTTCGTCGTAGAACTCCTGGATTCGAGCCCAGCATCTACTTCGAGGACGACGATCAGGGGCGCTACACTATTCTCGAAATCATTGCACCGGACGCCCTGGGGTTGCTCTACCGCATAAGCGATGAGATTGCGCGTCTGGAATGCGATATCGAATTGGCTCTGATATCGACGGAAGGTGACAAAGCTGTGGACGTCTTCTATCTCTCCCATCGCGGAGGGAAACTCTCCCGAGAGCTGCAAGCCAAGTTGGAGCAAGGGCTGCGGGAGACGGTCGCGCCGCAGTAGCTTTAGAGTAAACTTGTGGGAGTCACAGAGTCTATGAAACTGGTCACCGCGATCGTACGACCCAGCAAAATGGAAGAGGTTAAGGAAGCCTTGGCGCACCTGCACATCTCGGGAATGACCGTCACCGAGGTGCGGGGACACGGCCGCCAGCGAGGCCATACCGCCATTTACCGCGGCAAGGAGTACAGTGTCAGTCTTCTTCCCAAGGTTAAGATCGAGCTTGTTCTACCCGACGACAGGGTCGAGGAAGTGATCCGCACGATTATGGAGACGTGCCGAACCGGCGAGATCGGGGACGGAAGGGTCTTCGTTTTACCGGTGGAGGAGGGCTACAATATCCGTACGGGTGAGCGCGACGTGCTGTAGCCCGGCTGCGGGAGAGTGGATATCTCCATCCGCGTTTAAGATTCCGCCGCGCTTGACAAGACTGAAGTATATGGCGTATAGTGGGTGCACCTGGATCGGAGCAGGCCCACTGATCCAAGGGTGAATATGGTGTTGGGCCGGTCGGTTTCCCTTTGTGAACCTTCCTAAAGGATGACCGGGCGCAGCGAGCGCACTAGGTTCCCTCCTTCAGAAGTTTCCCGGGGTCGACAGAACAATTTAAACATCTCTGAAGGAGAACGTTACTGTGAGTACAAACAAACTTTTCGTCGGTGGCTTGCCCTACAGCACCTCGGACCGTCAGCTGGAAGAACTTTTCAGCCAGCACGGCACCGTGGAGTCGGCTCGTATCGTGACTGACCGCATGAATGGTCGCTCCCGAGGCTTCGGCTTCGTGGAGATGAGCACGCGCGACGAAGCTCAGGCTTCCATCAATGCGTTGAACGGTCAGGAGTACGAAGGGCGAACCTTGACGGTCAACGAGGCCAAGCCAAGGGAGCCTCGGCGAAACGACCGGGACCGGAGTTTCGGCCGGAACCGTTGGTAAGCTGACGGTACTGAACTGAATGCACGAAAAGGGTGCCGCTTGCGGCACCCTTTTTCTTTTTTGGAACACCAAACTCCGGGACTCCATCCGCGGTCCTTGTAACCGCTCCCTCCTCTTGCGTCTTGGCTACTCCCGCCCGAGAATGAGTGAAGGCACCTCGGCAGCGTAGCCCCTAACCGCCGACTCGGAGGGTAAGGACCATGGATCAACCCAACCTCGAGCATCTCATCGACACCTTTTTCACTTGCGACAAGCAGGAACTTCTGCGCATCTTCGAGGAGCTGTTGAGTGCCATGGAGGCGGAAGAAATGCTGCCGCCCGCCAAGACGATGTCGCAGAATTACGAGACGGCTCAGAACAACCCGGAGATCAATACGTTGCCGGGGAACCTGAAGGACGCCCGCGACGCCGTCTTTCCCTTCTTCTGGGGGACCGACGGCTGGTTCTCAAAGTTGCACCTCGAGAACGTGCGAGGACCGGCCAACTACGCCTCGCTGGTAGGAAGCATTGCCTGCCTATTGAAGAATCCCAATCTTTGCGTCGACACGTACAGCCAGCGTTCCAACGAACTCGAGGTGAAGGCGATAACTTCCCTGGCCAATTTGCTCTTTTACCACATCGAATCACCTTGGGGTGTCTTCACCGGGGGCGGCACGATCTCCAACATGTACGGCGCCAAGATCGGAATCGAAAAGACCGTTCCCAACGCCATGCGGAAAGGTTTGGCCGACGAACGCATCGTCGGCGTGGTTTCCAGCGCGGCTCACTACTCGAATCTGACGATCACAGGATGGCTGGGGCTGGGAACAGACAACTTAATCGCCATCCCGACGGATCGGAATTGTGCCATGCGCCTCGACTTGCTGGCCGAGCGGCTCGAAGAACTCTATTCCTCAGGTAGCAGGGTGGCTTTCATTGTAGCCACCTTCGGCAGTACCGATGCATTCGGTATCGACGACGTGGAGGCTGTCCGCGAAATCGCCTACGAAAAAGCCAAAAAACACGGGGTCCCAGCCCCTCAGATACACGTCGATGCAGCAGTCGGTTGGACCTCCTGCTTTCTCATGGAATACGACACCAAGGCCAACCCATTCGGTTTTCCGAAGGAGGTTCTACCGCTGATCAATCAGACAAGGCGCCATTGCCGAACTCTCCGGTTCGCCGACTCGATCACCGTTGACTTCCACAAGATGGGTTGGGGCCATTACCCCTCCTCGGCGTTTATTGTCAACCGACGGGAAGATCTCCTGTACCTGTTCCGAAAGAAGGAGGAAATGCCCTACTTCTCCGAAGCCGAGTATCGCCGGGATCCTGCGCTGTTTACGCTGGAATGCTCGCGCCCGGCGATCGGGCCCTACTCCGTGATGGCCAGCTTGAACGGCATTGGACTGGCCGGTTTTCAGATTTTGGTGGCGCGAGCCCTTGAGCACGCCCTTTACCTCAAGCGGCGTCTCGACGAACTGAACTATTGCAAGGTGCTGAACGCGGGCACGGTGGGCACCAGCGTCGTCTGGTGGGTACTGCCTCGCGGACGCAACGCCGAAGAGATCTTCGAGCGTGTGGAAACCGGTATGCTGGAGGAGAAGAACTACCAGCGCTACTTCAAAGAGATCCGGCACCTTTTCGACAAGCGGAAACATACGCTGGATCCACAGCGGGATGCATGCTTGAGCTTCACGACCAATATGGGTTACGCCCCTCAAGGGGTCCCTCTACCGGCTTGGAAGGCCGTGTTTTTCAATCCGAAGACGGATCGGGCAGTCATCGACCGCCTCATTGAGAGCATCGAGGAGCTTTAAATGCTGAACCGATCCGGGCGTCCCGGCCGACGAAATCTGCTTCCACCTTCGCCTCATCCCGATCTTACGTCCCCGCTTCAGGTGATTTGCCGCATCCATAGTCGGTACAGAACTCGCCTCTTGCAAGCCATTTGCGGCGTTCCGGCGGTCCTACTACCCATCCTCGTCTGGAGTCCGGCCGCACTCCACCAAGACATCGTCGCAGAGCTTAAGGCCGAAGCCCGCACGCTGACACCTCCTCAAGAACCCGGGAATTTCCGTGAACCCGAGCTGGTCGATTTACGACATCTTGGCGCCGGCTTCCGGTTCGACATCCGATACGCCACATCAAACAACTTTTTGGGAACTGCGGTCTACGAAACTCCTGCGGCTTATCTGCAGAGGGAAGCCGCCGACGCTCTCTTGAAGGCCCAGCGAAAACTGAAGGAGCAAGGTCTGAGCCTGCTCATCTATGACGCCTATCGTCCCTGGTACGTCACCTGGATCTTTTGGCGGATCACCCCCCCTGAACTGCGGCATTTCGTAGCCGACCCGGCCCGAGGATCCCGCCATAACCGGGGTTGTGCGGTGGACGTGACCCTCTGCCGGTTGGACACGGGCGAACCATTGTCCATGCCGACCGATTATGACGACTTTTCTCCGCGGGCTCATATCGACTACCAAGGTGGGGATGCAAAGGCGCGGCGGAACCGGGACCTTCTCCGGCAGGTCATGGAATCGGTGGGCTTTGAGCCTTATCCGCCCGAGTGGTGGCACTACGATTACCGGGAATGGCGGCGGTGCCCAATCCTGAACCTCCCATTCGAGGAGCTGGAGCAGGCGAAGGCTTCAGTTCCCTGAGAGGCTCGCGTAGACGATGCGGAGAAACGCTTCCGGATTCATGAAGCCTTGGCCCAGCTCTTCCGGCAAGTCGGCCAGCGGCCGGGCCGCCAGCACCTCTTCTACAGACTTCCCAGACCGCACCAGCGGCTCGACCCGTTCACGCACCGCTTTCAGCAGGCTCAGGTACGACTGCAGACCCCGCTTGTCGGTCAACTCTCCATGACCGGGAATGATCCGGGCGTCATCGTCCACCATGGCAAGCACACGCTCCACGGCGGCAATCAATCCGGCAAAAGACCCCCCGCTGGACAGATCGATGAAGGGATAGCGACCGTTAAAGAACAGATCTCCCATGTGGATGACGTTCGCCTTGCGGAACACCACTACCGAGTCACCGTCCGTATGGGCGTGAGCCAGGTGAAACACAAAGACATCCTCGCCGTTCAAATGGAAGGTCATGGCGTCGCTGAACGTAACGGCCGGCCAAGCCTGGGGCGGAGCGGGCTCAACCCTTCGATTGAAAGCCCCCGAGAATTGCTCGGTACTCAGGCGCCGGCGGACGTTCTCGTGTGCTACGATCAGGGCTCCCGCCTTGCCCAGGTTCTCGTTCCCTCCCGTATGATCGGCGTGCCAATGGGTGTTGAGAACGAACCGTACGGGTTGATCACTAACTTTCCGCACCGCCTCCAGTATCTTCGCGGAGAGCGGACCGTACTGATCGTCGACCAGGAAAGCGCCGTCCTCTCCGACGCACAAGCCCATGTTTCCCCCTGACCCGGTGAGCAGGTAGACACCGTTTCGCAGCGGGACAACCTGCACTTGGACCTGCGAAAAGTCGGGTTGGGAAATCGCCTCGCCACACAGTGAAAGTCCGATGAAAACCCCGAAAGAAGCAACCTGAAACCGCATCTTTGCAGACCTCCTTCTTCGAGGAACGAAGATCGTTTTGCCCATTCTACCCTGCTACCCAAGCGGAAACCACGGACAATCAAGCAATTTCCCTGGACCCGGTTGAGTCACCTCCATCGAATGTCCGGGAGGCAAACCGGCTCCCCTTGCCGACGCACCGACCTACTTGACCCACCGGCTTGCGGCCGTTCCCACCGGAACGCTGAGGGTCTGATACAGCGACGGCACAGGAAAAGCGGCCTTCGGCGGCACCGGCCGTGGGCGGCCTCCCGGGCATGGAATTCGTACCTGTTTGAGTCCTCGACTCCAACTGCCGAACCGGCACGTCACGTCTCTCCGCGACTTGCAGATAGGACGGGTTCTCGGTTTTGCAAGCTGACGCAGCTTTCACGCCGCGCCCTCGGCCGGCCAAAACTGTTGTCTTCCCAAATTGTCGCCAAAGGCATAACGGGCACCCTGCAGGCGGCCGACTTGCGGCTCCTATCTTGAGATCACGTCGTTCACCGCATGCGCCAACAAGATGTAATTCGCGCAAATATCAATCACATATTCGTTCTCGCCCCAAAGAAACGGCCAATCGTCCTTGTTCTCGGGGAAGTCCGGCTTGAGAATCAACACGCCCGGAACGACCCCGCCGGCAATGAAGCTGAAGTCGGCGCGGTTATTCCCGTAGGCGATCTTTTTCGAACGCACACCCACACCGGAAACAAACGACGTATTCGACACCGGGTGACATCCCAGGATGTAGTTCAACCCTCGGTACACGTATTCCGGTCCAATGACCTCCGGAAAGGCCCGATGCAGATGATAGTTCGTCACCGCCCAGCTAATGACGGCCGAGTTCCCTGCCCAGCCACCCCTGGTAATCGGTACCCCAAACGGATTCTCCCGGTAGAGCCCGTCGAGCTCCTCCTTGTACTTCTCAACATAAGGAAACAGTCGATCTCGGTACCCGCCGTCGAAATACGGGAGCGCCTTCACTGCGGTCTCCACCGTCCTACCGAGTGCCCGATCCAACGCCGGCCAGATCAACTCCTGAAAACGGTCGGAGTACTGCTTCTGTCCGGTGGCGATCAACAGCTGCAGCGTCGCTCCCAACTCCGCTCCTTGACGCATCGCCGCTTCCCTACCCTCGGCCGGAGCACCGCTTTCCTTACGCTCATCCTCCCAAGCTTTGCGCGCCCGGTCGAGACACTCGTCGGCCAGCGGGTCGTTGTAGCCCCGCAGTGCCCGTCCGGCGGCGGCCAGGGCGGCCACTGAAAGATAGTTCGTCGCCGCGGACTTGTTCGTAAACACCCATCGATCGTCCGGCGTACCGCTTCTCGTGCCTTCCACCTGATACCGTTCCAGGTTCGGATCGTAGATTCGGCCGTCGGTCTGGGTTACACCGTCACCCAAGTGGTGATACTGGTGAAGTTCCGGGACGATAATCCCGGCGATCGCCCGGCCGAACGCCCGGTGTTGAGCGACCAGCTGAAGCGCTCCGTGTTCAATCTGCTGCAGCAGATCGGGCTTCCCGTCCGGATGGTGAATGTCGACGTATCGCAGGGCCTGATCCACCAGGGTTTCGTCCCTCTTGGGCTTGAAGTGCTCCCAAGTCTCCGCCAGGTACATGACCGTCGCGGTATGGGAACCGGTCCTGATGTCATAGTCCCCGGCGTCGAACCACCCTCCAACGTTCAGCCCCGGAACACGCTCTCCCGGCTCATACGGAGAGTCCGTGGACGGCCCCATCCTATAGCCGTCAAAATGCTGGTGATTCACCGGCGCCTGACGGGCGTCGTCCAAATGGGCCGTCCCATGCCACACCCGGTAAGCCTCGTTGACGAACATATGATCCATCTGCACCGGGAACCATACGTCGAGGGTCTGTTGCCAAATGTTCCGGTATACGTCCGGATGGATGGGGAAAACATTCGTTCTCTGGTCACCGTACTTCAGGTAATACAGCCCGATGTCACGGACGTCGCTGAAGTCAAACGTGGCATAGGTGTACCGCAAGTATCGCCCCCACGGCTGAACGTCCGCCGTAAACTTCTCAACGGGTTCACCGGTGGGTGTGACTTCGAACAGAGACGCCGTTACAAGAGGCGTATCGTTCCGGTCCAGTTCAATCACGGCCACCTTCTTTTGGCCGGGGTGGTAGCCGACTTGCGAGAAAGCGATGACGGGAGACCGCTTCCACCCGGCAATCGTGTGGGGTTTCACATGCCATTGCACCACGCGCCCCGTGCTTTGCGCCGGAATCAACGTGCGGACGACAAACCATCCGTTTTGGGCCACATTCCTCCCGTCGAACAACATCAGATCCGCACCTTCAGACTCGATCTCCACCCGCCGTTCTGGATCTTCCGGAGCCAAGATCAACTTCCTGCCCACCTCGATCGGACGAGGTTCTACGTACTCCCCCCGTCCCCGGTCGTCGAAGGTGGAATGCCCCCCAAACTGAGGGATTTGTGTTTCGGCCGGCAGAACCGACATGGGCCCGGACGGATACAAGGGAAAGATTCCCGGTTTGCCGTCCACCAGGTAGGTCTTTTCGAAATATGCCGACGGCAAGAATTCCAGGTTAAACCCGGTACGCCCCTCGAGCCGAGCCGGCAAAGGCTCGTCAAGCAGCACGGTGACTTCGAAGCCGTCGGCTTTGGGTTCAACCACCACCCTGGAGTCGAAATCGAAGTCCTCGTAGCGCAGAACCACCTCAATCCGGTTATTCTCTCGATCCACCTTCCGTTCCATCAGTTTCGGAATCTGGTCCCACTGTTCAGGGGTGGGCTTCAGCCGCACCGCTCCTCCGGTGGCCGTCCGAACGCCGTGGTGGATCAATTCAATGCCGGCCGTCTTCTCGTCGAAGAACATACCGTTGTACTCGTTGCTAAAGACAACAACGTTCAGGCCGACCTTCTCGAAGTACTCCAGCTCGTTGAGTCGCAGGTCCCCATCTCGACCGAAAACAGTTCCATAGACCGCGAAAGTGGACAGTAAAAGGACGGAAAGGACTCCCCTTGCAGTGAAGTCCCGACAACTGTGAAATAAGCTCGGCATGGTGGTCTCCCTTCACACAGTTTCGTGTGGCAACCAAATCAACGGCTATAACTTAACAACTTACGTTGCATCAATTCCGGCGCTTTCATTCGGCACAGGATCGGATCCGGAGATCGCGGGAGAGCCCGGTTTCCCACGTCGATCGCCGCCACCGGCGAACCTGGAAAGCCCGAAGGCCGATCCGTACAGAAGGCAACGGCGGCATCAAGCCGCACCCTCTTGGCATCGCAAAACCTTGCGGTCTTCCCTTCCCTCCGGTCGGAACCGCTCGCACGAAAGCAGGATCCTCGGACTGGAATAGTATCTGAAGCCGGCAGAAGGCGGAATCTTCCCTGGCGGTCCATCGAGTGTCCGGCAAAGAATGGGCACAGGCCAGGATTTTCAGGTTCCAGGCTTATCATGTCAAGGTCAAGCCGAAGGTGGCCTACCAATTCGGTGCTCGTTTCAACCTAAGAACGGGCTCCCTTTCGGACCCGATGACTTCACGAGTCGGCGACAGCGCTACCGCTTGCTCTGTCTCTTAGCTTCACAGCTGTGGCGGAGCCGACTCCGTAATCTACAGACGGCAGGAGCTCAAATCCAGGCCGGCAATCGAGCTCCCCCGCCCGGCCTTGACCGAACCAGTCTCATAAGATCCACCTCGCAGGTCAGACCCGACATATAGCATTCCGGCGGAAGGAGAATCCCTATGGATGAGTTTCTGGCAGAGGTGGTGGGAACGGCAATTCTGATTGTAATCGGCAACGGTAGCGTCGCCAACACGAACTTGGCCCGCTCCAAGGCCCAGGGCGGCGGCTGGATCGTAATCACGACCGGATGGGGACTCGCCGTCGCTCTTGCGGTTTACGCGGCAGGTCGCATCAGCGGCGCCCACATCAACCCGGCGGTCACCGTCGGACTCGCGGCAAGCGGTGCGTTCCCTTGGCACAGTGTGCCTACGTACTTGCTGGGCCAAATGATCGGTGCCGCGCTCGGAGCTCTCTTGGTCTGGCTGGCCTTCTTCCGGCATTGGGCGGAGACGCCCGACGCCGACGCCAAGCGTGCGTGTTTCTGCACAACTCCGGCGATCCGGGATTACCCGGCGAACTTGGTAACGGAGATGATCGGTACGTTTCTTTTAGTCTTCGCCATCCTCGCTGTCGGAGACCAGGCTCAAGCCTTGAGAACTCCACAGGATCTAGACCTCTCGGTGGTCTTCAGTGCAGGTCTGCAACCTCTCTTGGTGGGATTTCTCGTGTGGGCCATCGGCCTCTCCCTCGGAGGACCTACCGGATATGCCATCAACCCCGCGCGAGACCTGGGCCCACGGATCATGCATGCTTGTCTACCCATCGCAGGCAAGACTCATTCCGACTGGAGTTACTCCTGGGTCCCCGTCGTGGGGCCCCTGGTGGGAGGCTGCCTGGGAGCTTGGACGTATGTCTGGATAGCGTTTTGAGTCCTGCGGGCAACCCTCAACCTCCAAGAGCGCGTTGATTGTATGGATGTGGTAGATCACGGATTGGAAGCTTCGTCCGGATCCTCCATGAAGGGACCGAAAGAGGCCAGCCTAAGCAAATGCTTTCTTGTCTGCAGACTCTGCCCAGAAGACTTTCGGATGCCCCACCACATTCTCAGCGAAAACTAAAAACCGACTTCGATGGTCGGAACCGCCGGATCGCATGGCGGTGCGGTTGCATCAGGTGAAACACAAGACCGGGATTCAGCATCTCAGGGAGGATCCGGATCGTGGGCGGATCTGCCATCCCCTCCCGAGGCATTGAAAGCCGCAATCCTCGCATCGAGTCCCCCAGGATAAGCCGCACTCGGAGTGCGTGAAGAGATTCGGTGTTAGTCCGGCAAGCTTGCTCGGTAGGAGTCCCACCAGCCAGATCCGGCCTATTGGCAGCGGTGAGAGGCGTGCGTGTTGCTTTGACCCAGTTTGAGTTGAATAGGTTCCTCCTGCCTCTCGGCCCTGAGCCCCTCGTCTAGCGATCGGATTGCCAGACGATACCCGACCA
>Ga0116188_1001526_pt1 | contig 19830 bp, 19 predicted proteins | sample AD_JPNTR2_MetaG_FD_89807 | JGI IMG/M metagenome (GOLD analysis project Ga0116188, IMG submission 89807) | Active sludge microbial communities of municipal wastewater-treating anaerobic digesters from Japan - AD_JPNTR2_MetaG | ecosystem: Engineered > Bioreactor > Anaerobic > Digestate | place...
ACGAGATTCCTACTTCACAGACTTCGTATCCTCCATCTCCATAGGCGTAACTTCCTGTAGTTCCTACAGTAGTATTTATCTACTAATTGCAATTCATCCCATGAATAAATTCACGGGTGTTCTTACCTTAACTTATAAAAGAGAGGTATGTTTCAACCTCTCTTATTTTTATAACGCTTATTCTACCTCTACATCGCACTTTAGCACGATTACCGATTTATCTTTTTGAGTAATAGTACACGTTATAATTACTTTGCCTTTCTTTAATGCTGTTACTTTGCCAGAGCCAGATGATACTTTTGCTATTGTTTTATCGCTTGATTTCCATTTAATAGTAGAACCTTTCGCTGTATTTTCTGCCTTTAAATTAAACGTTTCATCAATATCAAGCAATAATTCTTCTTCGTTTAATACAGGAAAATTATCATCAACCCCAACTGATACTTTAGATGTCAATTTCTTAACTTCTCCATTGCTTTCTGTAATAACACAAGTTATAGTCGCTTCACCATTAGAAACAGCAGTAACGACACCATTTTTCGAAACTTTTGCAACCTTTTCATTACTACTTGTCCATTTATATGATGCATTATCAGGCTTATTGTTTAGGTTGATATCATATGATGTGCTTGTGGCTAATAATACATTCGATGCCGTAAGTGAAGTTTCATCAGATTTTCCAGTTGCTTCTTCTAAAGTACGAACATTTAATGGAATAGTACCACTTACAGACTCATATGATGGATCATCTGGAATAAATGTCCACTCTAAATTCCACTTTCCAAGTCTCATATTGTCATAATTAATATATGTGAATTTTCCATCTACTGGTTTTAATGTACTTGCATCAATTGCATCTATTTTTGGCAAATCATCAAGAAAATCACTACCTTGAATTACATTAAACGGTTTGGTTTGCTCATTAACTCCTAGTATAACTAGTTTTTTTTCACCTATAGCTGGTGTTTTTTCTTTTGATATTCCCTTTATATATATAGAAAGTTCAACCTTTTCCTGTGTTTCATTGCAATTGAAAATTGCTTTTACTATTTGATCACCTTCTACTATGACGTATTCAGGATTTTCCCAAACTATATCTCCAGTAACAAATCTACCATTGTATTCTCTATTTGGTATAATATTGAGTTTATTTAATGGTGTGCCAACATGTATATCTGTATGACTACCATCAAACGTATTATAAATAGTTATTCTAAAAGAATATGAATTATTAGAAACGCTTATAACATCAAAACTATTGTAATTATTTGCAAATGCAATTCTATGTGGTATGAGTAATATTGTTGAAATTATAAAAATTACTACTAAGAATTTTTTCATAAATAACACCTCCTGTGTAAATTATACACCAATATGCAAAATATTACAATAGTTATAAAAACATATGTGTTAATTTATTTTCTTAATTTTTCTATTTCTTCTGACAGTATCTTTACTTTAGCACATAACAATGGAATAAATTCACTATACCTCAAATAATAAACATAATCAATTATAGGGCTATCTTTATCATATTCACCATTAGGTAAAGTAGATTGATAAATTGGTTCTTTTACTAATCCAGCAAATTCCAAATCTGAAATACCACAGTCAAGCATGATCTTTTCAATATCTTGAGCTATAAATCCAATATGCGTTCTTCCAGAAGTACTTATTCCGCTATTCATTTTAAAACTTCTAGGCATATCTAATAATTTTTCTGCAAATTGAATATATCTATCATCTAATTCGCATATAGTATTTTTTTTGTTTCTGTCAGATATACTACCCCATTCATTGATAGCATATACAGCATTCCACGGATGAATAGCACTACCAACACATGAAGTTGAATTAGTTGATATTAAATTATCACCTGATGATACATAGACCATACCACCTAAATATCTTGAATTATTAACAGACAAACTTGAAGCATTGTTTGTTGTAACTATATCATAACCTTTGTATTGAAATAAACTTTGATCTACTTGAAAATAATAAGTATTTCCGTTTCTAAGTTGGATACTATTAGCTTTATATGAACCATAATAGTTATTTCCATATTCTTTATTTGTAATATAAACTCCATATTGTCCCATAGCACTTCTATTAATAAGTGTATTTACAGACCTATATTCAACGGCAAAATCAGTCTGATCCATATACAGAGTAATTTTAGAATCTCCATGTTCCCAATCAGAGTTAATTGTAGTACCATAAATTTTACTACCACTAATCGTTCCAGAACTAATACTAGAACCACTTATGTTACCACCTGAAATCGTAGAACCAGTAATATATCCAGCACTAACAGTTCCACTGAAAGTACCAGTAGCACCAACAAAATTAGAGCCACTAAAAGTACCACCAGTAAGAGTACCTAATACTGTTAAATTACCCAAAGTACCACTATTGGCATTAATATGACCATCCATAACCAGCTGATTATTAGTAGTATCAACATATAATTTTGATATGCCATTTACAGCAATATTAAATATCTGTGCAGGAGTATTAGGATTAATCGTAACAGAATAAATACCATTCATACACTGTAATCCGTTATTGGTAATAGAATATGTACCACTTGTATTAGTTATATTCAAAGCATTACCCATAACAAGATTACCGCATATTACGTCAGCAAGCACTCCATAATATGTTTCACCAGTGGGAGCAGTAAAATTACCAATTCCAGCTTTAGAACTCATCCATGAATCATCAGTAAATAGTAAAATATTGTTATTAAACCATGCTTGTTTGTGGTCATACCTATTTTGGTTTGGTAGCCATTTTCTCATTCTGATTCCATAATTGTCTATTAAAGTATCTTGATTATCATTGTTCACAATAGCATTAGTCGAAGCATTTAAGCTACCACTCATGAATTCTCTAACTGGATTTGCGATGTCTTTGGCTTGATCATACCCATATTGCTTTAATGATAAAGTAGTTGATGTGCGTCCTGCATTTGCTATGATTTCGGATAGTTGAATAAATTCATCGTCAAGTCTTGACTTATCACTAAAAAGGAGGTCAAAAGATTCTGGATTATCAAAATCAAGTTTAATTTCCATTAATCTTGCGGTAGTAGAATAGTCATCTCTAAATTTTATGGTAATTAAATTACCAATCTGTAACTGATCACGAATTTCACGATATGAAACAACAGTGTCTTTATCATCACAAATTGTGTATAAATTATTAGCGTTAATTGAGATAGTATATTGTGGTTGGCTTGCTCTAGCCAATTCATTTGCTCCGTTTTGCATTAGTTCAAGTTTCATTTCTGTAACTTCTTCGTCTGTCATTTCACTGGTCTGATTAAACGTGCTATCTTGATATTCTTCATTCTCTGTAATGAAACAATTAATCTCAGCTATTTGCTCATTAGTAAAGTTACTAGTTATATCCAAATCCACACCAATATTATCAAGTAAGCTTCTTGTGGTTGCTATTTGTTGTTCCTTATTAGCTATTTCAGATTCTTTTGCTTTTATCTGTGTAAGATAAGTAGAAGATAAGGCAATAGCATTACGATACGATGAATAATCCGAATCTGTATAAATCGGCGCACGACCATGTAATTCAATAGATGCACCAACAATATTATCCTGTGCAGACTTTTGTGAATTTAAGTCTTTTAATTCGGTTTTTAATGTTGTAAGTTGTGTTTGATGTGATTTTAATACGTTAAGTAACCATGTATATTGAACATTATAATTTTCTTGTTTTGCTTTGTATTCATTCCACGCATCAATAGTAGATTGCGACATCCAATCAGTGTTTAAAAAATAATCAAGATTAATTAAATAATTCGTTCCAGTAGGATTAATTGCTCGAATATCAACACCGTCTGCACCTTTAATTTTAAGTTTTGTAATGATCTTATCAGCACTAGATTCTTTTATATATTCTTTTAAAATATTTTTACGAGAAATAACAATATCAGTTAATTCTCCAATATTACTTAACAGGTAAGCATTAATTGATTTTTCATATGTATCAAACGTAAAAACACATTCAAATGATTTACTACAATCTTGCATCAGGAAGTTATATATTTGAACACTATCCTGATTAAATGTTCTGTATTTTGATAGAAGTTCATTATCTATATGTCCTATTTTCCATCCAGTATCAGCAGTACAAATATGTAAAATACTTTTTGATACATCAGAATAATCACAAAGAGCAAACACACCATTTAAATCAGATGCACGTTTTCCGACTAATTCATTTTCAAGTGAGTAACATGTAACCGTTTTATATCCTTCTTTGCTGTTTTCATCATGCTTTTCTTCAATATTTAATATCTGAAACCATCCAATGAATTGAACTTCGATTAATCGCTTTTCAACTATCTTGTCATAATGTGGTGTTTCTTCACCATTCACGTTTTTATAGATATCAAAAGATATTTCATTTATGTTATTAAACTTCTCAGTTATTACCAAATGTTCTACACCAACAATCGTACCTATATAACTTTTTTGAGGGTTGGCAAGAAACATTTTCGGCATTTCCAAACTACCATTATAATCATAAGATAATTTCATATTAACCTCCTATCCTAACAGGAAGCCTGTATTTAATCTCTAATGTGAAGTTACCAGTAAGAGTAAAATTATTGTTTCCGTCTACTATAGATAAAGTTCTACAATTCCATTGATCAATAAGCACTCGTTCAGTAGAAGATTTCACAAGGTCTGAATTACAATCTAAGAATATTTCCTCGCCACTAGTACAATTATTGAAAATTACAGTCTCATTTGTAGTGGAATTCATAATTGAAACTGTTCCGTTAGCTAATGATTTGATTGCTAATTGTGGATAAACAATATGCTCATTAAAGTCAGTTGTTATATTCAATTTAAAATTCAAATCACCGTTGCAAGTATAAGTTTTACTCCGTAATGTAGTCCATGCATTAGGAGAATCACATTGAAACGTACACTTTAAAGAACCAGTACAACCACCAACGTCTAATGCTTCTACTTTCGTTACAATCCCTCGATACATAATTCCAACAAGATCAGGTTGGTCAACTTGTAACCATGTATATTTATTTTTACATATCCATTTTTTAATACGTCTTTCATCATAAGCATCAAATAATGTATGGTCTGTTTTTGCAAGAATAAAATCAAATTCCAACGGTTCATCGTATCTAACGTAATGTAAATCGAATACGTTCTTAAATGGATTTTGTGTTGTAATTATAGTACGAATTTCACTACCACCTGTTTTCGAGCTAGAACCAAATGCATTTACCATCATCACGCCATGCTTCGTTGACGATTCACCATCCAATATAAAGCGTGTTTCATTTATTGTCATATCCATTCTCCTTTCATATTTTTCATAGAAAAAGCTTCTACAACTGTGACATTGTAGAAGCCTGAAATTACATTTTCTTAACTTCGTTCATAATTTGTTTTACAATATTATTACTTGCACTATTCAAAGCAGATACAGTCTTAGAGTTTGCATTACCCATGATAGTTATAGGTATGTTTATATTAGGTGATAGATTTTTGTTATTAACTACAGGCGATGAACTAGGCATAGAAAGATTAAATGATCTAACAAAATCTTTCATAAGTGGAACAAGTTGTTGTGTATATACCTTACTTCCATTTTCGTTAAGGATTAACTCATTTTTCTTAATTAATCCCCAACCATCTTCACCCATCGATTTAGCAATACCACCAGTAGCAAAAGTACTTCCGCTAAGTAGTTTCTTCAATTCCTTCTCGATTAACTTCTTAATAGAACTATCTTTCTTAATATCGTTAGCAGAGTAGTTACCGATACCTAACAAGGAAGCTAATTCAGCCATGTTTGCATAAGATAGCTGATTATATCCAATACTTTGAACATACTGATTTAAACTACTAGTTCCTGCACCAGTACCATTTGCTCTATTAAGTACAGCAGTAACAGACGATAACTTAGATGTAGAATCATAATAGTCCATCATTGACTGTTTGAAGCCACTAGATTGAGTTATTCCAAATGAAGATAGCTGAGAATTTATATCAGCAAAAGCAGAAGTGAATTCATCTCTAGTCAATTGAGCAGCATTAATAATTAATTGTGCTTGTTTATCATATAATTCAGTAATGGCTTGAATTTGTGCTTCTTTTGCTTTATTGATATTTTCTAATTCTTGCTCATGTAATTGTTTAAGCAATTCAATCTTCTTATTGTGGGCTTCTTCGTAATCATCTGCGGCTTTATCAAGAGCGTCTTCAGCTAAATCCATTTCACGATCATATTGCTTTTCGGCTAAATCTTCGTTTTCATCAGCTAATTGCTTTTCAAGTTCACGCTTTTCAGCCGCCGCTTCTCTATCTCCAGTTTTAGCAGCTTTGTCTAATTCAGCAATTCTATCCTGAATTTCAGCAATAGATTCTATGCTTTCTTTGATAGACTTTTCATAATTATGTTGTTCTCTGGCAAGTCTCAAAGCCTCTTTTCTTGCGTCTATGATTTTCTGATATGCTTTAGCCTCATCTTCATAAGCTTTTATTTCTGCTTCGTGACGCTTTTTGGCGGCTTCTAGTTCATCTTTTTGAGCCTTTTCAATTGCATCTATTTGGGCATCGTGTCTTTCTTGCATATAGCTAATGATAGAGTCTTTGTAAGACTTCATCGCTTGTGCTGTTTCGTTTAGCTGATTAGTTAAATCTTCAAGCCTCTCGATATATAACTCATTGTTTTTATCGTTCTTAAATTGTTTGTTGAGAGCCTTGATTTCATCACTTAGCATTTTTGCTTTAGCAGAAGACTGCTGATATCCGGTCTGTAAGAGTAGTAGTTGTGCTTCAGTATCTTCATCAACCAACGACAATGCAACATCTATTTGTGATAAACTTTTGGTCTTTTCTGCAAGTTCTTTATCAAATTCCTCAAAATCAGCTCTTATTTTTAACTCTGCTTTAAGTGCTTTATTTGACTTAATTTCATTTCTGGTCTTAGCTTCATTAGCTAATGCATCTTGCAACATATTATAATATTCTTGTGCTTGTTTTACTGCGTTATATGTTGCTTCATTCTTAAAATCCTCAACCTTGAATACTTTACCGCTTTCAATTTCATCCTTGTACTTACTAATGCCTTTTATTGATGCTTTGTATATTTTTTCGTATTCTTTAGATTGATTTTTATATCCATCAGCTAATTTGCTTTGTAACTTCATTAGTTTTGTAATATCGTCGATTTGTTTACTATATGGATCAGAAGAATCCATAGTTTCTTCAAACTTATTAACCGCATTTTCAAGAATTTCTATTGATTGCTTAGTCCAGTCAATAGTTTCAGAAAAACTCTTTTTAGAACTTCCTCCACCACCTTTAGCTTTACCACCACCACTAACGTTAATGTTAATTCCGTTTACAATCCCATTAAGTCGTGTAATAGCTTCATTATAAGCATTTGCAGAAGCATTAGCAGCATTCATCTGCTCATTAAGTCTTTGTAATTCTGCATCATTAGCAGGTGCTCTAGTTGCATTTGATGTTACAGTAGCTAATCCAGTACTTGCGTCAACTTGAACTTGATAATACTGTTGCCATGCTTTAGCAGAGTTCCTAATTAGTTCTTCTTCAAGTTTTGCTTTAGCTTCAACAATCGATTTAAAGTTAGTTAAGTCAACCTGATATGCTTCGCCTAATTCTTTGACCAATAAATTGCTGTTTTGAATCATTCCATTAATGGTGTTGTTTGCAGCGATTAGTTTTTGACGCTCACCCTCGACTATATTAACATAAGCTAATTTTTGTTTTTCTTCTTCTTCACCAATGGTTTTTATAAGTTCTTCTCGAAGAGCATTTTCGTCATTAATATATTCAAGCAACTCTGGATAATCGGATATAATAGCACTCAACGATTGCTCTGAAATTGCCTTAAAATCTTTAGAATTAACTTCTTCTAAAATGTCTTTAAGTTTCGAAATGCTTGAACTTACAGTTGACAATTGTTTCTGCCAATCTTGCAATGACATATTAGTGCGGAATATGCTGTTTGTCATATTGGTAAGCATAGTGATAAATTCGTCACTTGCTCCAGCAGATTTTAATATGCTAATTAAACTTTTAAGTTTGTTTTGAACTAAATCCTCTATAGCAGAAGATAAGTCATCGGTATGCCCTTCTAACTCTGGAAATTGCTGTATAAGGTCAACCATATCAGAATCAGACAATGAACCTGAATCAAGTTTTTTTAGTGTTTCTGATAGTACAGAAATAGAAGACTGAAAATTATCTATTTCTTTATTTTGTTCTTCGGTAAATAGTTGAGATACATTTTCAGAATTATCTACAAGTTTTTCGGTAGCGTTTGCAAAATCGGTATATCCTTCTGCAATTAATCTTATAAATTCAGCTAGAGATGGATTTGTCTTATCATAAGCAGATGCCAGAAGATAAATATAACCAATATTGATTTTTAGTTGTTTGTTAAATTCTTCTTCTGATATAGTACCATTTTTAAGTTGTGTTTTTAGTTCTTCAATTTTAGCTGTAGGAATTTTGTCTTGCATTTCAACAAATGACAAGCCTAAATTCTTTGCTGTAACTTGCATTTCTTCAAGAGACATAGTTGGATCAGAAGAAATATCGCTTAATTGCTGCTGAAACTCATCAATAAATCCAGTATTAATTTTACCAAACCAATCTTTTTGTCCTTCTGCACTAGCCCAAGTACTCATATATGACTGAATTTTTTGATTAGCAACATCTATTTTATCTAGTTCAACATCAAGCAAATCAATACGATTTCTAATTGTTTGTTTTTGCTTTTCTGTTAAATTAAATTCTTCGGTTGCTTTTTGTATTAAAATTTCCTTTAATTCTACAATCTTTTTATATGATTCTACATCACCTGAAGCTAATTTTGCAGAATTTATACCTAGTTCTTCATATATTTTCCAGAGTGCATTAAAATCACCTTTTAATAGATTTCCACCAACAAGAGCTATGTTCAAAGGAGATGGATCTAATCCCTTTTTAACTTTATCTATTTCAGCCCTAACGCCTTTTAATATATCTGAACCACTAGATAAATATTCCTGTTTTTTTTGCTCGTTGAGTTGTTTTTGTAATTCAATTGCGTCTTTTAAAAGTGTATTATTGTTTACTAATGCATTACCTTCAGAGTCATAACCTTTAATTAGATCAGGTGATATATCAATTATTTGACTAACGATTTCTTTATATCTTTTATATTGTTCTGCTGTTAGTCCAATATTTTTACCATTTTCATCTACACCTTTAGATAACTCATTAAATTCATCTTTTAATCCGTCTAATGTTGCAGTATTTGATTTAAATGAGTTTATTGATGATCTATAGTTTTCTGTTAACTCATTTGCTGTTGATATTGCTTCTTTGTTTGCATTAATATATTTATTTATAGCTGTTACTATGGCTTGAATTGCTAATGATAATCCCATTGTAATTGCCATATTTAAAGCAGTAGTAGCAATGGTTAATCCAATTGTTGAAGCCTCGCTTGCAACTAACGATGCATTATATCCTTGGAGTGTAGCTTCTCCACCTTTTAAAGATTGCAGATATGATGTCATTGTATCAGTAGATTGAATCTTATTAAACGCATCTAGTTCAATTGCACTCGTTCTAATATTTGTATTATAATTTAATAGTGCATCATTAATATCTTCAATTGCTGTTTCTGCAAGTTTTGATTTATTTGATAATTCTGAGAATATATTAGTTATACCGCTAGAATCTGTTTGAAATATTCCTATATTTCCTCTAGCACTCAAAATACCAGAGATGGTGGTTAACAAAGTTGGGAATAAACCTAGTTTTTCAATAATTTTAGTAAGTACTTCGATAGCGTTAGTACCTGAACTAACTAATACTTTTAAAAAATCATCGTCAATGACTTGTTGTGATAAATCTTCAAACTTACTTGACATAATAGAAAGTCTACCACTTAAACTATCAAGATATTTTTGGTTTTCAATATCTGCACTACCCATGCTATTAGTAGCAGACTCTACAGATTCTTTTACATTATTCCAATTCTGCATGATAGATAAGAATACACTTTTTTGTCTTGTTCCTGCTGCCTCAAAAGATAGTCCTTCTTGTGTATTCTTGTCTAATGTATCCCATATACTATTTAATTCGTCAAGTACGTCATATGTATTTCTTAGTTGTCCAGTGGTTTCATCTACTATATTTACAACGCCTTTTGTAGCTTTGTTGAATACTTCTTGTAATTCCGATATACCTTTTACTTGTTCTTCCCCATCTAATTGAACAGATCGTAACCTTGAAAATATAGTTATTAATCCAGATGCAGTTTTCTCCATATTACCAAGAACTTCGTATCCACCAGTAAGAACACCAAGCATTTGATCAAACGACAATCCAGCCTGATTAGCTACAGCAGATAACCTTTCAGCACCATCAACCAGATTGTCAAAATCAATTGCTTGTGTGTTTGAGACTTGATTTATGGAATCTAAAATCTTACTTGAAAAATCAGAGTCTTCTCCAAAGCCCTTGATTATATGTATAAGATTTTCGGCAGCAATACCAGCATCATTTATACCTTCAGCTACATTAGTCATTTTTAATGCGTCTTTTGCCAATCGCATACTTTCATCTAACTCATAACCAGCACGTTTAAATGATGTTATAGCAGCTAAAACTTGTGTACCTGTTTTACCTACGGTATCGCCTAATTCGTAAGCTCTCTTAGTTACTTTTTCTAAATCATCAGAAGATAAATCACTTACTTTAGATAACTCTAATAATTGGTCATCAAGTTCTTTAACATTATATACCATGTCTCTTAAACTTCTGATGACCGACATAACAGCTCCACCAGCAGTAACGAATGTCAGAAAGTTTCCAATATCACCTTTAAACTTATCGAACGTACTTTTACCAGCCTGTCCTAATGCTTTAGTCTCACTAGTCAGCTCTCTAAATTCCTTTTTTAATGTATTAAATCCTGTCTTATCTACAGATTTAATTTTATCTTGTAATTTTTGTAATTCTGCAACTGTCTGTTTAGGCAATTTAGTGTTTTCACGCAAGTAGCTACCAATCTGATTATAAAATTGTTTTCTTTCACTTATTGTAACTTCTTGTTGTTGAACTTTAATTAGTGATTGAACTTCTTTTGTGACACCACTTATTTCTGTTTTTAGTAGATTATATTGTTTGACTTTATCTGCTTCACTACCTTTGAATGCATCTAAACTTTTATAACTATTTCTAAGCTGTTCAATTCTAACTCTTAATTCTTCTGGTTGTGATAATAACTTTTTAAAACTTGTTTCAACATTTTGAATATCAATAGGCATACTTCCTATATTATTCTTCATGTTTTCAAGTCCAGTCATAGGCAACTGTTTTTCCATTAATGCATTAAGCTGACTATATTCTGTTTTTGCGAGATTTAAATAGTGTGTCATTTCTGCAATATTATTATTGGTACTTGCAGTTTTAAACCCACTGATATTATCTTGATTTAATGTGGTATTTGACTTATTGGCTTTTATTTGAAGCAAATTCATTTGTTCAATAAGTTCCTTTTGTTTCATAAGGTTCTTATTGGACTGTTCTACATTTTGACTATAATTTGATGTAGCCTTTGCCCAACCCATAATAGCTTCTTCAGTACCATCTTTACCAACCTCAGTACCTATCTGACGCATTTTATACAGTTCAGAAACTACTTCGCCAACTGCATTTTTATAATTTAAAGTTACACCTTGCAAACGTTCAATACGTTTTCCTAAATCTTTATCAAAAATAGAATCTTTATCTATTTTAAAACTAACCAATGAACCTTTACCATTAGTCAATTTACTGACTACTCGGTTCATTTCTTTTTCAATTTCTTTGGTGTTCTTTAAATCAATTTTAAAAGGAACTTCTATTGGCTTGGTTTCGATTTTATTAATGCCATCTTGTATTTGTTTACCTGCATTTTTATCTAGTTCCGCACCCACTCTTATTTTGAAGTCTTCCATCTATTCTACACTCCTTTCTGATTACTTGAGCATTTTTACAAAATAAAAACGCCCTAGAAAAGAGCGTTGTTTTCGAATTTATATTTTTCCATACAAAAAGAGCTGCTTACCACATCGGATAAAACAGCCCTTTTATTTAGAATGAATATTTGTCTTTGCTAGCCTGTATCTTTTGTTTATCTTGACGTAGATAATGTTTTTTAGTAACGTCAAGCCCCGAGTGATTCAATAGTTCACTTATTTCTTCTATAGGCATTCCACTTAATTTAAGTAGTTGGCTACCACTGTGACGAAAATCATGTGGATGGAGAGTAGGTACATTTATCATTACTCCAATTTTTTTACACCATTGATCTAATGTGCCATTAGTAATGGGTTGTATATTTCCATTAACAATACTATAAAATACATATCCACTATCATCAACTTCATTATCTTCCCTGTATCGTTTCATATCTAATAATAAATCTTTAACTTCTTCAGAAAAATATAGAGTTACATATTTACCTTCTTTTTCAAGTACCTTTTCACATATTCTTTGATCAAAGTCGATTTGCTCCCACCTTAAATTAGCTACCGCATTCACTCTTGCCATTGTAGATAAAGAAAATAATGCATATAATTGATATTCACGACCATTGAATCCTCCATTTTCACGATATTCCTTTAATTTTAATCTCATTAAGTCTACTTGTTCTTTGGTTAAAAATGTCTGTACTATAATTGGAACACCTTTTTTAGGTCTATCAATAAACTCCATAGGATTTTCGGCAATAATGCGTTTCTTTCTTAAATATTTATAGAAAGCTGAAATAGATGCCATACGTCTTTTCATGCGTTCAGTGTTATTACCTTCTGTTTTACAGTAATACAAAAATTCAGTTATATCATCTTCATCCAATTCGGTAATACACTGATTTGCTTGATTATCATATATGTATATAAACCAATGTTGAAGATCATTTTCATAACCTGAAATTGTCTTAGGTGATAATTCTCTTATTGACATATCAACTTTATATTTATTGAATAGTTTCATGGTTTCTTTATTTATATTTTTAAGTTTTTCTTCATCATGAAATCTTATTTTCTTACTCATTTCAGCCATAACTAATTAATCCTCACTTTCTATAAATTTACATAATAAAAGAGTAGGAAGATTAACCCTACTCATAGAAAAAGATGATATACTTTTGACGGCATATCATCTTATAAATTGGTGATTCTATTTAGTAGTTTTAATTCCAACTTTAGCTAATTCACTACGAAGAATATTAACTGCGTTTTTGTCGCAATATTCTTCAAATGCATCCCAATAGTGATGTTGTAACGATTCAGATGTTGACCATCCACCATGAATACCTTTATTTGCTTCTTCTATTTGTTGCTCTCCAGTCCATGACCATCCACGACCACTAAAAGGATAATCCATTGCGTCTGGATTCATAAATATTATTCCTGCTGTTTCTGATAACATTTCTGTCATAGCTGATCTAAAAAATTGGTATGTCCTAGTATATGTCTGATTTTCATAAGAATCATAATACTCAGATTCAATTAAATCCTGTAAAACATTAAGTAATTTATCGCACGTGTTTTGAATAGCTTTGTTTATTAATGGTATTATAAACTGCTCCATTTCGATAAAACTAGTAAATGTTTTAGCCATACCTATTCACCAGTCTTCTCATTAGTCTTCATATATTTAACCAATTCTTCAACTACCTGCTTTTGATCAACATCTTTTAATTTATTTGCCATTTCTAAAACATCTGAACTTCCATTTACAAAATCGTATAATTTTGAAAGTAACAATACCTTCAACTGTCTTTCTGTTCTTTTTAATTCACGCATTTCCTTAAAATATGTAAACATATATTTTCCTCCTGATTAATTAGATTGATTGAAATGTAACAACATAATATGGGACTGAATCATTATCAGCATGAGTATCAAAACTCACAATTTTAAAATAATTACAATATTCGAATTCTCTATGTATAATTTCGTTTGCATTTCTAACCGTAACATTTTCTACTTCCTTTGATATTCTTACGACTAACTCTTTCTCTTTAAAAGCTTTGTATAATCTGTGATTATAAGTAGCTAAAGACAATTCTATATCAGTTGTATCATCTTTATTTTCACGGATATTTTCTTCTGTTATATATGGAAGTTCAACTGTATCACCATATAGAATATCTATGGTGTATTTATTAATACGTTTCTGTATTTCTTGCTGATTGCATAACTGCATATATTTCAATCCTCCGATTATTTAATAATTTTATATTTGTTACATACTCCTTCGCTAATTTCTTCTTGAATTCTTCCTTCAATTGCTTTATTTAATATAGAACAATTTCTTTTACTTCTAGTACATGTGGCACATTTATCTTTGAATTCATTAAGATGGTTGATAGTAGTAAATATTCCTATATAATCAACTGGCTTTATTGTAATCTCAATACGTGGATTTTTTGCATCATAATAGATTGCATTAACCCTTTCACACGTAGTGTTATCATCAAGCCATATTAGCTGAGTTTCTGTAATTGCGTCTAATGGTAGTTTAAAATAGTTATTTGGATCTTGATCTGTTCTTTCAAAATAAAAAACACAGTCAATATAAAAATGCTGTGTTTTCGTAGGAGTGAGAGAGTAATCTTGTTCTTTAATTTGCTCAATCACATATTTTTTAAATTGCTTTTTATAAGCCTTTGCTTCAGCAGTTTCGTACATAGTTACATTTGCTATAGGAGTTTTCCCTTTCCATGTAATAAAAGGTCTTGGCTTTATGTAATGGTTTACCGAAACTGGAATAGGTGATGTTAATTTTAGTATGTTACCTATTGTTTTCACTCCTTTATTAAGATTTCTTTCCATAAAACCCATCACATTTAACTATGTAATTCTGTGGAAGTATATCTTGTGGTTTACGCTCTGCTAATTCTCCACAAGCATCACATTCTTGAGTTGGAGAATAATCACGCATAGAACACATTATTGTGAATTCATTGCCGCAGCGACATTTATATGTATAACTTGGCATTTTAATATTCCTTTCTTATAAAATGATGGTTTTATTTTGTATATACCTGAGAATAAAAATCTGTTAATGCTTTAAATAATAAATAATTCTTCTTGTACTTCCATACCGTAATACCTTTTTCATCTGTCTTTACAAATGCATATCTAATACCATGTTCCTTTAGGTATCTCATTTCTTCTAGCCACTGTGTGGAATACTCTGAATCCCAACCTATAATAATCATCCTCCTCGTAAAAAAATGGGCTACATAGAATTAATCATGGTTAGATTAGTCCTACATAGCCCATATTAAATTCACTAATCTATCCATCCACTCAGCAAACTTATTGCTCGCAATAAAACCTACATCTTTCTGGTCTTTCGAATACATATTTATCCTCAACGTTACAGTATTTTTCAAAATTGCATAACCTTAATCCTTCTTCATCTTTATCATCAAACTTGTGACAAAATATCATTTCTTTACCATTCTTACTAAATGGTTTTATATATGCATGTTTACACATATAATCACCTTATCAATTCACATGTGAAATTTTTAGTTCCGATTTCGCCCGTATATCTCACCTTAACTGTATCCGATGGAATATTGCTATAAGCAAAACTAATTCCAATTCCATTAAAGTCAATTAAAATTAAGTCTTTAACAGGGAAATAACCTATAACTTTACATTCTTTTGTTTTATAATTATCAATCTTATTTTTGTTTTTTGCCATTACAACTCCTATAAAATAATGGGCAGTTGAAATATACTGCCCATTATTTGTTTAATTAGCTTACTGTTACAGTCACAGTATCAATTAAAGTATCATCGCCTTGCTCATAAGAAACCGTAATAGTAGCAGTTCCAGCAGAAACACCAGTAACAATACCAGTAGTAGCACCTACGGTAGCTACGCTTGCATTATCAGATGCAAAAGTACATTCGGTATTGTCAATTTCCATTGGCATATAGTTCTCTTTTAAGCCACGTACTCTAATAGTAGCAGTTCCGGTTCCTTCAATATCAATATTTGAAGGAGTAGCAACAATTTCATCAATAGTGAATACATCTGCATTTGTATTAAACTCATGAATATAAGCATATACAGCAGAACCACTTGAACAGGTGTCACCAGCTACCGCAACAGCCTTTCCATCGATTTTACTAGAGTTAACACCTTCAGCAGAGAACGCCATTGTAAAATTACCGGAAGGCTGATAAGAAGGTATTTCAATTTGAATAGAACCAACTTTACCAATCTTAGAATTATGACGATCTGCATCAAGTACCAGTCTGTAAATCTTAGGTGCTGTATCAGCATCAATAACGATTGATCTAGTTAAAGCACTATACTTATATGTAGCATTAACCATAGTAGTTGCCGTAGTCTTTTCTGTTAAATCAATAGTTTTACCAGTGGGAGTAACAGTCACAATAGTACCATCCTCCATTACAACGGCAACATCTCCGATAGGAAGTTTAGCAACTGCACCAACACCATTAGTTAACTGAACACACTCATTAATAGAATAAATATCAGATAATTGATTCTTAATATCATTGCCTAAGTTTGCTGCAATGTATTCTAGATTCCAATTTGCAGTTTCCAGTGAAACTGATAATTCCCTACCATACTTATAGGAATAAACTAAACCATTTCCCTTACCTGCATTTACATTTTGTTCCTGAAGCGAAACATCTATAGAGGTGTTAAGGTTTGTTGTTCCTGTACAAGCCAATTTATCATTGTAATATAACGCAAAATCGGCTGTACTAACAAGAAATTCTCTAGTCTGTGCCATTTTATTTCCTCACTTTCTTTAAGTTATTTTTAAATAAAAAAGTAAGATTGTTATCCAATCTTACTTCGTAACGCATTTTCATCTGTTTTTACATCTTTATATTGATCACCTTCATTAACAGAAGTAATCCAATATTTAATAGGTTCTTTAAACGTAACCATACCACTCATTTCACCAGTTTTGCATATTGTATATTCCTCGAATAACCTATATCTTTTAACTAATCTCCAAAATTTACGTATACTCAAATTCATAACTTGCTCTTCAGTATATTTAAGAGCAACACACAAAGCATCTATGTAATCTTCAATGGTAACATTATCATTAGTATTTCTATCTTTAGCTTTCTTTAATGCTTGCTCAGTATCATAATGAATAAACTCATCAATATTGAAATCAATATCATTTTGAATAATAATTATTCTTCGCAAATCATCGAATATTTCTGGAGTAATTTTTTCATTGTTTATATATAAGTCATCACCTATCAACTTAAATTCTTGTTCTTTACACACCATTTGTAACAAAAATATCGCAAACTGATAATAGTGCTGTAGCATAGGTATATTATACTTTTGACCTACTTCTGGATGTTTAATGCAGTGTTTTAAGAAATCCAAATAAGTCATTTTAATTATTTGTTTATCGTGAAAAGTACTATCTTTTCTGACAATAATACTTTCTTTATACATTGAAAAATCAATAATATACTCCATTTTAACTGGATATAATATTATATTTCCGTATTGATATGGTTGACTATAGATTAACAGTGGCATAAGTAAATCTTCATTAATATCACTCACAACCATCACCACCAGTATTCTCAGTAGTAGCAATATATGTTAAAACACGACCATAGAAGTCATCGGATGGTGACTTGTATATATCAACTGAATCAAGTTTTAATTCTTTGATACCAAAGATTTTACTTTTGTTTAATATATTATCTATAGCGGTTGCCAGAATATCAGTTCTACACGATCCTTTATATCCTTTTTGTTTATACTTTACCTTTTCTTTTCCAGTAAGTTTTACTAGACTTTTATGAGTAAACACATAAACAAAAATCAATACGTCTTTGAACATATCTTTATAACTTTTTGGAATTTTATCATCTACTAGTACAAATGTTTTTGCCTTTTGATTAGTTCCATTAGTATAAAAATACGGAAATAACTGACCTTCAAACATCAAATTACCATCTTTATCTTTAATAGAAGATGAACCAAGTAACTGCGTATCAATATCATAACCAACAACAGGATTTGGTAATATTAAATCAACAACATCTTGATTATCTAAGAATAAATCTATAATAATATCTTTATAATCACCTAATACATCTAAATTTCTAATATTACCACCTCCCTATACAATAATTGTTCCACTATAAGTAGTACTCACAGTTTCTTCACCAACCACACAACTACAAGTAATATTCAGCACACCATCAACACAATTATAAGCATCATCAGACACGGCAACCCTACATTGATTTTTCTCATATGTAACAGTAAAATAACTTTCATCCATGCCGTTATAATCAATAGTCCACTCAGCCGTCCAATCACTCATAATATTACCATCACCATCTTTTAATACAGGAGTGAGTGTTCTTATCGTGCCTAAATTAAAATCACCACTAGACGATATAGTTAATGTATATCCGGTAGGAGATGGGGTGGGTTCAGGATTAACAGTAGGCTCAAAATAATTACAAATACCTAAATCTGGTCTATCTTTTGGTAACTCTCCATCATTTATTTGTAATATATCTTGTTGTAACGTAAGCTTAATTAATCCTTTATCACCATAGTTATAAGTCGTATTATTTACATTAGTAACCTTGTATGTAGTTGTACCAGCTTTATCCAAGAAAAAGCGTCTATCTACTCCTATCAATTTCGTATTTTCATCAAATGGGAGTTTTATTCGATGTACACCGTTTAGCATTGATATGGTGTTATTCTCATCTATGCCTGTCATAATACTAGAATCATCTATACACGGATATGAGAGGATAGTGCCTGTTGGTGATTGAAATTTGAGAGTGTAGTTGCAGAGTTGCATTATCACTTTTTGATAAACTAAATTATTATTAGTATAACTAGTAACTAACCAATAATCATTTTTATATTGAACATACATACCAGCTTTACAAATAGTATTTAATGGAAATAATAAAGATAGTTCATATTTATTTAATGATGTATTATTGGTTTTATCATTAACTATTACCCTGACATCTTCAAAATCTGTTAGTATAGAATTATAAATAGCAACATTTTCACCAATCATAGTATTAAGCAATTCGTCAAACGTATCTAATCCATAGTCATTTAAATAATCAGTTTCATATCCACTGTATTGTTGCTTGGGAGGTTTAATCAAATACCAATCTTGTGACATTAACATACCTCCTATACATAAGCCGTAGGCTTTTGATTATCAATCATGTTTTGTGCCTTTTCAGATACATACTTTAATTCTTCACTAGCAAATTTTTTATTATTTCCCATACCATCAAAGCTTATATCTTTGGTAACAATACTAGCTATCTTGTTAACCCTAGATACCTCACGTTCCTGATATAATTGCTTCATAAATTCAGCAAGTGTATCAATTGTGTATTGTGATAGTTCACAATCATACTCTTGCATTGTTTCATCAAAGTTAAGTGGCTCTAGCTCAACACTATACCTGCCATTTGCTTTTTTTAGCCACATCATTTCCAATCCATCTGGAAATACTTTTTTATCTTGAAAAGTACTCTGAAAACTTTTTATTATTTCATTAGCAGAAGTATTAGCCATCATTCACCACCTATCTTTTATCTCAATTTAAACTTACAATATTCTTTACAAAAACTAATTTTGTCATATTCATTAAGTTTTAATTCTTCTATTAATCGAAGCAAATATTGTTTTTCAGCCCTTGTGATAATATTTTCTTGAATTCTCTTTTCAA
>Ga0116188_1001528_pt1 | contig 19801 bp, 19 predicted proteins | sample AD_JPNTR2_MetaG_FD_89807 | JGI IMG/M metagenome (GOLD analysis project Ga0116188, IMG submission 89807) | Active sludge microbial communities of municipal wastewater-treating anaerobic digesters from Japan - AD_JPNTR2_MetaG | ecosystem: Engineered > Bioreactor > Anaerobic > Digestate | place...
TAATACAGATTTATCAAAATCTGATTTAGCTTTTGTTTTGTATGCAAGTGCTATAATTTCCATTTTGATTAAATGTTTTACAACACACTTAATATAGGCTATGTTGAACACCTGATTTGAATAGTTTACTCTATGTTAAAAAGCTATACAATAGTGGGAATGATGAGAATAATCTCTTATAACACAACCTCTTACAAGAAATAAGGTGGATTTCTCCACCTTATCCTAACCAAACAAAACAGAAATAAATTCAACAGAAGATGAACTCTAATTAATAAAAAGAAGGCTTTCGCCTTCTATTCATCATCCTCCTGCACACTGTTCTTCATAGTTTTTACACTCTTCTTTACAGTGTTCTTCATAGCTTCGGTAGAATTAAAGCTGTCCAATGTAATGCCAAAGTCACTAGCATTGACTGTTAAGCCAAATGGTAAATGACTTGCAGTTACAATAGTACTAAGCACTCTCTTATTGTTAACAAGAGTTGGGAATACAGAGATTGTGCATAGAATTTCATCACCTTCATTAAGACCATAATCAGCATTCTTCTTCCAAATTATAGCTCTCAATGAAAGACCTTCTTTGTCTTTCAATGCGCAAGAATAGTATTCCTTTTTATTCTTGCCTTTACTCACTTTAGCTTGTGAGGTTAATTTGTGAAATTTAAAACAAGCTTCTGCCTGCTTCATTTCAGGATAACCTTCCACTTTAACGTCATGGAAGTTTCCAATTGCAATAGGTACGATAGTAGCCATAAGTATATATTATTTAATTGTTTACGATGAAAAGGTGGTTTTGGTATGGGGTACACCGCAAGCCACAAAACCAGGGAGGGAGGGGTGTGGGGGGTACTTTCTAAATACAAAAACTCAAAAAAAAATTTAAAAAATTTAAAAAATTTAAAAAATTTAAAAGTACTTTTTTATTAAAAAGCTATGAAATACAGAAAATATTTTCATTTTTTTGAACCAGAATCCAAAAACTGCTTTATATTATAATAGTAACACTATAGTATCCTGAGAACATATTATAGATTCAGATGGTGAGTAACTCATTGAGATCAACCCCATTTAGGTGCAGGTTAGAGTCTTATAAATAATAAGAAGAAGTCCAGCAGGTTACTAAAAATGTTCTTAATATAAGTTTGTAGGCACTCCCAGGGTAAAAGAATAACAGTGAGCAATGCTCCCCCTAATGGCTTTGATGGAAATTAATAGAGTGTGTAGGTTTAATGTACTGGTACTGACGAAATTTAAGAATAATAATACACTAAAGGATATTCACAAGATATCCTATAGGGAATCTTATATTTAATAATTAAAATTATGATAAATACAATTAAAGAGTTTTACAGTACTAATACTGAATTATTAGGATATATTATAACACCTAAAGCTAAAAAGATAGGTACAGCTATAATATTATTTTTAATCATATATAAAATGTTATGAAATTTGAACGTACAGGAAAATTATTTGGGTACATAATTCTAGGAATTTTAGCGTTATGTGCTTTATTACTTGCAACAGGTAACATGTAATGGAATTAAAGGTTTTACGTAATAAACACTATTTCAGACCTATTAGAATTAAGATGGTGTCTATTAATGATGTTTTTACTAGGATTTTTACATTTACTAAAAGTACATTAACAGAGTTAGCTTATTCTCAACTTAATAAGTTAACAGGATTTAGTACAGATCCTCTAATGCTTAATTCTATTAGAGTAGCTTTTAAAGCTAATAAAGGATATATATATTTATATTCTTATATAAGAATAAATGGAATACATGTTAGAGAATATGATAAATATATAGGTAAAGTACTCATTGATAATGAAGTACAAATAAAGATATTAAGAACAGATGATAATATATTATATAATATAACACAGAATGATACAGTGTTTTTATGTTCAATTAGGTTAAGTATATCAACATTTTTATTTGGGTTTGAGCATAATCCGTATTACGGAGGAAGATATCCAGCTCCAAATGATATGATAATACAAAGAGATGATAATACAGATAAAATACAAAAATATAAGAGATTTTTACATAAAGTACTTTACTTTTTTAAATCCTTATTTAAAATTAAATAAGAATAGTATAGAAGTATTATCTGCGTATTGTACTCTGTATCATAAATATAAAGACTATAATAAAGATAATCTTTATAATATTTTATTCTCAGATAGTACATCTAAAGCTATTCAAGAGAAAATAGGATTAAGCCCTATAAAATATAAAAGAGCTTTTAGTACTTTAAAGAATAAAGGTTATATATTAGATAATTCTATAAATACTAAATTACTTCATTTTAGTGTTAAAAATGATAATAAAATACAATTAGAATTTAATGAAGAAAAGTAATATAACAGATGAGGAGATATTATTGGAATTATGTTCAGAATATAATTTACCAATGTATAAGATGAAAGCTATTTGTCATTATCCTTTTAAGTATACTCTTGAAATAATGAGAAGAATGAATGATGATACTATTCTTTTACCATCATTTGGTAAATTCTATATGAATAGGAAACGACACTTAGCTGGTAAAATAACAAATAAGGATTTAAGAGAGTACATGGAAATATATAAAAAAGATATTATAGATAAAAAAGATGCTAAAAAAGATAAAAGAAATAGCTCAAGGGTATTATAATTTATTTACAGGTAACGAGGAAGAGTTAATGAATAATAGATTAGAAATATGTACAGTATGTGAGTACAATAGTACTCCTAATGAAATTACTAATGTTTCTTATTGTAAATCTTGTGGATGTGGTCTTAAAGCTAAGGCTGCTTCCCCTGATAGTTCTTGTCCTAAAGGTTATTGGAATGCTCATAGATCTACAGACAAAAGTTGATATCTTTAAACAAGATAAAAAAGGTAAGAATACACTTTTTAAAAAAAATGTTATTCAAAGAGTATTTATAGATACTCTTGATATAGAAAGTATCAAAGAAAATATTAATGCAAAAGGTAATATAGATAAGAGTACTTGTATATTATATGTAAAAAATATAGGAGAAATTCTTATAAATCATTCCTTTGATTATATAAAAGGATTAAAATTAAAGAATAATCAAATCGGTTTTAAGTTAAATCAAATTTCAAATGAAAGAAAAAGAAAGAAAAGTAAATCAAAAAACATTTAAGGTAAGAAGACAACGAGTATTAGTTCGTCTTATAAAAGAAAGTTCAATGATTGGTTTATTGTATAAACCAGGTACAGCAGTAAATGTAGAGCCATATGCAGAAGTAGTATCAATATCTGATGATATAACGGATTTAAAGGTAGGAGATAAAGTATTATGTAATTTCAGTAATTCTAGTATATCATTATTTGATGAAGCATATACAATGATTAATGATTATGATGTACTTGCTGTACTATCAGATGATATTTGTTCTGAGATAACAAATAAAAATATATCAGAAAGTACTAAAGATAAACTATTAAACTAATGAAAATTAAATCAGAGTTTCTTATAAATGGTCAAACAGTTAAAGTAATATTTGATGATGAAAAGATGCATAAAGAAGGAGCACTTGGTTTATGTTACTCTGATCAAAATAAAATATATTTAAGTAGAACAACTATAGATGAGGGTAAGAAGATTAAATTACCAGCTGATAAAATACAATCTGTGTATATCCATGAAGTTCTTCATTATATCTTAGATACTATGGGAGAAGTTGAATTATCAGCTAATGAGAAGTTTGTAGAAACATTTAGTTCTTTGTTACATCAATTCTTAAATTCAAAATAATAAATGAAAGGTGTTCAAGTATGGGATACTGATAAGAATTTCTGGGAAGTCAATCCTTACTTTAAATTACTTAAAAAATATAATAATTTTTATTCTTTAGATAAGAGCAAAAACAAGAGTACTTCATCAATTGTAATGTGGAGTATATGTTTGCTTATGGACTCTTCTTCAATGTTTAAAGACATGAATCTTGAGGATAAGAAAAACATGATAATTCTTGATTTTGTAAAAGATAAGATTAAAGATTTTTCTTTTGATAATTATACAGAATACATTAATGAGTACAATATTTTTAAGAGTGCTACTCAAAAACAAATGGATGAATGGATTAGGTTAATGAATGAGAAAACTGAGTACATGAAGTCCTTAAAGTACAATAGAGAGAATGCAGAACATATAGAAGAACTCTTATTAAGTAATACTAAATTGTATAATGAGTACGAAAAATTAAAATCTAAATTAGAATCTGAAAGTGATTTTGGTGTTGTTAAAGGTGATCAAGAAGAAAGTCTATCTGAAAAAAATATTATATAGTGGTAAATAGAGAATATTTTACTGAAAAATTAGAAGTATTTCATCCTAAATCATCTGATTACGTAAAATATTGGCAAGAACAAAAAAGAAGAATCATTGAGGGATATTGGGTGGGTAATTATTTTTGCCCACCTTCTCTTTATTTTTATCTTAATTTTGGTACAATTTGGGTTAAGAAGTCATTACATTCAAAATCTCAAATAAAAGGAAGACCAAGGAATCTTGATTATTTATATGATAAATTAAGTATTCCTTATTTATTATCAAGAGGAATATCAGGATTTGAAAAAACTGGGAACATTTCAAAAACAGAAATTAAAGATATATTATACAATGGTTCTCCATCTGGAGCATTAGGCAAACCATTATATGAGAATCTACCATGTAATCTTTTATTATTATCTAATCGTGGTTCTGGTAAAACATCATGGGCTGCTAATGAATGTGTTCGTGAATTTATAACAGATTCTGCTAAAGAATATATCCCAGGAGTAAATGAAACAAAAGCTGAAATAATAGTAGGAGCTTATGATGCTAAATTTAGTTCAATACCTATGGGTATTATTCAATTAGCATTATCTGAATTACCTGGATCCCAGAACATAGGGGATAGATATTATCCATCTCCACTTTCTAAAATAATATCTGGATCATTCTTACCATCTAAAGATGCACAACATCTTTATACAAAGAAAATAGGTGGTAAATGGAAAGAATTTGGTACACGTTCTATAATTAAACATAGAACATATAAAGATAATCCATTTGCTTCTCAAGGTGGTAGGTATACACTTAAATTAGCTGAAGAAATAGGTATGTGGAATAATCTCTTAGAATGTCATTATGCTGATGAAAATCAGGTAATTGGTAACTCTAAGCTTGGTACAACTATATATATTGGTACAGGTGGTGATATGAAAGGTGGAGGATCCTTAGCAGCATATAAGATGTTCTATGATCCTGAAGCATATAACTGTATAGCATTTGATGATGTATATGAGAATAAAGGAAAAATAGGATTATTTTTATCTGCTATTGATACTAAAATTGATTACAAGGATGAAAAAGGTAATACTAATAGAGAATTAGGTAAAATAACAGAAGAGAAGATAAGAGAATCTAAAAAGAAAGCTAAAGATCCAGGAGTATATGATGAATACTTAATATATAATCCTTTAATACCATCTGAGATATTTTTACAAACAAGTTCTAATATATTTCCTACAGTTGATTTAACTAAAAGATTAACAGATCTCGAAACAAATTCAAAATATAAAGATTCAGAATACATTGGTGATATATATTATGATTCTGATGATAACAGATATAAATGGAAACCAAACCCAATATTAAGACCTATTTATGATTTTCCTTTAACAAAAAAAGATAATCAAGGTACTCCTGTTATTTATGAACATCCTTTTGAACTTGAAGATCATTCTATTCCATACGGAAGATATATAGCAGGTATGGACCCATATGATCATGATAGTTCAGAATATAGTCTTTCATTAGGTTCATTACTTGTATATGACAGATTACATGGTAGAATAGTATGTGAATACACAGGTAGACCTAGTACAGCTAATGAGTTTTTTGAAACATGCAGAAAGATTTTAAAATATTATAATGCTACATGTTTATACGAAAATGAAAAGAAAGGATTTTATCAATACTTAGAAAGATATAATGATACATATTTATTATTAGATCAACCTAGAGTATTAAAAGATATAACTCCAGATAGTAAAGTAAATAGAGAAAAAGGTATGCATATGACAGATAAATTTAAGAAATATGGTATCTTAATGATAAATAACTTTTTAAGAGCATCAGCTGAAATAAAAGATGCTCCCGAAATAACAAATGCTCAAAGAATAAGATGTATTCCTTTACTTAAAGAATTAATAATGTATAATTCAGATATAAATGCTGATAGAGTAATGGCTATGGTTACATTAATGTATCATATAGAAGAATTAAAGAAGTATGAATATAAAGAAGAAAACACTATAATTCCTATACAAGATTCTGCATTTTTTAAGAAACAATTATTTAAAAAGAAAATGATATATGTCTAATTTAAATATATTAAAAGATTCAAGTGGAAACTCATTTCCATCCCAAAAGAAAACATATTTTCAAAAAACAGAAGATTGGAAAAGAAAATGTGTTGATGGTGTTATACAGCAATGTAATACCTTTCAAAATAAGAGGAGATCTTCTTTTAAAAATAAGAGAAGAAATTATGATCTTATGAATAATAAGATCATAAAATCTGATTTCGACTATGTTACCAATCCTTTAGGTATCGGGCTTTCAGACCTTAAAAACTTTGAAATGCCAGCTACTCTACAACCATATGATGTACTATCACCTATATTTAATGTATTATTAGGAGAGGGTACAAAGAGATATTTTTCACCAGTTGTAAGAGCTATAAATGCTGATTCAATTAATATGAGGGAGGTTACTAAAAATAATGAGTTATTAATGATGCTTAGAGATTATTTGATATCAGAAGAAGCTGATGAACAGTATCTTGAAGCACAATTAAAAAAATTCAATTCTTATACTCCTGCTGATATAAGAGAATCTCAAGCACAACATTTAATAACAATGCTTCAAAAATATGAAAAAACAGATATTACATTTGAAAATGGGTTTTTTAATAGTCTTGTTGTAGGTGAAGAAATTTATGATATTAAAGATGTAGCAGGAAGAGTTAAATTAAGATGTGTTAATCCACTGGAGATTAATTATATACTATCAGTAAATTCAGATAATATTGATGATGCTGAAAAGATATATGAAAAGAATTTCATGAGTGTGTCTGAAATAATAGATGAATTTTATGAAATTCTAACTCCTGCTCAAATAGATGATTTAGAAAAACATGGAGCTGGAGATACTACATTCTATAACTATGATTTTAATAATGTACCTGTACAAGATTATTTTCCAGATGGTTCTATGTTTTTGGGAGATAATATACCTGTAATTAATAGTATTGATGATTTACACGATTCTGAGTTTGGTATAGCTGTACATAGGGTACGATGGAAATCTAAAAGAAAAATAGGTATTCTCCATTATATAGATGAGAATAATGAAGAACAAGAAATGTATATTGATGAAGTATTTAAGGTTCCAAAAAACAATCCTGATATATATGTAGAGTATATGTGGATTAATGAAATGTGGGAAGGAGTAAGAATAGGTAATGATTTATACTTAAATATACAGCCAAGAAAGAATCAATTTAGAGAATTAACTAATTTATCAGAATGTAAAACAGGATATGTTGGACATTTATACTCTGCTAAAAATAGCAGATCAGTATCACTAATGGATAGATTAGTACCCTGGTTATATCTTTATCTTATTATTTGGTACAGAGTTGAATTACTTCTTGCTACAAATATAGGAAGGATAGCACTTGTAGATATTTCTTTAATACCTGATGGTTGGGAATTAGAGAAATGGTTATATTATGCATCAAGTATGAAGATAGGTTTTGTAAATTCATTTAATGAAAGTATGAAACAAAGAGGTGGTAATATGAATCAAAGTACTCAAAATAAATCACTAGATCTTAATACAGGTTCTGAAATACAATTTTATGTATCATTATTAGAATTTATAGAAAAGAAAATTGAAGATACATCTGGAGTTCCTAGACAAAGAAAGGGAGAAATTACATCATCTGAAAGAGTAGGAAATACTGAAAGAGTAATTAGTACTTCAAGTAATATAACAGAACCTTGGTTTAAAATACATGATGATGTAAAATTAAGATGTATAGAAGCAATGCTTAAAGTATGTCAGGATGTAATATCAGAAAGAGGAGATAAAGCATTTTTATATGTTACAGATGATATGAGTACTGTATATGGAACTATATCAAAAAGTGAGTTTCCAAGTGCTGATTTTAAATGCTTTGTATCTAACTCATCTAAAGATCTTGCAATTCTTGATACATTTAAACAATATATGTCTGAAGCATTGCAGAATGATAAATTAGATTTCAGTATGATAGCTGATATCATAGGAAATGAAAGTATAGCAGATATTAAATCTAAACTTAAAGAAGCAGAAGCTATTAAGGCTGAAAGAGATCAAAAAAACTTTGAAGCTCAACAAAATAATGCTAAAGAAATAAATGATGCTAATATTCAATTTGAAGTTGAGAAACTTGATAGAGAAGATACTAACAAAGAACTTGATAGACAAAAAGATATATACGTAGCTGAATTGAAAGCTTTAGGAACATCAGGAATAAATAATAATGATATCAACGATAACTTAATTCCAGATGTTACAGAGATAGCTAATACCAGACTTAAAGAACTAGATATTCTTCAAAAATCTAAAGATAGAGATCAAAAGAATAAAGAACATCAAGATAAAATGTCTTTTGAACGTGATAAATTAAAACAAGAACGTATTCTTAAAGAAAAAGAAATTAAGGCTAAATTGATAGATTCACAAAATAAAGTTAAAATAGCAAAAACTAATAAAAACAAATACGATAAGTCAAAAAAGAAATAATATACATATTTTAAAAACATTAAAAAGCTATGGTTCCTATGGTATTTTTTAGTATAAGTTGAACCATAATTTAAAAATCGTTTTATATGTAATATAAAATAATATCCAAAATGGCAGAAGAAAAGACAATATTGGAAGGTGGAGTTAATGAATTTGAATTTGATTCAATACCTAATGTGGGAATGGATTTGGATTTTAAACCAGCTGATGAAATTAAAACTCTTGATCCAGAATTTAAAGGACAAGATTTAAATGACAATTATATACAAGAAGAAGAAGAAAAAGAAAATACTAATAAATTATTTCTTGGTTGGGCTAAAGATAAAGGAATAATTGAAGATATTCCTGATGATTTTGAAGATACTGATGATAATATAACAGATATTATTAGAAATAATATTGATAAAAAAGCTAATTCTTTAGCTGATGAGAAATTAAATGAGAAATTAAAAGATCTTCCTGAAGTATATAAACAATATTTAAATTATCATAATACAGGATACGATATTTCTAATTTGTTAAAATCAGAAGAAAGATTAAAAAATTATGAAAGTATTTCTGATAGTGATATAAATGAAGATGAAGATCTTCAAAAAAATATTCTTATTTCTTCTTATCTTAGGTCTGGATATTCTCAAGATGAAGCTATAAAGAAATATAACAGGATGTATGATAAAGATATTGATCTGGTTAGGGAAGAAAGTAAAGAAGAATTTGAAAAACTTAAAAAACTTGAGATTGAAAATTACAAAAATCTAAAATTAGAAGCTGAGGAATTTTCTGAAAAACAAGAACGTCAAAGAGAAGAAAGTATTAAAAAATATGAATCTGAAATAATGGGAATACAAGAAATATTTCCAGGTGTTAAAATAGATAATAATATAAAGAAAAAGATATTCGATGGTCTTACTAAGGTTGTTCATACAGATAAATCTGGAAAACCAATGAATGAATTGAATAAGATGCAAAGTGAAGATCCAATGTTTTTACCAAGATTATATTATGTTGCTAAAATTCTTAATTGGGATCTTAGTAAACATAAATCTTCAGAAACAAAGATATTAAATGATCTTAAAGGTAAAATGAATTCTTATCCAAGTAATAAAGACATTGATAGTACAATATTAAAACTAAGAAAAGCAATAAAGAAAAATTCAAATTCTTTATTTTAAAAAATATAAACAAATTAAATTAAAGCTAAAATAAATTAAATGGTACAAGGAATCAACAACCTTCAAATCGGTAGACCAACATCGTGGTCTGGTTTGACAACTGATACTCACTTACAATCAATAGGTGAAAGAGATGTACAGTTGTATTCTGATATTATGACACAATTATTTAATCTAAATAATAATTACGGATTAGATAATATGCTTTCTAAATATCCAACTCATTATCTCGATACAGATGCTGCATATAAATGGTATCTAAAAGGAGATGATCGAGAAACTATCCTAATTACAGGATTTACTGCTGTAGACTCTACACGTCCTGGTGTAGCACACAGTACTTTTAAACTAAGACTTGAAAAACGTTATTATCAAAAGTCAGATTATGTTATTTTTGATAATCGTGATTTTGGTGTTCTCATTCTAGATGATGGTGAGGCTGTTGGTACTAATTGGGAACATACTGTTCAGATGATGACAGGTGATCAAAATGCATTTATTCCTCCTGTTCTTTTACAATCTGGAAGACGTGTTTCTAAACAAAATAATGCTGATACCAATGTTCTTGGTAGAGATTATGGTGGAGTAGAATATTCTTCACATTTTGAAATGCGAAATGAATTGAGTACAGGTTCTAAAATATTTGTTGTTCCAGGTAACCTTTATAATGCTCCTTTAACTATAGGATTTAAAACCCCTGATGGTGAAACTATCAAAGTATGGACTCGTTATCAAGAAATTAAAGCTGAATGGCAATATCGTTGTGAAAAAGCAAAAAGAATGATTTTTGATAGGTCTAATCAGAATCCTGATGGAACTTTCTCAAATAGATCTTCTGCTGGTTTTGTAATTAAACAAGGCTCTGGTCTTCGTGAACAAATTTCACCATCATATAAATTTTTCTTCAATAACCTTACTCTAGATTTTATTTATGAAGTATGTCTTAATTTATCTTTAAATATTCTTCCTGAAGATAAACGAGAATTTGTTATCATGACAGGTGAAAGAGGAATGATTAAATTTCATAGACTAATTGAACAAAATGTTGCTCTTTTATATCCTTTTGGTAATGAAAAACGACTTGGAGGTTCTGGTCAAGCACTTGAACTTACTGGTCAATATATAAGATTCAAAGGTCCTCAAGGTATTGTTATTACTGTGATGCACATGCCTGAGTATGATGATCCTATTGATAACCGACTTCCACACCCTGATGGTGGTTTTACTGAAAACTATCGTATGACTATTATGAACATTGGTACTACTAATGGTAATCCTAATATTCAAAAGATTTCTGTAAAGGGTCGTGAAGATCTTAGATGGTATATTCCTGGAAGTACATCACCTTATGGTCCTCTTAATGGTAAATCTGGAGCATCTAAAGTAGATGGTTATGAAGTATGTTACAGATATACTCAAGGTATTGTTCTTAAAAATCCTTTAAGTGCAGCTGAATTAATTCCTAATATTTTAGTTTAAAATAAATAAAAAGATAAATTATGGCAAAAGAAGTAGTTGAAAGTGTGGTAGAAATGTCAGAACTATCCAAAATAAAAGGTAAATACATTATTAAGCCCATCATGGTTAACCCTCATCTTTTAAGGATTGATAAGAACCATGATGGTGCTAATATATTCAGTAAAGCTTTTCATTACATGCAAGCTTCAAAAGATAAATATGGAGTTACTGTAACAGGAATGAATAATAATAATAAGTTACAATATGAATTTGAGAATGCTTTAAATTTGCAACCAGGAACATTATCCCAATATAATGATAAATATTGGGGTGGTTATAGAGATACTGTAACAAATATGGATCACAAAGCTTTCTTTTATGAAATTCCTAAAGATGGTCTTTTATTAGATTGTGATAATAATGTTAAACATAAACTAATTTATACTGTAATTAAAGGAGAAATTGAGGCAACATCTGTTCCTAAATTTGCAATGTCTTATGAAGCAGCAAAGTTAAATCCTTTCTGTTTATATGTTCTTGAAAATACTGAAGTTGAAGCTAATGTTAAAAATAAACAATATGAAATTAAAGATAAAGCAATTATCCTTAAATCAACATTAAGTATTCAACAAAAGATGGATTTCTTAACAGTATATGCTGATGGTAAATTTAGAGTATCTAATAATACATCACCTAATTTAATATCTGAAAAAGTATCAGATATTGTTGAAAAAGATCCATCTGGATTTATAAATTTATTAGAGAATCCTTTATATAAAGAATTTATATTTGTACAGAAATTAGTACGTGATAACATCATCACTAAATCTGGTCCTAAATTATTTACTAAAGAAGGTGAATTAATTGGTAATTCACTTGTAGAAGCTGCTAATAATTTAAATACTCCTGATTATAATGAAATGAGGTTATCATTAATAACAAAATCTGAGGTTTTGAATAAATGAGTATTCAAGAAATGCATAAAAAATTCAGAGTTTATTTTGATAAAATAGATTCTTTTAGTGCAGCTGAATATACTCCCGAAGCAATAGATATTATTTTAAATAAAGCTCAAGATATTGTACTTGAAGAATTAATAAATACAGGTCTTGAAAAAACACAAACGTTCTCTGATTATTTATCATCAATTATAGTAAAAAGTACAATAAATACTTTTAGTACAGATTCTGAGAGTGAAGTTAATGGAAAGTATATAAATATACCATCTGATTACAGAAAATTCTTAATGGATAGAGTAGTACTTAAAGTTCCAGATTGTGTTTTTTCAACATATATTGAAAATGGAGTAGAGTATATTGTAACTGAAGGTACTGTTATATATAACAATAACATATATATTAAAGGGAATATATTCACTGGTTATCAAGGATATAGTACTTATAAAGGTTCTGGTAAAATATCTAAAGTTAAATTAGTTAATAGTAAAGTAAGACCAGTAACAAGAGATACTTATCAAATGGATATTAGAAATCCATTTAAGAAACCATCTGCTGAAACAGTTCTTAGATTAGAATATAAGAATCTATTTGAGATTATAATAGATGATTCTTCTGTACTATATCAATATAAGATTGATTATATTCGTAATCCTGTTCAAATGAAATATTGTTCTGCATATAGTGTTCCATGTGTTCCAGTAAGTGATGTAGATTGTGAATTATCGTTAGAAGCTCAAATAAAAATAATTGATGTTGCTGTTCAGTTAGCTAAAAGTATACTGCTTCAAGTACCTCAAACTAAAAATACAAATCAAGAAAATAATAAAAATAATAATTAAAAAAATTTAAAAAATGTTTAAATCAGAACAAAGTTTTAATGTTCTTATAGGAAAGAACATAGCAAGTGCAGCTACTCAGTACACTAATCCTAGTGCTGCTGGATATATTGCAGATGGTGAAATTCTTGTAATTGGTGCTAATGGAGCATTACTTACAGCAGGTAATACTATCAGTACTTCACCAAGTATTCAATTTGTACAAAGATCAGGTTCTAATCTTATCTTTTCATCTATAATTGATGGTACAAAAGTTACTAAATATTCTGGAGCAAATCCAGTACCAGCACAACAACAAATAATTTCAGTAGGTTACAATGGTACAACTGGTTCAATAGATTTAAGTACTGCTTCAAAATTATTTAAAATTTCATACAAACATAATCAACTTGTTTGGAGTGAACAAGTTTTTAAAAGAGTATATGAAACATCAGGAAGTACACAAGCTAAGGTTGCATCAGATATTTCTGAACAAATTAATTTTATGTCGCTTCCAGCATTAAATGGAGTATATTCAACTGGAGATTATGTATCAGCGTTTATGCTTTGTAATCATGCAGGTGCTGCTATTACAGGTACTGCTACTACATTAACTGTAACAAAAGGTTCAAATACAGCAGTAATGAATAGTACTCATAACCTTACTTCTGGAGATTATGTAAGAATAGGTGGTACAGGTACAACTCATCCAGTATATCGAGTACAATCTGTAAATGGTAATACTATTACATTAGGTTCTCCTTATCAGTTAAGTTCTGGTGCTATAGCAATTGCTTCTGTTGAAATTATTACAGCAGCACAAGCAAGTACTGCTGCATTTGGTTTTGTATTAACAGGTCTTCCTTTAACATGGAGTATTAATCCAGCTGCCAATAATCGTTATGAAATTGTTAGTTTTGATGTTCATCCTGGTACTGGATGGGGAAGTACTACTATCACTAATATACAAGATCCTATTTTAGGAAGTGGTTTACTTCCTCAAGTTACTGAGATTGAATGGTTTGCTCTTGGATTTGAAGGATTACAATCACGATATAATATTCCTCTTCCAACTGGAAGACGTGATGCAGTAGATCCAGAATATTATACAATTTATATAGAATATGATATTCCAAGTGTTAGTGCTATAACTGGTGATGTTTCAGCAAAACAAGGTTTATATATTTTTGTAAGCGATGGAGCAGCACAATTAACTACTCTTCGTGCCATAACAAATCCTTGGATGGCGAGTACTCCTAAAGCATTTCCTGCTATTGTGTAATCGTAATAAGAACCAGACTTTCTTATATTTCATCTCTCTTAACTCTGGGTACTTATTAAAGTAAGTACCCTTTTATTTTAAAACATGGCTTCAAACACAATATTAGAATTTAAATTTTCTGTTTGTTTAAAGGATGGATGTTCTTTACTTTCACTATCAGATACAACAGGAGAGTATGATGTAAATATTAATCCTTACGGATGGTTTCCAGATACAATGGGTTCTTCTTTACAACTACCATATATATCTGATGTTGAAACTTGTATAATGAAATTATATGAACCTGATGGAACAGAACATATTTTAGATTTATTTTCATCTTATAATGCTTTCTTATCATTAACTGGAACACCTGTTAATATAGTATCAGAAGCATTTTCTTTAGATACTTTTGTAGATGGATGGTATACTATAAATATAGAGATTTCTGGAAGAACATTACAAGGAATTACCAATGATTGGAGTGCATCATATTCAGAAGATTTCTTTTTTACATGTAATGCACAATGTAAAATTGATAATATGTTTTCTATGATTACTGATTCAGATTTAACTAATACTCCATCACCATGCTTACAATGTGATTCTAAATCAAATTCTATTCTTCAATCTGCTATTCAAGCTCAAGCTTTTTTAAATTCAGCTATTAATGCAGCATGTTGTTCTAAGAAAAACATGGCTATAAAATTATTAAACAGAGCTTCATTTGAAGCTGCTAAACAAGGATGTACTTCCTGTCATTGATATGTGTACTACATGTAATAATAATAATTCTCCAGTTCCTTCACCTCAAGGTGAACAAGGTCCAATTGGACCTCAAGGTGTACAAGGTGATCCTGGAATTAATGGTGTAAATGGAATATCTATAGGATATACTGTTGTTGCTTTAAATATCGGTGATCCTAATTGTCCATGTTCAGGACATAGAATAGATTTTGGTCAAGATACTGATAATAATGGTATCAATAATAATACTACATCTTCCATTTATGTATGTAATGGATGTGCAGGTTCATCAGGATATGTTGGAATAAATCCTATTCTAATGGTATATGATGATCCTAATGATGTTTTAAAATTTGAAACTATAGATCCTTTAACTAAAGGATTAGGAAAAGGTATATATTCAGGATGGGCTATATGTAATGGTTTAAATAGTACACCTGATTTAAGAGGTAGAGTACCTTTAGCTTATGCTGATAATGATGTTACTTTTAGTACAGTAGGTTCTTCAGCAGGAAGTAAAACAAATACACTATTACCTTCTAATATACCACTTCATAAACACACTATTAATACTACATTAACAGATACAGGTAGTATATCTGTATCTGGAGGTAATCATATAATACCATTAGTTATAGGAGATTCTTTTATTGGTTCTCCATCATTAGCTTGGTTAAATGATCCAATATTAGGTAGAGGTTTTAATAATGATGATGTACATAACCAAAATACTCATTTAACCTCACTTTCTTATGATACTGCACATTCCCATACAATTATTGGTGATACTGGGGATGGTAGTTCTCAAGGATTAGGTTCTAATCCTATTAATAATATGCAACCATATTATGTACTTCTATTCATTAAAAAAATATAAACAAGAATGTGTAATACATGTTCACAAAATACAACTATACAAATGGGTTTTTTTGACAAATTATGTAACTGTCCTCCTGGACCTGCTGGTCCACAAGGAATTCAAGGTTTAAAAGGTGAAAAAGGTGAAAAAGGAGATAATGGATCTCAAGGTCCTCAAGGACTTCCTGGTGTTCAAGGTCCAATTGGACCAGCTGGTGTAACTGGTCCACAAGGTGTTCCTGGTACTCCTGGTACTCCTGGTGCTACTGGTCCTGCTGGTCCTCCTGGTGCTACTGGTCCAAAAGGTGATACAGGTAATTCTGGTCCAGTAGGACCTCAAGGTATTCAAGGTATTCCTGGAGCAACTGGAGCAACTGGAGCAACTGGTGCTACTGGTCCTGCTGGTCCTGCTGGTACAAATGGTACAAATGGTACTAATGGTACTAATGGTGATAAATATACTACAAGTAGTGTTAATTCTGTAACAATAGGTACAGGAACCAAAAACTTTACTGTTGGTACAGGATTAGCTTTAAGTATAGGTCAAAACATTATAGCTGCTTTTGATAACTCTAATAAAATGGAGGGCACTATAATTTCATATAATTCTGGAAGTGGAGCTTTAAGTATGAATAGTACTACAGTAACAGGTTCTGGAACTTATAGTGCTTGGAGTATATCTTTAAGTGGTGCTCCTGGACCTGCTGGAGCTACTGGACCTGCTGGACCTGCTGGTCCAATAGGACCTACTGGTGCTACAGGAGCTACTGGTCCTGCTGGTCCAGCTGGTGCTACAGGTCCTGCTGGTCCAATAGGAGCTACAGGACCTACAGGAGCTACAGGAGTTCAAGGACCTGCTGGTCCTGCTGGTGTACCTGGAAGTGCTGGACCTGCTGGTCCTGTTGGTCCTCCTGGTCCTCAAGGTGTACAAGGTAATACTGGTCCTGCTGGTCCTGCTGGACCTATGGGTGCAAGTGGTCCTCCTGGTCCTGCTGGATCTGGTCAAGGAATATCCTTAACTCCAGATCAATTTGGTACTAAACATAATAATATTACATTTGCTGGTGATGGTAAAAATCAAGCTTTTATTGATGCTAATTTCCCATTAACAAAAAGTACATATGGATGTACCACATCTGATATGATAGATTGGGCTTGTTGGCAAGAAGCTGTTCTTACAGCAACAAATACTAATCAACCTATAGAAGCTTATGGTAAATATTATATTAATAGAGCTATTAATGTTCCTCAAATAAATTATAATCTTACAATAAAAGGTAATCATTGTGAAATAAATACTACAAATACTAATACATATAGTGTATTTTATAGAATACCTCCTGCTGATAATTCTGCAACTCTTCCTAATTCACCAAGTGTATTAGGAGCTACAAATGGTGGAGCTAATATTATGGTTCAAGCAAGATATCAAATTTCTGGTATTACTATATACGGACAAGGCAATACTCAAAAAGGTTTTGATTTTGGTCCATCATATGGTGCTAAATATGAATCTTGTTGGGGATATGATCTTGGTACATTTATACATCTTAAATTTGCTTTAAGAACATATGTTATTAACTGTTTTGCTACAGGATGTAATATTGGATTTATTGCTGATATTGGTAATTGGAGTGGTGCAAGTAATAGTAATTCACAAAGTAATCATACTACTTTTGAAGCATGTAGAACATGGAGTTCTCCTACAGCAACTAATGCATTTAAAATAGTTGCTTGTTCAGGAGTAATGATTTCAGAATGTATTATTGAAGGTAAAAAAGTAGTTAATGGTATTGATTTTGATGGACTTAATAGTACAGTAGTAAAAGACTTTACTGTTAGAAATACACATTTTGAATGTGAACAAGGAGCTACTAATGCTTTCATAAAAGTACGTATGCGTGAAGGTAATTTTATTCTTGATGGAGCATTTGGTCAATACCCTGCTATATTACTTGATGCTGGTTCTACTGCTGGATATTTATTAGCACATATTAAGAATATTCCTTATTGGGTAGGTGTTTCAGGTAAAGCAATGTATAATAATACAGGAACTAATTACATTTTTGAAAATAATCATGGAATATTTTTACAGAAAAGTTTAATATCTCCATTATTTAATGGTAATCCTGTTACAGAATGTACTGGTCCAGGTTGTGGTATGGATAAATTTAAATGGGTAGGATTACCATCATTTTAAAATATGGTTTCTCAACAACGATTAGATTATATTAAAAATCAGATTCAGAGATATAGGTGTTGTGTATCTAACATAGCCTATTCTTTGACTAGATCTGAACAATATGGAAAAGATGATATAGTATGTTTGAATGAACAGATGAATTATCTTAATATGTCTATATCTGTATTAGAAAGGTATGTATCTACTCAAGAATTAATCAATTCTTATGTTAGTAATACAATATCTGATATAAATTCAGATTCTATTACATATACACCTAATATATCATCTTTTACATATTGTGATATGTCAAAAATAATTGTTGGTGGAAATGTTTACGATATAACTGATTTTATAGATATTGGTCCTGGTAATTCGGGAAATGTTACAGCAAGATTATATTTAGAAAATAATTTAGGAGGAGTTACCGAATGTATTTCAGTTAGTACACCTGATACATACGGTGATTTATCAACATTATTAGTTAATAAATTTAATTCATTAGGTGGATATAGTACTTCACTTTCTGTTAACTCTATTATATCTGAATATATAACAGAATTAGATATAACTCATACTTATTCAAATGATGCTTTTTCTATAAAAAGTAGAGATTTGAATAACTCTTTATCTCCAGGAATAAATAATAATGGTAAATTTAGAGAAGGTAGAAAAGCATACGTAACTATAGAAAAAACATTTTCAGATGGTGAAATTTGTTCTTATTCTCTTAATTTTGCATCAGATGCATCTGATGGATTAATTCATTGTAATGAGATACCAGTATCATTATTAGAAGTTAAGAATTTATTATGTTCTTATGATGGTATTATTGATATTGTTATTAGTAATTTGGTAATGGGAGCTGGACTTAATTATGTTTGGGAATATAGTACAGATGGAATTACATATTTTAATATTCCATTAAATGATATTAATGTTATTAATCCTATTAATGAAAGTCCTGTAATACCATATAATCCAGAAGTTAATCCTGTACATATACAATTAAATAATACATATGTTTACATAAGATTAAGTGTTTTTTGCGAATACTCTGTTAGTACAGTAACATCAAATGTAATACAAGTATCAGATTCATTTTCACCTATACCAATACCTGTAGTAGCTTCTGGAGGCGATGTTTGTTCAGGTAATGACATCTTCCTGTCAGCAGACAATGCAGCTCCTGGTCAGTTAACTGGCAACACCTATTCTTGGACAAGTGATAATGGTTTTACAAGTAATGATCAATATCCTTCAATATCTTTAGGAAGTCCATATTTCCCATCAGTAGGACAAACAGTAATTTATACTTGTACTGTAACGAATATGTATGGCTGCTCTGTTTCAGGAGATACTTCTTTAACAGTAAACGGCAACCCAACCATTGTTGTAGATACAATAAATACAAATGACTTTACCGTACATGCCGTAGGTGGTCTTGCTCCTTATAGCTATACCATAGATTTTATCAATTTCAACA
>Ga0116188_1001530_pt1 | contig 19773 bp, 22 predicted proteins | sample AD_JPNTR2_MetaG_FD_89807 | JGI IMG/M metagenome (GOLD analysis project Ga0116188, IMG submission 89807) | Active sludge microbial communities of municipal wastewater-treating anaerobic digesters from Japan - AD_JPNTR2_MetaG | ecosystem: Engineered > Bioreactor > Anaerobic > Digestate | place...
ACCCGGGGGTGTAGGTCTCCAGCGACCGGAAGACCCGCAGGAAGACGTCGTGGGTGAGGTCTTCGGCATCGTGCGGGTTGCCCGTGAGCCGGTACGCCAAGCGGTAGACCCGGGGCGAGTGCTCTCGCACGACCGACTCCCAGGTGGGCGGCGTCCAGGGCGATGCAGCGGCCTGCGACATGGCAGAGGTGGTCACGAGTTACCTTCCCATGAGGACATCGAGTCCGACGAACACGTCCCGTCGATCGTTCCCGCGTCCCCTGGAAGAACGCTGTGAGGCTGCCGTGGATTCCACTCGCGACCACGCGACCACGACGTCCGGGAGCACCCCGGAGGCAGGGCACGGCGAACCCCGCGCCACGGCGGCCGACACGGCGCGCCGCGCCGACCGGCGGTCGGCGTCGGGTCAGCGTAGGGTGACGACCATGACAGGTCAGCGGTTGGCGAGCTGGGTCTATGCGGAGGAGTTCGTCCCCGAGGACGACCGGCTCCTCGACGCTCGGGCCAGCGGCGAACGCCTCGGCGCGACACCGGTCGGCGCGAGCACCGGTGCGGCGCTGCGGGTGCTCGCCGCGACCTTGAGCGCGACCTCGGTGGTCGAGATCGGCACGGGAGCGGGCGTCTCCGGTCTGTGGCTGCTGCGCGGGATGCCCGCCGACGGCGTCCTCACGACCATCGACACCTCGGCCGAGCACCAGCGGTCCGCCAAGGCGAGCTTCGCCGCTGAGGGCATCCCCCACCAGCGCACCCGGGTCATCACCGGGCAGGCCCTCGAGGTCCTCCCCCGCCTCGCCGACGGTGCGTACGACCTCGTCGTCGTCGACGGGGACAAGCGCGAGTACCCCGCGTATGCCGAGCAGGCCGCTCGGCTGCTCCGCCGCGGCGGCGCGATGGCGCTGGACAACATGCTCTGGCATGACGCCGTGGCCGACCCGGCCGCCCGCGACGAGACCACCCGCACGCTGCGCGACCTCGGCAAGGCCCTCCGCGACGACGAGCGCTTCGTCACCACCCTCCTCCCGGTCGGCGACGGGCTCCTCGTCGCGGTCAAGCGCTGACCTCGGCCAGGGCCGGACCCATCGAAAGGACCACTGTGTCGGCTCCATCAGGGAGCGTCGGGAGTGCGCCGGGCTTCACCGGGCTGTACCTGCGCCAGAAGGTCACCCTCATCGCGAACAAGTACTGGGTCCACGGCGTGTATGACGGGACGACCCAGGGCCCGGTCATCGCCTTCGCCGAGCAGAAGAAGATGAAGCTCCGTGAGGAGGTGACCTTCTTCGACAGCGAGGCCAAGGCGCAGGTGCTCTTCTCGTTCAAGTCTCGGCAGATCATCGACATGGCCGCGACGACGGACGTTTTCGACGGCGCCGGCGCGACGATCGGGGTCTTCCGCAAGGATGCGATGAAGTCGCTCATCAACTCCACCTGGCACCTGGAGGCCGCAGGCGTTGCCGCGACCGGTCACGAGCGGAGCCAGGGCGTGGCCGTCATTCGCCGGGTCGCGGGCTTCGTCCCCGGTATCGGTGAGCTGCTCGAGGCCATCCCGTGGCAGTTCCACTTCGACTTCTACGACGCGTCGGGGTCGCTGGTCATGTCGAGCGAGCGCCAGCGCAAGCTGCGCGACCAGTACCTCGTCAGCCTGCCGCCGATCGGGGCCGGCGCCCCGCTGGACTGGCGGGTGGCAGCGGCGGTCGGCGTCGCGCTGGACGCCTTCCAGGGCCGCTGAGGCCACCGCGTCGGCCATCGACACGGGCGGCCTCCAGGCTCAGCGCAGGCCCTCCAGGTAGCGCAGCAAGAGGCGGGCGCCATACCCGGTCCCGCCCACCTGGTTTGTCCCCGAGTCGGTCTCGGAGCGCCCCGGGCCGGCGATATCGAGGTGCGCCCAAGCGCGCCCCCCGGTGAACTCCCGCAGGTACAGCGCAGCGACGATGGCTCCGGCCATCGGGGGCTTGCTCGACACGTGGCCGAGGTCGGCCACCGGTGAGTCGAGCCAGGGGCGGTAGTCATCGACGAGCGGGAAGGGCCACATCGGCTCCCCAGCGGCTCGTCCGGCGGCCAGCAGGGCCTCCTGGAGCAACTCGTCGGTGCTGAACAGCGGGCCGATGGACCGGCCCAGGGCGAGGGTCGCCGCACCGGTGAGGGTCGCCACGTCGATGAGAACGTCCGGGTCGAGCTGGCCCGCGGCATACGCGACGGCGTCGGCGAGGACGATCCGGCCCTCGGCATCGGTGTTCCCGATCTCGACTGTCGTCCCGCCATACTGCGTGACGACATCGCCGGGACGGTAGGCCGAGCCGCTCACCGCGTTCTCGGCGAGTGGCAGCAGGCCGGTCACGCGCACGGGGATCTCGAGCCCCTGGCAGGCACCCAGGACAGCGAGGACGACGGCCGCACCGGTCATGTCGGTCTTCATCGTCAGCATGCTCGCCGGCGGCTTGATGTCGAGCCCACCGCTGTCGAAGGTGATGCCCTTCCCGACGAGGACGACATGATCGACCCGGCGTCGCCGGCCGGAGGCCGACGTCTGGCCAGGGCGTCCCTTGGGCACGTAGTCGATCCGGACGAACCGGGGCGGTGTGGCGCTCGCGCCACCGACCGCGAGCAGCCCCCCGAAGCCGTCCGTGCGCAGCGCGGTCTCGGACCACACCGTCGCCGTGGCCCCGCCCGCCTTGGCGACCCGCTTGGCCTGGTCCGCCAGCCAGGCCGGGGACTTGATATTCGAGGGCACCGCGACGAGGGCCCGGGCCAGCGCCGTCGCGGCAGCATGGGCCCGACCGTCGGCCGCCGCCCGCGCGTCGTGTCCGACGAGGGAGACGACGCCGACCTGGCGATAACGCGGCTTCGCGGCCCAGGTCGGCCCGACGAAGCCCCCGAGGAGCGCCCCCTCGACGAGGGCGCGGGTGTGCTCTGCCGACTGCGCAGGGATGCCGACCAGCAGCTCGTCCCGGTCTCGGGCGGCCCGGCCGAGGGCCGCTCCTGCCGCGCGCGCGTCCTGCGGCCGGTTCTCCCCCAGGCCAACGACCGCGACCGCCCGGATGCCCTCGCGGGTCGCCGGCACCGGGATGAGGACGACCGCCCCGGACCGCGACTCGGGGGCGTAGGCGGCCCGCACGGTGTCCGGCTCCAGGCCGGCCAGGCCCACCTGCGCGAGATCGCTCTCGGCCACCGCGAGCAGCCGGTTCGGCGGCGCGCCCGCTCGAGCCGACGGCGAGCGGTCCGTTCCGGTCGCGGCGTCGGCCACCACCTGCACGACAGGCAGGTCCAGCGGCGGCAGGGCGGGGGGAACCATGGCACCCCGAGCCTAGTGCCGCGTGCGCTCTGCAAGCCCGAGAACGGGACGACGCGGGCCGGTCCCTGGCCCGGACATGACGATGCCCCGGCCGGTGCGGCCGGGGCATCGTGAGGTCAGCTCAGGCCGAAGGGACACCCTCGCAGCCGGCAATGGCGTCGCGCAGGGCCGCAGCCTCGTCCGGGGTCATCTCGACGACCAGCCGACCGCCGCCCTCGAGGGGCATCCGAAGAACGATCCCGCGACCCTCCTTGGTCACCTCGAGAGGACCGTCGCCCGTGCGGGGCTTCATTGCCGCCATGGATCTCCCCTTTCTGGAGTCCTCCCGCCACTGGAGCGGGAGCCCGCAGGAAATCACACCGTGCGGGAGTACGACCGCCATTATCCCCGGAATCGCCCCTGTTGTGAAAACGGCGACAGGCCAGGTGCCGCCCGCAGGCCCGTGGGCGCGGGAGGATGGGAGCGACCTCCGCCCGACCGGAGGTGTCGACGACCCCGTGACGAGGAGATCTCATGAGCTCACCCACCGACCACCCCTTGTCCTCCGGGACCGAGGCGCCAGCACCCGTGCTGTGCGAACGCGACGGGGGTGTCGCCACGGTGACCTTCAACCGGCCGGACGCGATGAACGCGCTGGACACCCCGACCAAGACCGCCCTGCTCGCCATCCTCCAAGAGCTTGCGGCGGACCCGGGCGTGCGCTGTGTGGTGCTCACCGGCTCGGGCCGGGCGTTCTGCGTCGGCCAGGACCTGCGCGAGCACATCACCTTGCTCGGCGCGCGGGACGAGAGCCTGTGGCGGACGGTTCCGGAGCACTACAACCCGATCGTCGAGCTGCTGGCGACGATGAACAAGCCGGTCATCGCGGCGCTCAACGGCGTGGCCGCCGGCGCGGGCGCAGCCTTCGCCTTCGCCGCGGACCTGCGGATCGCGGCGGACACCGCCGGGGTCAACCTCGCCTTCGCCGCCATCGCGCTGTCCTGTGACTCGGGGTCGTCCTGGTCGTTGCCCCGGCTGGTCGGTGTGGCGCGGGCTAAGGAGCTGCTCCTCATGCCGCGGACGGTCGACGCCCAGGAGGCGCTGCAGCTCGGTCTGGTCACCCAGGTCGTCCCCGCCGCGGAGCTGGCTGCCGCCGTGGCGGCGCTGGCCGGCCGGCTCGCCGCTGGGCCGACCCTCGCCTACGGGTCGATCCGTAACGCGGTCGCCTTCGGCAGCGCCGCCCCGCTCAGCGACGCCCTGGCCCGGGAGGCCGAGTACATGGCCTTCACCGGGGCCACCGCGGACCACCAGGCCGCGGTCGCGGCCTTCCTCGCCAAGGAGAAGCCGACCTTCACCGGTCGGTGACCTTGCGACCCCCGGGGACGCGTCCCCGGGGCGGGCGCCCGGGTCACGGTGGCCAGTCGCTCGGCGGGACGAACCGCCACAGCTCGTCGGTCCACAGGTACTGCCCCGCAATCGACGCCGCCAGGACGACGACGGTGGCGACGAGCACGTGGCGCCGCGGGCCGCGCCACTCGTCCGGCCCCGGGGGTCCCCCCGGCATACCGCCGCGCCGCCCCGCGGCCAGGGTCGCCACTGCGGCGAGCGGCACGATGGGGACCAGGTAGCGGAAGAGGCTGGTCACGGGGTCGAGCACGACGAAGAGGTATGCCGGATAAGCGACGCCCCAGGTGCGCATCGCAGGTCCGAGGCCGCTCGCCCATGGGCCCAGGCTGGCGCCAAGGACGACGACGGCGTAGCCGAGCAGGACCCAGCCCCCGCGGTCCTCACCGAAGAAGTACCGAGCGTTGTCCAGCCAGGGACGCAGCGGGGTGATGGTCCCGCTGCCGCGCCAGGCCGACATCGTGTCGGTGTATGCCGTCGGTGAACCCGTCGAGAGGGCGGCGATGCCGGGCCAGATCAGGCCCGAGACGCCGCACGCGGCGACCAGCCCGACCAGCCCGAGACCCTCGGAACGGCTGAGCCGGGCGCCCTCGGCGCGTAGCGACCGCCAGCGCAGGACCGCGGCGACCACGGCTACGACGGCCAGCGGGGCAGCGATGGGCCGAGCCACGCCGGTCAGCAGGGCCAGCGCCGCCGCGGTGGCCCAGCGCCGGGTCTCCACCGCCAGGAGGAAACCGGCGAGGAGGACCATGGCGAGAGACTCGGTGTAGGCGACCTGGAGGACCGGGCTGGCCGGCATACTCGCCCAGACGACGACGACAAGCAGCGCGCTGACCGGGCCGATCCGCCGACGAAGCAGCACCGCGAGCAGCACCGCGGCGATCGCGCCGAGGACCAGCGAGAGGGTCGAGGTGACGACCACCGGGTCCGCCGAGGTGAGCACGACCAGCGCCTTGGCGAGGAAGGGGTAGAGCGGGTAGAAGGCCCAGGCATTCTGCTGCACAGTCCCCCCGGCATCGACCGGCAGGGTGCTCGGGTAGCCGGTATCCATGACCTGCCGGTACCACTGGGCGTCCCACTGCTGGGTGAACGACAGGTAGGTGACCTCGGGTCCGGTCCAGCCGGTCGGCTCCTGGTACGAGCCCACAGCGACGAGGATGGCGGCGCTGACGAGCCGGCAGGCGGCATACGCGAGCAGGACGATGGTGACGAACCCGGGACGCCACTTCACCCGGGCCTCCGATGGCACCCGACGATGTGGTCGTCGACCAGTCCACAGGCCTGCATCGCGGCGTAGGCGGTCGTCGGTCCGACGAAGACGAAGCCACGAGACTTCAGGGCCCGGGCTAGCGCTGTCGACTCCGGGGTCACCGCGGGGACCTCGGCGAGCGACCTGGGCGCGGGGCTCTTCGCCGGTCGGAAGCTCCAGACGAGGGCGTCGAGCCCACCGTCGGCGCGCAATGCCACGACGGCTCGGGCGTTGGTCACGGCAGCGGCGATCTTGGCTCGGTTGCGGACGATGGCCGGATCAGCGAGCAGGCGCGCCTCGTCCGCAGGGGCGTATGCGGCGACGACGTCGGGGTCGAAGCCGGCGAAGGCGGCCCGGAAGCCGTCCCGCTTGCGCAGGATGGTCAGCCAGGACAGACCCGACTGGAAGGCCTCGAGGGTGATTCGTTCGAAGAGGGCCTGCTCACCGTGGACCGGCCGCCCCCACTCGTCGTCGTGGTAGGCGAGGTACTCCGGTGGGCTGCCGGCCCACCCGCAGCGGACGACGCCGTCCTCGCCGCGGCGCAGTCCAAGGCCCGGGCCTGGTCCCGGACCGTCCTCCACGGGGCTCACCGGGTCACCCCGGCCTCCGCGAGCGTCCCCAGGGAGCCGACGACCCGCCCGAAGAGCAGCGCGACGGCCGGGTCGACGACGGGTGCCAGCCGCGCCCCCAGCCAGCCGGGCTGGACGACGATCTCCTCGGTCCACCGGACGAGGGTGGCCGCCTCGCCCAGGCCCTCGACCCGGACGTCGGCATACCCGCGAAGGACCCGCCCAGTTTTCCGTATGACGAACCGGCCCTGGTCGACACCATCGCCCGGGGGCTCCCACAGCTCGACCACCATGTCGTCATCGAAGCCGAGCCGCCCGATCCCCGTCGTTGCGGTGAACCGCCAGCCGACCCCCATCGGGCCGGGGTCCACCCGCATCCGGGTCAGTGGCATGACAGCCCCATGACCGGCCATGTCGGTGAGGACCGCCCAGGTCCGCATCGTCGGCGCAGCGACGCGCCGCACCACCTGGACCGAGGCCATGCTCAGATCCACTCGGGCCGGTGCGGGGCCGCCTCGTCCTGCTCGGAGGCCGCGCTGGCCGGCTCGGAGGCCGCGCCAGCCGGCTCGGTCTGCTCGGGTGCGGGGGATGTCGGCTCGGTCTGCTCGGCTGGGAGGTCAGCCTCGACTGCGGCTGCGCGTGCGGCTCCGGGCTCGGGCGCCGTGAAGATCCCCTCCTCGTGGACGACCGACCACTCTGCACCGGTCGCGGCGAGCCGGTCGCGCTCGGTGCGGAGCCGCTCGAGCTCGTCGCGGAGCCGGTCGACGAGATCGTCGACCTGGTCCATCCGATACCCACGGACCCCGACGTCGAAGCGCACCGCGGCGATATCGGCGTCGGTGAGCGGGCGGTCATCGGGCAGGGTCTGATGCGCCAGGGAGGAGGTCGCCTCCCCCATCGTCCCGTCGACGCGGCCGACGACGAGGGCGACCGCGGCCGCCGCGGCAACGGCAGCACAGAGGACGAAGAACCACATCACGCGGACGATGGTGCCACACCAGGCCGTGCGAACCGGCGTGACCTGCCCGGCCGGCCGTCAGCCCGCGTTGTGGTTCGGCGGCGTGCCGTGCCCGGTTGTGGCCAGGGCGACGGCTTCCTCCGGGTCGTCGGTCAACGAGAGCAGGTCGACGTCGCCGGGCGAGATCGTCCCCTCCGTGACCGCCGAGCTGCGCAGCCAGTCGAGCAGGCCGCCCCAATAGTCCCGGCCGACCAGGACGATCGGGAACTCGGTCACCTTGCGGGTCTGGACGAGGACGAGCGCCTCGAAGAGCTCGTCGAAGGTGCCGAAGCCACCGGGGAGGACGACGAAGCCGTGGGCGTACTTGACGAACATCGTCTTGCGGGCGAAGAAGTACCGGAAGTGCACACCGAGGCTGAGGTAGTCGTTCATCCCCTGCTCGAAGGGCAGCTCGATGCCCAGGCCCACCGACGTGCCTCCGACCTCGAAGGCGCCCTTGTTGACCGCCTCCATCGCGCCGGGACCGCCTCCGGTGATGACGGCGTAGCCCGCCCTCGCCAGACCGGCGCCGATCTGCTCCCCGATGGCGTAGAACGGGTCGTCCTTCGCGGTCCGCGCCGAGCCGAAGACCGAGACCGCCAGCCCCAGCTCGGCGAGCGCGCCGAACCCCTCGACGAACTCGCTCTGGATCCGCATGACCCGCCAGGGGTCGGCGTGCAGCCAGTCGGCGGACTGCCAATGGTCCAGGAGCCGCTGGTCGGTGGTCTCGGCAGGGACATCCTTGCCGCGCAGGGTCACCGGCCCTTTGAGGTAGGTCCCGTGTGTGGTCCAGTTCACGCGGCCCAGGCTACGTCAGCCGCGGTGGCCTCCGGCGCACAACTGGCCGAACAGGGGTGGAGCGGCGGGCGTCGGACCTATGCCGAGCCGAACGGTGTGCCGAGCCGAGTGGTATGCCGGTCCGCGCACGATCTCGGGGCCAGTGAGCAGGTCGTGGGCCGATCAGCCGAGCCAGCGGAGCAGCGCCGCCTCACACTTCTCGTACTGCCACACGGGGCACTGCTCGTCGTCCATGTGGGCCAGGTTCGGGTCGCCCGGACCGAAGTTGACGGCCGGCACGCCCATCGCCGAGAAGCGAGCGACATCGGTCCAGCCCTGCTTGGCCACGACCTCCAGCCCGAGGGCGGCAACGAAGGCCTGCGCGGCCGGAAGGTGCAGACCGGGGCGTGCCCCGGCCGCATTGTCGACGACGGCAATGTCGAAGCCGTCGAAGACGCTGCGGACATGCGCCTCGGCCTCCTCCTCCGACACCGAGGGCGCGTACCGGTAGTTGACCGTGACGACGCACCGGTCGGGGATGACATTGGTCGCTGTGCCGCCCGAGATGAGCACGGCGTTGAGGGCCTCGCGGTACTCCAGGGCGTCGACGACCCGGGTCTGCGGCTGGTAGGCGGCGAGCCGGCGCAGCACCTCCGCCGCGTCATGGATGGCGTTGTGCCCCTTCCACGGGCGGGCGGAGTGAGCCGCGATGCCCTTGAGGGTCACCTCGGCGCGCAGTGTGCCCTTGCAGCCGCCCTCGACCTGCGCGTCGGTCGGCTCGAGGAGCACCGCGAAGGCGGCGTCGGCGATGAGCTCCGGTCGCTGCTGCTGCACGTGGAGCAGCCCGTTGAACCGGCTGTCGATCTCCTCCGCCTCGTAGCAGACGAAGGTGATATCCCGGGTCGGCTCGGGCAGAAGCCGGGCGACCCGCAGGAGGACCGCGACCCCACCCTTCATGTCGACCGTCCCGCGACCCCACAAGGTGTCGACGCCGCCGCTGGTCACCCGACGTGTGGGCAGGTTCGCCGGGTCGACGGTCAACGGGACGGTGTCGAGATGGCCGGCGAGGACGACCCGCTCAGGTCGTCCGAGCTCGGTCCGGGCCACGACGGTGTTGCCGAGGCGGGTGACGTGCAGGTGGGCCAGCCCGCTCAGGGCAGCCTCCACGGCGTCGGCGAGCGCCGCCTCCCCCAGGCTCACCGACTCGATATCGCAGATGGCAGCGGTGAGCGAGACAACATCCTGGCTCAGGTCGACCTTGGCGGGCATGGTCGTCACCCTACCGATCCGCGGTGGTCGCCTAGGCTGGCCCGTATGACGACCGAGCCGTCCGACACGACGACGACCCGATGGGCCCGTGGGCTCGGCCTGGTGACCCGGACCTTCGCCGGCCAGGTCCTCGACGCATGGTTCCCCGACCCGCAGCTGGGCGGCGACTATGACGACCAGGAACCCTTCCCCGCGCAGCTGCAGGCCCTGGAGGCCGTCGACGCCGCACGCGAGGTGCGCGTCCACTGCACCGGCATCGGCATCGACCTCGACGCCGCCCCCACGAGCACCGTCGATGCCTACCTGCGGCTGCACCTGCTGAGCCACCGGCTCGTCCAGCCGAACTCGATCTCGCTCGAGGGCATCTTCGCCGTGCTCCCCAATGTCGTGTGGACCAACTACGGGCCATGCGCAGTCGAGGGCTTCGAGCTGACCCGGGCGCGGCTGCGGGCCCGCGGGCCGGTCACCGTGTACGGCGTGGACAAGTTCCCCCGGATGGTCGACTATGTCGTCCCCACCGGGGTCCGGATCGCCGACGCCGACCGGGTCCGGCTCGGCGCCCATCTCGCCACGGGGACAACCGTCATGCACGAGGGCTTCGTCAACTTCAACGCCGGGACGCTCGGGGCCTCGATGGTCGAGGGCCGGATCAGCCAGGGCGTCGTCGTCGGCGACGGTTCGGACATCGGGGGCGGGGCGTCGACGATGGGCACCCTCTCCGGCGGAGGCACGCAGCGGGTGTCGATCGGCAAGCGCTGTCTGCTCGGCGCGGAGTCTGGCCTGGGCATTGCGCTCGGCGACGACTGTGTCGTCGAGGCGGGCCTGTACCTCACCGCCGGGACGAAGGTCAGCCTCCCGGACGGCACCGTGGCGAAGGCGCGTGAGCTGTCCGGTCAGTCCAACCTGCTCTTCATCCGCAACTCGGTGACCGGGGCGGTCGAGGCCCGGCCGCGCGACGGGCACGGGATCGTCCTCAACACCGCCCTGCACGCCAACGACTGAAGGACCCACGCTGAGCCCCGAGCCGCCCCGGCCCGCGTCGACCTCGCCCGTGCCCCGCTCCGTCTCGGACTCGGCCCGAGCGACAGTGCACCGGCGTCGCCGACGACTGCGCGCCGCCGGCGCCGTCGTCGCCTTGGCTGCGCTCTTCGCCGGCGCCTTTTTCGCCGTGACCAGATGGCTTGGGGGCGTCGCCGCCACGAGCGAGTGCATCGCGACGGCCGCTGGGACGAGCTTCAGTCTCGAGGTGGACCAGACCGGCAATGCCGCCCTCATCGCGGCGATCGCCCACAAGCGCGGGCTGCCGGCCCGAGCCGTGACGATCGCCCTCGCCACCGCGCTGCAGGAGTCGAAGCTGCGCAATATCGCCCACGGCGACCTCGACTCGGTGGGTCTGTTCCAGCAGCGCCCGAGCCAAGGCTGGGGCACCGAGGCGCAGATCCTCGACCCGGTGTACGCGACGAACGCCTTCTTCGACGCCCTGGTGAAGGTCAAGGGCTACGAGACGATGGATATCGCCGCCGCCGCTCAGCGCGTGCAGCGCAGCGGCTTCCCGACGGCATACGCGAAGCACGAAGGCATCGCCCGGGTGTTCGCCTCGGCTCTGACCGGGGAGACCCCACGCGGCGTCGTCTGCCGCCTCGGGGACCCGTCGGCCCCGTCCGCCCCCACCACCGCCGCGGCCGAGCTGACGCGGCTTTCCGGTGAGCGCGGCATCCTCCAGGACGGCGGCCTGGCCGTCTCGACCGACAGCGCCCGCACCGCCTGGGCGGTCGCCGGGTGGGCGGTAGGTCGGGCCGAGCTCAACGCAGTCACGTCGGTCCAGGTCGGTGACCGCGTCTGGACCCGCGGCAGCGATGACGCGGCGACCACCTGGGCCAGCGCCGACCAGCCGATCGGGGCGACCCAGGTGCGGGTCAGCTTCGCGCGCTGATCGGCACGTAGTCGCGGGTCGGCGGACCGACATACACCTGCCGCGGGCGGCCGATCTTGGTCTCCGGGTCGGAGATCATCTCGCGCCACTGGGCGATCCAGCCGGGTAGGCGACCCAAGGCGAAGAGCACGGTGAACATCTTCGTCGGGAAGCCCATCGCCTTGTAGATCAGGCCGGTGTAGAAGTCGACATTGGGGTACAGCCGCCGCTCGACGAAGTAGTCGTCACCGAGCGCGATGGCCTCGAGCTCCTGGGCGATCTGGAGCAACGGGTCGGTGACGCCGAGCTTCTCCAGGACGTCGTCGGCCGCCTTCTTCACCAGGGTGGCCCGCGGGTCGTAGTTCTTGTAGACCCGGTGGCCGAAACCCATGAGCCGGGACCCCGGTTCCTTGTTCTTCACCCGGAGCATGAAGTCCGCGGGCTTCTCCCCCGAGGCATGCAGCCGGCCCAGCATCTCCAGCACGGACTGGTTGGCTCCGCCGTGGAGCGGACCGAAGAGCGCGTTGATGCCGGCCGAGACCGACGCGAAGAGATTGGCGTGCGAGCTGCCGACGAGCCGGACGGTCGAGGTCGAGCAGTTCTGCTCGTGGTCGGCGTGGAGGAGCAGAAGCATGTCGAGCGCTTTGACGACCACGGGGTCGACCTCGTAGGGCTCGGCCGGGAAGCCGAAGGTCATCCGGAGGAAGTTCTCGGTCAGCCCCAGCGAGTTGTCCGGGTAGAGGAAGGGCTGACCGACGCTCTTCTTGTGGGCGTAGGCCGCGATGGTCGGCAGCTTGGCCAGCAGCCGGACCGTCGAGATCTCCACCTGCTGCGGGTCGAAGGGGTCGAGGCTGTCCTGGTAGAAGGTCGACAGGGCAGAGACCGCCGAGGACAGGACCGGCATCGGGTGGGCGTCCCGGGGGAAGCCCTGGAAGAACGCCTTGAGGTCCTCGTGGAGCATCGTGTGGTGCCGGATGCTCGTCTCGAAGGCGGCCAGCTCGGACGCGGTCGGCAGGGCCCCGTAGATCAGCAGGTAGCTGGTCTCGAGGAAGGTCGACTGCCCGGCCAGCTGCTCGATCGGGTAGCCCCGGTAGCGGAGGATCCCCTCGTCCCCGTCGATGAAGGTGATGGCGCTCTTGCAGGCCGCTGTGTTGACGAATCCGGCGTCGTAGGTGACCGCCCCGCTGTCCTTGAGCAGGGTTGAGATGTTGTACCCGTCGGTCCCCTGAGAGGCGGCGACCACAGGCAGGGTGAGGTCTTTGCCACCGGTGCTCAGTACGACGTCGCTGGCCGACATAGTCATCGCTGTGCCTCCTTCGACCGGCATCCTCGCCGGTAGTGGGACGTTACCTCACGGCCTTCCGGGCATGGATGACGGACCACGACCCGGTCACCCCAGTCGCTCGGCGGCGCGTGCGATGCGCTCGTCGGACGCAGTCAGCGCCATCCGGATATGGCGGCGCCCGGCGTCCCCGTAGAAGGACCCCGGGGCGACGAGAATCCCCCGGTCGGCGAGCCACCGGGTCGTCTCCCAACAGGGTGTTTGGGCCCCGTCGACGTCGGCCGTCCGGGTGGCCCAGAGGTAGAGCCCGGCCTCGGAGCGGTCCACCCGCAGACCCGCGCGGGCGAGGGCGGGAAGGAGGATCTCGCGCCGGCGCCGATAGCGTTCTCGCTGGTCAGCGACGTGCGCGTCATCACCCAGCGCCACCGTGAGGACCGCCTGGACCGGGCCGGGAACCATCATCCCGGCGTGCTTGCGGACCTCGAGGAGCTGCCCGACAAGGCTCTCGTCGCCGGCGACGAAGGCGGCTCGATAGCCCGCGAGGGAGGACTGCTTGCTCAACGAGTAGACGGCGAGCAGGCCCTCGTGGCTGCCCCCGCAGACCTGCGGATGGAGGATGCTCGGCGTCGCGACGAGGCCCTCGCGCTGCTCCTGCGGACGCCAGTCCAGCTCGGCGTAACATTCGTCACTCGCGACGACGACCCCATGGGAGCGAGCCCACTCAACGACCGCGCGCAGCTGCGCCAGGCCAAGCACCGCACCGGTCGGGTTGCTCGGCGAGTTGACCCAGACCAGGGCCGGGATCTCCCGCGGACGGGTCGGCAGATCGTCGAGGTCGACGACGACCGGAGTGGCTCGGGCCAGCCGCGCACCGACGTCATACGTCGGGTAGGCGACGGCGGGGAGGCCGACAAGGTCACCTCGCCCCAGACCGAGCAGGGTCGGCAGCCAGGCGACGAGCTCCTTGCTCCCGATCGTGGGGATGACCCCCTCGGGGCGCAGCCCCGGCACCGCGCGACGGCGGGCGAACCACCCGCACACCGCCTCGCGCAGCGCCGGCGTGCCGACCGTTGTCGGGTAGCCAGGAGCGTCACTGGCCGCGGCCAGGGCACGCTGAAGCAGCTCCGGCGTCGGGTCGACGGGCGTGCCGACGGAGAGGTCGACGATGCCGCCGGGATGCCGACGGGCGAGGTCGGCATACGGCCGCAGGGTGTCCCAGGGAAAGTCGGGCAGGGTGAGGGGCGCGCTCACGGCGCCCGGCTCAGTCCTGGTTCTGCGGAGGAAGCGCCTCGATGAAGGGGTGGTCCTTCGGCAGGACGCCCATCTTCGCCGCGCCGCCAGGGCTGCCGAGGTCGTCGAAGAAGTGGACGTTGACGTCGTAGTACTCGGACCACTGTTCGGGCGTGTCGTCCTCGTAGAAGATCGCCTCGGTCGGGCAGACCGGCTCGCACGCGCCGCAGTCCACGCACTCGTCCGGGTGGATGTAGAGCGTCCGCGGACCCTCGTAGATGCAGTCGACAGGGCACTCCTCGATGCAGGCCTTGTCCTTGATGTCGACGCACGGCTGGGCGATGACATACGTCATGACGGCGAACTCCTCCGTTGGTGGGTGGTGAACCAGAACTAGTATGCCGAGTCGGGAAGCTGTGGCGCGAGGAGGGATCGCCGTCGTGGACGGTGTAGTGCGGCTCGGGCGCCGAGTGATGGCTCACCGCCGGCTCGAGGTCGGGACGACCGAGGTCGTCGGCACAGTCGTGGCGGTCGGCCGAGCGGACCTGACCCTGCGGACCGCGGACGGGACGCGGGTGACCGTTCCCATCGGCGACCTGGTCCGCCTGCACGCCGTTCCGCCGCGCCGGACCGGCCGGGGACCGGCCCACCTCGCGGTGTCGATGGACGACCTCGCGCGGGTCACTGCAGACGGATGGCGGGCCGGTGACGAGGCTGCGCTCGGCGACTGGCTGCTCCGCGCTGCGGACGGGGTGACCGGTCGGGCCAACTCGGCCCTCGTCGTCGGCGACCCGGGACGTCCACTCGAGGCCGCCCTTCCCGCCGTCACGGACTGGTATGCCGCCCGCGGGCTCCCGGCCATGCTCCAGGTCTGCCATGGCGCGGGCGAGCCGGTGCACGCACACGCTGCCGGAGCGGCGGCCCTGGCCGCCGGGATGCGACCGGGGATGGCGGTGCTCGTCATGGTCGCCGACCTTCAGTCCGTGAGCGACATGGCCCGGGCGGGGGCACCGGCCGCGGCACCGGCCGCGGCACCAGCCAGCGCACCCCGAGCCGACGGCAGGCGCAGCCCCCTGGCCTCGGTCTCCGTCTCCGCCGCGCCGGACGAGGCCTGGGTGCAGGCCTACCTGGGGTCGAAGGGGGTCAGCCCCCGGCAGCTCACCGCGGTCCGTGGGTTGCTCGAGTCGGCGCCGCGCCAGGTCTTCGCCAGCTGTCGGGACGACGCCGGTCAGGTCGTCGCGGTCGGCAGGCTCGCCGTCTCCCCCGGCTGGGCCGGCCTCTTCGGACTGTGGACCGACCCCGCGCTGCGCCGAACCGGTATCGGGACCTCGGTGGTGGCGGCTCTCCTCGACGGCGTGGACCGGCATACTCCGGCGCTCTACCTCCAGGTCCAAGACGACAACGCGCCGGCAATCGCGATGTACCGCGGGCTCGGGTTCGTCGACCACCACCGGTACACCTACCTCGTCGGCTCTCGCGCCTGACAGCTGAGGTTTCGCCCTCCTCGACCGTCATGACCGCCGGGGATGTCCGTCATACACACATGGCACCTCTTGGTGGTGTGCGCGACACACCGTGTTCACCAAAGGTCCGTTGACACATGAAAAAAACGTGGTAACGTATATGAGTTGCTTCACGCAAGGTGAATCAAAAACTTCATACACGTGAACAACAGGTGAACCCGCGCCGTCCGATCGGGATCACATCCCGGATCCGCCGCCAACAAGGGCGACGGTGCTACACCCGAGGGGGTACCGCAATGCGCAAGCTCTTCAAGGCCTACGTCGCCGACTACAAGAACACGCCGTGCGTGGCGTGCCTCGCGCTGCTCCGCAGTCGCACCGAGAGCTGACCACACACTCACGCCCGATGGCCCGTTCCCACCAGGGGGCGGGCCATCGGCTTCATGTGGGACCGGTCAGCTAGTCGCCGGTAGGCCGCTGCGGACCGACCACCCGTCGGCGTCGACCACCACGGTGACGAGGGGGGCATCGACGGTGCCGCTCCCCGACCCGAGCCCGGCGTCCACGAGCGCGGCGGGCACAAGCACGAGCACCGTCTCACCGCGATGGAGGTCAGCGAGGGTGCCGACGACCTCCTCGAGGGCGAACCGACACTCCGCTCGGTCAGCCTCGGCCGGCGGGACGGTCAGACCGGTCAGGATGGTGGGCGGGACGCCCAGGACGTCGCCGACGACGGCGCCGCACGTCATCCCGGTGTCGTCCGGACCGGCATACAGCCGGGCGAACCGAACCGACGGCCGGCCTGCGACCAGCGCGCCCAGCGCACCGGCGGCGTCGATGGGGTCGTGGTAGGGAAGGCGGGCGAGAACCAGCGTTGCCGGACAGTGCAGGTCGCTCACCGGATGCTCAGGCCGACAGGTGGCGACGGAGGAAGTCGACGGTCCGCGGCCACGCAGCCTGCGCGGCGGCCTCGTCGTAGAGGAAGAAGTCAGAGTTGTCGAAGGCGTGGTTGGCACCCTCGTAGGTGCAGAACTCGGTCTGCGGGTTGCCGGTGACAGCCGCGCGGATCCGCTCCTGGGTCGGCCCGTCGACATAGGCGTCGGCGGACCCGAAATGGTGCAGGCTCGGGCAGGTCACCTGGGGCGCGAGGTCGAGCAAGGTCGGCAGGGCCGACCCGTAGTAGCTGACCAGCGCGTCGGGCGCGGCAACGGCGGCGACCGCGAAGCCGAGCCCGCCGCCGAAGCAGAAGCCGACGATCCCGACGTCGCCGGTGACATCCTCCCGCGCGCGCAGGGCGCGGACGGCTGCGGCCACGTCGGACACGGCGGTCGGCCAGTCGACCCGGCCGGCGAGCGCGAGCGCCTCGTCGAGCATCTGCGGCCCGTTCGGCACGGCGGTCGTCCCCAGGCGCCAGAAGACGGCCGGGGCGAGGACGACATACCCGAGGTCGGCGAGCTGCTGCCCGCGGCGGCGGATGTACTCGCTCAGCCCGAAGATCTCCTGGACCAGGACGATGCCGGCGCCATTGGCCGTGTCGGGACCTGGCTGCCACAGGACGGCGGGAAGGGTGCCGTCGCCAACCTCGATGTCGATCTGCTCGCTCATCGGGTCAGTATGGTGCCCCCGCGTCGAAGAAGGAGGTCAGCAGCGCCGCGAAGGCATCCGCATGCTCGATCTGGGTCCAGTGGCCGCAGCGCCCGAAGATGTGCGCCTGGCTGTCGCTGATCCACTCGAGCATCGTCAGGGTCGTCGACACCGGGATGACGACATCATCGCGGCCGTGGACGAGGAGGGTCGTGTGTGGGATGGCCCTCAGGTCCGCCTCGGCGTGGGCCATGGCGTCGACCCAGCGCTGCCGCGGCGCCGGGAACATCGCCGCGAAGGCCTCCTGCACCCCCGGGCGAGTACTCGCGGCGTAGCGCATCTGGACCAGCTCGTCGGTGACGAGGGAGGCGTCATACGCGAAGGTCTCGCGCATGAGCCGACCCATGGCGTCCAGCGACGGCTGATACCCCCACACCGCGTCGAGACCGGGGGTGATCTCGAAGGGCACACCGACCGCTCCCATGAGGACCAACCGGTCGACCCGCTCTGGGTGAGCGATCGCCAGGGCGAGCGCCATGGACCCGCCGAAGGAGTTGCCGACGACATGGACCCTGTCCAGGCCGAGCGCGTCGAGGAAGCCGACGATCTGGTCCAACCAGCGGGCGCGGGTGTACTCGATGGCCTCGGGGACCTGCGTGTAGCCGAAGCCGGCGAGGTCGGGCGCGACGACGCGGAACCGCGGGGACAACGCGCCGATGGTCAGCCGCCAGTTCGCCCAGGCACTGACGCCGGGCCCGGAGCCGTGCAGCAGGAGGACCGGGGAGCCCTGGCCCGAGCCGATGTCGTGGTAGTTGGTGACGATGTCGCCGGTGCGGACCTGGGTGCCCACCTCAGGGTTGGGCGGTGCGTCATGGGTCGCCATAGGGCGAGTATGACGTCCGCGGGCCCTTCCAGCCCGGGACGTTCCGCTCGACGGGACATGCTGAAACTGTTGTCTAGCCGTTTCACGACGACGAAATCCGTTGCTCACTCGCCTTTGTGCGACGTACACGGCAGAATGACGGGAACGCAGCGACGCGACCGGCGTCGGCGTGCACCAGGAGGCTCCCGATGACGGACACGACGAGCGGCACGACGGGCGCCGCAGCCACCCCGTGGCCGACCCACGACCCGGCCACCCGCCGCTGGCTGCCCACCCGGTCGACGCCGGTCGACCCGGACCGCGTCGAGGCGCTGCTGGCTGCCGAGTGGGAGCGCTTCGTTCGGCAGACCCCCGCATCGGCCGAGCACAACGCCCGCGCGAGCAAGACGCTGCCCCTCGGTGTCACGTCGAGCTTCCAGCACTGGGACCCGCACCCCATCTCGATCGTCTCCGCACGCGGTGCGCACGTCACCGACGTCGACGGCCGGCGGCTCCTCGACATGTCCATGGGCTTCGGCGCCATGATGGTCGGTCACCTTCACCCGGTCGTCGTCGACCACGTCCGGCACGCCCTCGACTCGGTCGGCACGCTCTTCGTCACGCCGTCGCCCACCGCGACAGAGGTGGCCGAGCTCTTCCAGGACCGCTTCCAGCTCGACATGCTCCGGTTCACCCAGTCGGGCACGGAGTCGGTCATGTACGCCATCCGGGTGGCCCGGGCGTACACCGGCCGGAAGGCCGTCATCAAGGTCGAGGGCGGCTACCACGGCGGGTATGACGCGATGCAGGTGTCGGTCAAGCCGGCACTGGCCGACATCGGTCCGGCCGACGCGCCGATCCCGCACATCCCCCAGGACGCCGAACCCGGCACCGTCCATGTCGTCCCGTACAACGACCTCGACCAGCTCCGTGCGGTTCTCGCGGCGCACGGTCGGGAGGTCGCCGCGCTCGTCCTCGAGCCGGTCATCGAGAACCTCGCCATCGTCGTCCCGGACGAGGGATACCTCGCCGGTGTCCGCGCCGCGTGCGACGAGTATGGCGTCATCCTCATCTTCGACGAGGTGAAGACCGGCCTGACCGCCGGATATGCCGGCGCCTCCCAGCGCCTCGGCATCCAGCCTGACCTCATCACGTTGGCCAAGAGCATCGGCGGTGGCCTGCCGCTCGCGGCCTTCGGTGGCCGCCAGGAGGTCATGCAGGTCGTCGTCGACGGCCGGATGGGCCACTTCGGCACCTACAACGGCAACCCGCTGGTCATGGCGGCGGCCCGGGCCGTGGACGAGGTGTGCACCCACGAGGCCCTCGACCGGGCCGAGGGAATCAACGTCCGGACCCTCGACGGGGTCGACGCGGTCATTACCGAGTTCGAGCTGCCGGCCCACACCGTCGGCATGGGGATCAAGGGCTGCATCACCTGGTCGACCACGCCGGTGCGCAACTACCGGGACTACAAGGCGACCGACTTCCGGATGGCCGAGCTGTCCTGGCTCTGGGGCGTCAACCGCAATATCCTCACCCCGCCCGGGCTCGACGAGCAGTGGCTCGTCTCGCTGGCCCACACCGACGACGACATGGCCCAGCTCGTCGTCGACTTCCGGGAGCTTGCGGAGGCATTGCGCGCCTGAGCCAGAGTGCCGCACCCAGCTCGGGTGAGCGGGCCCGACATCCAGGCGTCGGTACGTCTCAGGCGACATCGGCGAACGCCTCGACCGCCCGCTCCGGGCCACGAGCGTGCTGTCGCCGCTCCCGGCGCTGCCGCGGCCGCCGCGGCTACCGCTGTTCCACCGGTACCGCTGTCACCTCGGCGGCCGGGGCGGTCTGGGGAAGAAGTAGGGCGTCTTCGCGGCATACTCCGCCCATCCGGGCTTGTTGCTCAGGGACTTCTC
>Ga0116188_1001537_pt1 | contig 19745 bp, 15 predicted proteins | sample AD_JPNTR2_MetaG_FD_89807 | JGI IMG/M metagenome (GOLD analysis project Ga0116188, IMG submission 89807) | Active sludge microbial communities of municipal wastewater-treating anaerobic digesters from Japan - AD_JPNTR2_MetaG | ecosystem: Engineered > Bioreactor > Anaerobic > Digestate | place...
GAAGAGGAGAAGGAGAAGCCGACGGTGCACGTCTCAATCGCCTTTCGGCTGTCTATAGGAATCTCACGTAAGCCGTCAGCCGCCCGGTTTGACGGGGAGGGGTTCTGGGTCTCAATCGCCTTTCGGCTGTCTATAGGAATCTCACTCCGCAGAGATTTTGCGGACATGGTCGGTTTCCAGGAAGTCTCAATCGCCTTTCGGCTGTCTATAGGAATCTCACGTACATTCGGCGTGGTAAGCTTGTTGCGCGGGTGTGGCCGGTCTCAATCGCCTTTCGGCTGTCTATAGGAATCTCACGCGCGGACGCGTGGGCAGAAGGGTAACGCGATTATCCGGGAGTCTCAATCGCCTTTCGGCTGTCTATAGGAATCTCACGGTAGTGGCGATGAACGTTGGGAACAAGTATGCCCTCGGAGGTCTCAATCGCCTTTCGGCTGTCTATAGGAATCTCACGCAAGCGGCTCAGGGGGTGGTGGAGCCCGAGCCTGAGATGTCTCAATCGCCTTTCGGCTGTCTATAGGAATCTCACACACAATGCCACCCCCGAGCAAGCGGCTCAGGGGGTGGTGGAGGTCTCAATCGCCTTTCGGCTGTCTATAGGAATCTCACTGGAATTATATTGCCGAATTGGCAAAGGAGGAGTCATGAGTGTCTCAATCGCCTTTCGGCTGTCTATAGGAATCTCACAGCGGGCTCTGGAAGTCAAGGGCCGTCAAGAGCTTGCGGCAAGGTGTCGGCGGGAGGACGTCAATCCAGGTGGAAACATCTAGAGCGAACCCAGAGAATGGGTCGTAAGTCCTTACGAGGTCGGAATTCCTGACTTCGGCGGCAGCCCCGGCAGAAGGCGCTCCCTTCAGCTGCCGCCGAAACAAGGTCCGAAAGGGTGACCCCGGGTTCGGTTCGCCTGACGCCAATTTGGTTGTGGGCCGTAGGAGTCTATTCATCGCTTCCTTTCGCACCAGCAGACGACGAGTTCAGATTCCGGAACGTCCTGAGGAGCTGGGTCAGGCCCCTCGGCTTGGCGGCCCCTCACGGTCGCAGCCGTCTCGGCTGCGACCGCCCGGCTGCACACAGCTTCGCCTCCTGGGTTACAGAGCAAGACGAGAGTTCAGGGAGCCGGTCTGTCCGGGTTTCCACCAAGCTCGTGGACGCCGACGCGACTCGGGTCGAAGCCGTAAGAATTCGGCACTCGCGCTAAATCATGTACAGAAGCGTCTTCTGAGGCCGCGGCACGACGCCCATACTCTCGATCCTCTCTACGCAAGCGCCACAGATACGATAAGCCAGGAGCGCGTCTTCCTTCGCGTCGATCTCCCGTGCGAGATCTCTCCACATCCGCTGAAATACTTCTTCCGGGAGATCACATTCGAAGACGCTGTATTCCACCCGCACTCCGTAATCCTCGCAAACTTTTGCCACACGCCGTAGGCGCCGCGGATTCCGTATGTCGTAAGCCACCAAGTACAGCATGAATCGATAATGAATCTTGGCCGGATCAATCCAGCGTACCGTCTGCCCTACTTCGTAAGGATTCTCATTGCGGAGCTCCTCATCCGCCAAACCTTCCGCTTCCATCATGGCATCAGGAAAAAGTTCGGTTCATAACTTGGATCCTCGAGCGCCCGCAGGACTTCGACTACCTGATCATCCATGACCTTACGGAAGTCCGTGTGGTTGTCGCCTTTCGCCGGCGTGAACTTTCGATTCATCGCCGCCTCATAACCCTGGAAAAACGGTTTGCGGGCTTCTTCCGCAAGGTAGAAGCCTCCCTCCTCCGCATCAAAGCGAAAGTCCCCTTCCGACAGGATCTTATGATTGAGAAGGTTCAACACCAGCAGATCGCAGACCGGCGCTCTGAGAGGTTCCAAAAGATCCAAGGCTAACGACGGCGAACCGTGGCGAAGCCCGTGAAGGAAACCCAACGAGGAATCCAGCCCGTGCTTCCGGACGGCTCCGTCGACTTCTCCCAGCACGATCGTATAGGTCCACGAAAGCAATGCATTCGCCGGATCCCTTGGCGGCCTGCGACTACGTCCGTTGAACGGCACGTCACTCGGGAAAAACAGGCCCAAGCGGGCGAAGTACTTCCCCGCTCCCATGCCTTCATAGCCCCGGAGCTCGTCGAGCGTTTGGGCCTCCAGCGCCTGCTCCGCAAGCTTGGCCAGCAGCTCGTCGGTTTCGCGTTGCACCGGCAGGTTGGACTCCCCTCGGTTGGCCGACAGGCGCTGGACAACGCGGCGACTGTTCCGAAGCTTCGCATAGACCACACGCCGTGCTACGTGAAGAGCAAACTCGTCCTTTCCTGCCATCTCATACTGCCGAACACGACGCGCTCCGTTGAGGTTGTTATCAGGCACCAGAGCGCCGAGCCACCGCCCTCTTCGAGTCAAGAGATAGCAAGGAATTCCGAGCCGGAGAAACATTGTCAGGGTGGGGTAGCTGACACTGGGGCGTCCAATGATCACGACCCGTTCCACGTCGACCAAAGGGACACGAATTCGGGCTTCCGCTTCCTTACCCCGTTCCACCCAGCGAATGACTTCCACATGCTTGGAAATCAGCCGCACCGTAATGACATTGCCGGAAATCACTAAGCTAGCCATGGTGATCCCGCTCAATAACTAGATCGAACAATATACTCATGCTCGCGGTAAAGGCTTTTGCCTGCCATGTAAGATCACGCCAACCTCCCTATGCCTCCAGATTGAGCACAGGAAACGCTGTCAAGTCTTGCTCAGGAATGTTCAGTAGTTGCAAGGCGTCGTGAAACAGATTCTCGTAATGCTCCCGCCGTGCTGGGACGAACCCGTGGGCGAGAATAGAGCGGTTACGGGCGTCCAGATGCCGGGCCAAAGAATCGCTCATTTCTGTAAAACGTAGGCCCAGCGGATCGCCCAGCGCAGCAAGCAATTCGTACTGGTCCCGCAAACCGATGCTGATGATCTCGATCGTGGTTCCGTCCTTGCGTCGATGCAGTCGTCTTCGGGCTTGCAGACGCGGCCGAAGGGGCTCGGGAACCTTTGCCGGATCGACGTGTCCGGCATCAATGCCATAGGACTGTTGCAGCACGCGGTGGGCCGCTTTTTCAATGGCTGCATAGCAGCGGGCTACGGCGTCTTCGTACTTTCCCTCGAGGTCTGCGCGGCGACGGGCATTCGATAGAAGGTCGAGCACGGCCTGCCAGGTCAGTGCTCCGGGCTGAATATCCATCAGGACGGGGAACAGCCCCTCCACTTCGCCAGCGAACGGCTCGAGTCCGGGGAAGAGGCCGCGGTGCCTGGTCGCCAAATGCGCCAAGCGCTCGCGGCTCTGCCCCAACAATTGCCGTGCCTGGCGATGGTCGAAGACGTCCCAGGCCGCGAAGCCGTCAAAAACGTCTCCCAAGACTTGATAAAGCTCCCGCACTTCCGGGTCGTCCAGTCGCCCCAAAATCCGTCGCAGTAAATCGGCCGCGTTTCCGTATTGTCCTCGGTTGAACAGCTCGGCGGCGGCGTGGACCTCGTACCAGGCCAAGCGATTCCACGGATTCTCTTGGCGGTAGAGACGTTCCTTGCCGTCGAGAACGATGCCTAGTCCGTCCTTCGTCCGACCTGACGGATCCGGCGTGCCGATATAGGACACCTTGCAGGGGAAACGCGACGACGCCAGGACGACGGCGGCACTCATTACCTTGGTGCCGGCGGTATAGTCGACGATCTCGGGCCACGGCCGGCGCGTGCGGCTCAGCTTCCGCAGAGCCCGCGGGACTTCGCGCAGCAAGGTCAGTACCGACTCACCCAAGTCCTGTCCGTCGGGTGTGACTACGAACTCATGGTCGGGGAGTTGCCCCGGATCCTGCAGTAGGGCCGGGAGGATTCTCTGCGAAACCATCCCTCGTGACTCGGGCGAGACGAAGAAAATCACCGCCCCAGGGCGGGTGTGACGGACGGAGAAGATCACCGGCGCCTCAGAACCACCTACACTGATGAGAAGCACATTTTCAGCAGGGACTTCCGACATGTTTTTCTCTTCCTGGCAATCGAAGCTCGAAGAGATTTCAGCCCTTATTCGGTGCTGCTTTCGCCTCTCAGGTACGACCGACGTCCTTACCTTCCGATAGGACCCGACCCCCTCGAGGGACCTCCCGCATCATGGTCAGGAATAACTCTCTGGAAACGGGGAGTACGCGGGGCTGACCGCCTTGTCGGCCCGTAGGCTCGAGCCTGACGCGGTCACTCTCCCTCATGGCGTGTTCCGGGAAAAAAACGGCCAGAGGATGATACTCGCGACCGCAGCGGACAACCTTCAAGTGCAGCGGACTCGCCCAGCGATCTCCAAAACGCTCGTGCTTGGTACGGAAGCCAAGACGCTCGCCTCCTCTGAAACGTTGTTCCAACGGCAACCCCAGCACGGGACGGTACACCACCTGCGCGCTGCCCAACGGAGCGTCATGGTCGTTCTTGCCCCACTTGGAGGGAGTTTGGCCGAAAGCGCTCGAGCCGGTGCGATACGAGCGGAGCCAAGACTCGGCTTTCTTGAGTGCCTCCTTCCAGCCGTCGGGACCGACGGCCGGGGGAGCGAGAGTCATCACTCTCGGCATCCGCCTGTTTTGTTCGGCTAAGCTCCGCAGCTTCTTCCCAAATGAGTCGAGAGAATCGAGGGCAATCCCGTCCAGCAAATCGCCGTGGAGCCAGAGGGATCCCATCCCTCTCCTGCTTCGACTCCCCAAGCCTCCGAGCAAGATCCATGCCTCGACAGCCGAACGGAAGCGTCGTTCAAGTCCGGGAGATACGGAACGCCGGAACCTGACTTGCAGCTGGAACCGGGACTGAGGTGTGCCGGGACTGATGAGACCTCGCCTTTGGTCGCTTCTGTTCGGAATCGGCCGCAATGGGAAGAGAAAGTAACTCAAAGGTTGGCCCATCTTGATCTGCAGGTCATCGGTATTGACCGCCTTATTGGAAGCGATTGCCTGTCTCAAGCGAAAGGTCACCGAGCTGGCCGTCGGGCTGTCCTGATGCACTCCGCCGAATATCGTTCTTTCCTCCTGCGGTGTACCTCCCAACGCCCGGAACCACCAGCGGACCTCACCCCGGATGGACGGCACGCGAATCTCAGCCTTTTTTTGATCCGCCCCGGATGTAAACGTCCAGGTAAGCAACTCTAGGTCGTAGGTTTCCCATGTCATGGCAGCTTCTCCCCCAACTTTGTCGCCACCGCTTCCAGCTCGGAGGCCAAGTCCGGCTTGCGCTTCTTCCAACTCTTCCACCGATCCAACCGGCTTTCTACAAGCTCCAGAATGAAGGCGCGTTGCGTAGTCTCATCTTTCTCCCCGAGACTACGGGCGAGGTGGGCAAAAGCCTCTTGATCCAGCCTACGGATTTCTTCGCGAGCTCGCTCGACTGGACTCATGCGGCTAAGCCGCTCCCCTTCCGCTCTTTTCCGCTCCTCTGCCTCACGTGCCGCGCGAAACCCGCTACGGATCTCCTCGGCGAATTGGTCCCCGGCTGCTTCATCCACCTCGAACCAGCCGTACCCCGCCGCCGTCTTGGCACCGAAGCCTTGATCCTGAAGGGCCTGAACGAGCCAACTTCGCGCAGTCTTCACCGGGTTGAAGTCCTCTGCGATAGACAACCACTCCCGGACGGTTTTGCAGCGTTCGACGGTGGACGCCGGGCGAACCACGAAGAAGAATTCGGCACCCGCCTCCACGCTCGGGAAGACGTTGGGCACCGGCAATTCCACGTCGAGGGCCTGGTCCAATTTGCCACTGTAGTAGTCCCTGTGGTGGCAATTGACGATGTCCAGGGCCAAGGGTGCCGCCTGCAAAGGGAACGCCGGCAAGAAGGCGACCAACCCTGCGAATGACTCCTCACGGACCCAAGCGGGAATCTGCGCCTGCCGTAAGAGTTGCTGATCGTGGTCAGCTTGCCCCCATCCGAAGACGGCGAACACCTCCGGCCAAGCTACGTCGCCTCTCTTTGCGGCTTCGACCGCCCAGCTTCGCGTGACGCCTTTAACCGCCGAGCCCGGAATGTACGGGATTCCGAAATTTCGGTCCAAGGCCAGCCCTGCGTTCTCCAAAACCGACGCCGCCTGATTGACAATCAGCCTAGCTCCGAGACGAGCCACCACCAACTCCGCTTGAGGATCTGCGGCTAGTTGTTGCAGCCAGCTCTTCCTCGAGCTGAACGCTAGAGCGGGCTGACTCCGACGGACCGCGGCATCCAGGTACGATGCTCGGGCTGTCTGCTCCAGCTCTTTATCCTCCTTGCGCCCTTCCTTCCAAATGGCGCAGTAGCGCTGCAGGATCAGCGACGGATTCTCCACCGCCTGCACAAAATCCGTCGAGTGGGCAGGACAGCCGGGTCGAAGGGCATCCTTGACGCTTTGGCTTACAGCTATTTTCATGATGCTCTTCTCCTACTTTTGCGCCTGGCGCGAGTCCCCCTGCCCGGCTTTAACGAACCGCCGGAGGTAATTCAAGAAGAAAAGGGTCTCCTCCGTGCAGCTCAACAGCCCGTAGCTATCCATTCGGACCAGCTCCTCCAACAGGTCCTGCAGCGTTCGCCGGTTTGCAGCGACTAAGGCCACGTCGGGGTCGGCGAGGTGTTGAGCGATCGCGTTGCCCAGCGCGGAATAGCCGGCTCCCTTTGGCGAGCCCGCATTACTTGCGGCAAAGGCGAGTGCTGAAAGCAGTCCGTTGTTGATCACCAGGGCGGGAAAGCCGCTCAATGCATCACCCCCTTCCTGTCCCCGGAAAGCGGCTTCTCCAGCTCTTCGAAACGCGTTTCGGGCTCGAATTTGATCCAAGTTGTTCATCACTCACCCTCCTTGGTCTCTGCAGCAGCCGCCTGCAGGTGAACCGAGCAGAAACCGAGGCCAACGGTCTCGTCAGCTCCGATTTGCAGAACCTTGCCCACTTCCGACAGCTTCTTCTCGACCACCTTGAGAACATCCTCTTCGTTCCGCTGGGCCAACACGGCGTACAGGAGGGTCTCCGAGGGAACATTTTCCTGGTTGAACAGCGCCCCTTGTGCCACCACTTTGGTTTCGTCGTCGATCCGAATACGTTGCTGGACCTCACAGGCGGTAGCACAAAAGTACGAAAACATGCCGTCGGAGACGAAGACCAGACGTTCGGCTCCTTGGTCGACCAACGGCTCTCCCGGCATGACCCCGTGGAGGAGATCCTTGAGGCTTTCGGGCAAGGGCTGCGCCTTGAAGCGGTAATCTTCCAAAACTACGGAATCGCCGACCGTGACAGCCCGCCCCGCAAAAACTTGATCTTCAGAAACTTTGGGCAAATCGAGTGCGGGCAGACCCCGATCCCTCCGGTATCGCCTTACAGCCAGAGGACACGTCAACCAAGCGAAACTACCCCTGGCCGCGCGGACGGGAAACGCCAAAGTTCGCGCTTCCCCCACCAGGAGATGACCCGCGACAAGGCCGGATCCTGCTCCCGGCTCGTTACCGAACAGACGCCGCTGGGTCTCCTTGTCCCCGTTCCACAGGTCCCGGAGGACGCCCTTGAGGCTCGACCCTGGAATGATCGGAATCTGGGTGTGTCGCTCCCGCTGGACGGGTAGGTCGACAACGCCCACCGAAGCGCCCGCACCGACGTGCAGCGGCGTGCGGGTCAATAGACTGAGAATTGCTGTCTGCATAATTCTGTAACCTCCTTAACCAAAAAGTGTTCTCATCTCGATCAGCACCCTTCTTCCGGGCCGGGTGACGGCTCGACCAGGTGCGAAGAAAGACCGACCGGTGGTTCTGTCCACACCACGTTCCCGATCATTGCGTTCCTTCCGGCCCCCAAAAAGGCTCCAACCAATCCCAGGTGCCGCAGAAGCCCCAACCGAACCCCTTCTCTCCCAGGCGATCGGAATGGCAACGTCCGTGGAGAGCTTCCGCCAAGATCCGAGCGTCGGCTTCGCTGTCGGCTTCGAAGTAGTAGACCGACCCGGCGGGTACCGCCAGCTGAGTCGACCGCGGGGTCCCCGCCCCGGAACCGTTTCCCGCCCTTTCCTCCGCAGCGGTTCCTCCGAGGACTTCCCAACCCGAAAACGCAAAAGGCTTCCCGGCACAAACCGCAACCAAACGAGCGCCGATCTCGGGAGCGGTCTTCATTCTTTCCCGCCACGCCAGGCGTGTCTCTGCGGGGTTTCGTGCAAGATTTCGTCTGAGCTTCACCTTGCCGTCCGCCGGATCCACCCATCCCGGCCGCCAGCCCCCGTCGAAGACGGCCGGCGACGAAAGCACCCATTTGACGCGGTTTCCCCGCACCACGGGTTCCGGCAGAGGAACATCAAGCATTTGCTTGGTACGGCAAGCACGGCCCTCGCCGCCGACCGTCAGTGCTCCCCCCGCAGCGAGGCGGTTCAACGCATCCGTCGCCTCTTCGTCGGACGCATTACACTCCAGCGCCACCCAAATGCCGGCGCCTTCATACAAGCGGAGGTGCTCAGCTACGTAGAAAGCGCTCTCGACCACCGTTCGGGTTTCGGCGTTGATCTGAATGCCGTAGCGGTGTTCGACCGTCCAAGGCTCGGAAAAATCGGGTGGCGTCAGCTCCTCGGAGCCGGACCACCCCAGGTACGTTTGCAGGAAGCCGCCGTCGACCCACGAGGGGAGTTTCTCTTTTGTGGCCGGCACGTAGGCTCCCACGGGGTGCAACCACGGCGCCGGAAAGTTCGTGATCCCTAACCCCTGTCGCAAAGGCCGCAGCGGTATGCAAGCCGGGCTTTGCTTATCGGATTTCTTCGCCGGCGCCAAATCCGCGGGAACCGGGAAGTACGGCCGGCCGTCGCACCACGGAAGGCCCCCCTGAAGACGCACGTGGTCGAAGCGTGTGTCGCCCACGGTGGAAGTAACCTCCCGGTCTTTGCGGACCCGCCGAACCATGACCGCTTTCCGTCGCGGCAGACTTCCATCGTCGGTCAACAACGCCGTCCGCAGCGCGGAATGGAGGGTCACGGGAAGCGGCCAGCGCGCACCATGACCGCCCGAACCCGCTCCTGCCTGCATGGGCCGCGCGTCTCGGAAAAACAAGGTGTCGAACGGCTCCAACAATAAGTCAACGCGATGTTTCGTCATGCCTCTTCCTCCCGGAGGATGAAGTTCGCGGTGTCAAACAAACCAAGCAGTGCCTCGACTTGGACATTTATCGGAGGTCTAGTCTTCGAGCGACCCACCTTGGCTTCCGCCAGGTCCTCGAACCGTCCCTCCAGGTGCGATAAGTAAGCGCGGACCAAATCGACAAAATCTTCCCGCTCTTGGTTCGTCGCCGACCCCTTCGCGAGCCAGTGCTGGTTCACGGCAAACCTAACCTCGCGCTCAAGGATCTCCTGGATGGCTAGGTCCGGAACGTCGTCCATCGTCGGGCGTTCCCCCCTGACACCGGCGTAAGGCTGCACGAACTGGCGAAGGTGGTACGCGAAGCGGCTGGACAGCAGCGGCTTGTCTCCGGGACACTTCTCACCCGTCGACAATCGCCAGAATTCTCGGAACAGCTGGACCGCCGGCAGTTGATCGGAAGACAACGGCTCGGTTTTGTCGTCCTTGGCGCCCCAGCGAAAACCCCACTCCAGGATCTCGCCCGAGCGTTTGTAGAGCGAAACCGCACAAGCTCCTCGTCCCAGCTCCCGCTTGGCCCGTTGCTCGGCTTCCTGAGCGGCCCGCACAAGATTTTGCAGCGGAGCATGAATGTGACCTACGGCGATACCGACGGAGCAGTCGGCCCGCGGCCCGGGCACGACCAACGGCCAATCGGGACGACAATCTTCCTTGACCTCCCCCTTCCCGTACTCGGGCCGGAGCACGCGCACGAAGCCCCCGTTTTCACCCAAGACCTCGAAACGCCCTTCAACCAGTGTTTCGAGGGCCTTCTCCCCCCGGAAAGCCGCCCGCAACGCCACGGCACACTCCAGCGAACGCTCTGCAGGAAGCATGGCCAAGACGTCGTCGCCGCCGGAGTAGATGAGCCGGCCGCCGAAGGACTCGACGATGGGACGCACCAGGTACAAGCTGAAGTTGGCCAGCGACTCGGAAAACTGCAAGTGGTAGGAAGGTGACAGCGGACGGCGAGGCTTTTGGTTCGTAAGAACTTCACCAGCAGGAGATTTCAGCTTTGAAAAGTATTCCTGCGCCTCGGTCGCAAGCTGATCCAGGAAGGGAGGCGTGTTCTCGCCGCTCACCCAGCGTCCCATCTGGTCGCCGTCAAGAGCCAGAATCGCGACGTAGGACGGAGGCGGAGGCACCAAACGATTCTGGGTCTCGGCGTCCTTGAGCCCATACAGGGCTTGGAGTGCCCCCTGAATTTCTTCGACCGCGTCATGGTCTTCCTCCGAGGCATCCCTTCCCAGCACGTCATCGATTCGCTCCGGGCGAAAACAGTCCGGGTCGGTCTCCCAAATCCAGCGCGTCTCCTGCCCTGCCTCGCTTACCTGGAACTCCTGCGCCAGAAGCTTCTTGTGCTTGATGAGTACGTTCCGCAAGTCCAGGATTCTCTCCCAGACCTTGGGGTGGTCTTTCGCCAGCTCGCAAAGCCTTCGCTGCCAGTCCGCGGCGGCTACCGCGGGAACCGAGCGAATGCGAAGTTCCTTTACGGGTACGGTAGGGCTCGGGCCGGCTCCCAGGTAGGCGTCCGGCCAGAGCCGCTTGATCAGATTGGGCGCCCCGAGGCGATCCCGTGACCGAAACAGCCAGGGGTACTTGGCCTGCAAGGCGCTCCAGAGGTCTTCCGAGCCGATCACCTCTTCCAGACCGGAAAGGGAGTCTTTAACCGATCCTTTTTGGTGCTCGTCGGTCTCCCACTTGCCGAAGTCCCGCAGCCGGCGGCGCGCGGCCAAAAGCCAATCGGTGGAAGCGAAGTAGTAGGGCCAGGCGAATCCCGGGTTACTCAGCTTTTCCTTCCCCTCCGGGTCGGAAAAATACCGTGGGTCGCGATCGTCGCGGGGTATCGCTTCCACCGCCAGCCGGTGAAGGATGTCAAGGTTTTTCCACGCCGGTCCACGGTCGGTCAAACGGGCGTAGGCATCAAGAGCTTTCTTGACCTCGCCGGGAGTCCACGGAGTCACTTGCCAAGCGATTTGCGGCCACTTTTCCACCTGTGCATCAAAGCGCTTGCGCCAGTTTTCCGCGTTGGCCGGCCACTGTTCGGCCAAGCTTTTCTCCGCGGCGGCCAATCCGTCCCTTTGGCTTTCCAACCACCTCCAGCAGGCGTCGGCTATGCGGCGGAGCTCTTCTCGGACGGCCTCCTCGGCTCTCTTTGCCAGGTCCTCGCCGGAGCCTTCCGGGACGAGGGCCAGAAACCGGTTTGGCAGCGTAGGGGTCAGCAGCAGTCGCTTCCCTTCCTCGCTTTCAAATCCCAGCCGTCGCCAAAGGGACTCCTCCCTCTCCCCCCTGCCTTTGAAAGAACTCCTGTCGTACAGCTCGCTGCGGTGCAAAAGATCGAAAATGGGCTGGCCGCGTAGCGAGGGGAAGATCACGGCGTCGGGGCCCACCTGGTCGGTGACCGCCTTCATGGCGTGGGCCATCAACCAGGAGAGCAGGTAACTCCCGCTCCAAAGGTCACGCGTAGAGCGCGCCTGCTGGATGAAGTCCTGCACGGGGCCAAGCTGGAACAGAAGGAACGCGGGTCGCAGCCTAGCCTGATTGCCGGTGCCTTCGACGCAGCTCTCCAGAGCCGAAACGACCGCCATGTGGGTCCAAATCGAATGATCGGGGATGCGGGTGTCGGCGGGAAGGTACAACAGGGATCCATCCTTTTCCGCAGCCGCCCGCGGCCAGCGTCGCCAGTGGAGGAAGAAGTTGGCCCACCAACGCTCGTCGCCGTTATCCCACTCCCGGGGAGGTTCAGGCTGGCATACCTGTAGTGTCTCCTCCGCGGACTCGAGTGACGGAATCTTCAATGCCCACCGGGTGCCCCCTAAGGGGTGAAGGAAATGCGCCGTCTCCCCGTCCCCGAACTTGGAGCTCAATTTCTGCGGTGCCGGAAAGGGAAACCGGTCGGCGGCCGCCGCCGTGTGATCGCACACTTTCCAAGACTCCGAAAACTCCTCCCTTGTCAAGTCCGCCTTGTCGAGGACGGCGTCGGATACGCCGAGATCTCCCCGGTCTTGGTAGGTTTCGGCTCGCTCGACGTGTCCCGCGATTCCGAGCGGCTTGTCCGGCGGGTCATGGAGATACGCCATGAGTTTGTGTTTCCAGAAGTCCCCGGTTGGCTTTTTTCGTGTTTCTTCAACCATCACCACCTCTCTTTCAAACCGAACTCAGGGAGCGAGGGGCTTCGCCCGTGGAGGTGAGAGGGGGGGAGCCGGTGCGGGGGTCCCGACTCCCCATCCCACCTCCGGCGGGCGGCGAAGCCCCTCCCCACCCTCATTGTTCCTCGCTTAACCGTCCGGAGGGGAATCGGTGACGTCACGTGGACGTCCTCTCTTCCCTTCCGGCCGATCCCCGGTTACCCGGACTCGCTTCCTCACCCACTGCTTCAACCTTTCCGGATTGGGAGAACTTAGGGTAAGGAAGTCATGAGCCCACCAGCCGATGTCGGGTGTCACCCGCGCAAATTTGCTCCGCAGTCGATAAGCCAAACGTCTTCCGTCCTCCTTGGGATCCAGGCGGAGTTCGATCACGTCGTGAACCCACTGGGGAGCCTGCAAGAGCCTTTCCCGGGGCAGCCGCCGCCACTGCTCGAAATCCGTTACGATTTCCCACCAGCCCTCGACGTCCCGGCCCTTCTTAAGTCGCTGGATGAGAGCCAAGAGAAAGGCGAATTCCGACGCGCTGAGCCGTACCGGCACCCCGTCGACCCGACACTCCCCTTCGTTGACCCTCAGTTCCAAACGGGGCAGGTACCCTGAGAACTGCAGGTCTTCCTGTACCCGGCGCACCAAGGACATGTACGAGGGAGGCAGACTTCGAAAACGCTTCTCGTACCAGGAGCGTACCCGAACGAACGGGATTTCGGCCAGCTCCACCCGAGCCTCCTCCGCCGGGTAGCTTTTACCGTCCCCCGGCAGGTGGTGGACCATTCCGGACTGGGGGAAAAGAAACAGAGGCTCAAGATCGGGCCGGTCATAGGGAGGGTTCACGAGGACATGACACACCCGGTCTTGCGGCCTGCCCAGAAGGCACATGCAGGCCATCAGCAGGGCCGCCATGGTTTTGCGACCGCCGGCAATTGAGGCAACCAGGTCAATCTCGGGATCTTCGGTGAAGCCGCGGACGTGGCGCATCATGGCGTCGGCGGCCGCCATGTTGTCTTGGGCGGTAAGAAGGTCGTCCAGGTCTCCGCGACCGTCAGGACGGGGCAAGGTGCGGATGCTGTCGGCGGATCCGAAGCGAAGTTTGCCTTGCACGGGAAAATCGTCCGCCGCCAGAGAGTGCCGGAGGGCCTCCCAAACACCTTGCTCGAGCAGTATCTTTCGGGCCGTCTCGGCGCCCGGTCGGGTGGTGATTACCACGACTTCGTCAGGAATGACGGCCTTACCCTCGTGGGCCAGGGCCCAGACGGTTTCCGTCAAGACCGCCACGGTCTTTCCCAGCAGAGCGAGAAGAACCGTTTTCTTTGGATTCTCCCCGCCTTCCTTTGCGCCCTTCATCCAGGCCTCCTGAACCTGTTTCTAGGAATGGGAGTTTACGAACCGGGTCTGACACTGCCCGCATGGAGCTCTCTGGTGGGTGTAGCTCTTGGGTCTTTCGAGAAATTGAGAATCTGCAACCCGGCAGACGGCGGGTGTCCTCGGCCGCCGCCGTTGGCATGTGTGCGAGGGAGGCCGGGACGGCCGCCCTCCAGTTCCCCGCTCGACTGAGAGAGAAGTTTCCTCCTACAGGCTAGTCACTCGGCACAAAAACCGAGCTATGCCGTACGCGGCACCTGCTGCGCCGCACGGTGCTTGCCCGCGCCGAATCAGCGCCGTTTGCACCCGGTGAACGATCCTCTCGCCCACTGGGCCCAGGCCGCGGCGGAGCGGTAAACAACCCGGCCGGTCGACCAAACGCCGCCGAGACCTTTCGAGCCGTTCCTCCCCGCCTGCAGCAACAGCCGGTGGTACATATCGAACAGTGGTTGCCACCCGTGCGGCCGAAGACTGGGAAGGTTCGAATACCGGTTCCATCCGGCTTCCACCAGCAGCCGCTGGTACGTCTCGAACAGCGTTCTCGCTCCGCCCAGCGACTCGACCCGCCAGTGCGGGTGGTATCGCGTGACTTGTTCCGGCCGGGCGGGGTCGTAACCGCTGGCATGAAACAGTCTCAACTTGGTTCCACCGATGAGAAAACCGTCTCCCGACGACACCCAGTCGTAGAACGGCAGCCGCCACCAACCGGCGTTGACGCCCGGGTCACACAGTACCCAGCAGTCTTCGACGAAACCAGGTGCCAAATCAAGCCAGCGCTGGTCGTAATGAATCCCCTGCCGGATCTCCTCAAGACAATACGTGCGCAGCCGGTTCCCCCACCAGCCCAAGAATCGGACGGTGTCGTTTCGGTTACTCACGCCCAAGCAACCCGCGTTGTAGATCCCCGTCAAAAGCAGTTCTCGCTCGAACACCGGCCCCGGTAGATGCACGGACCCGTCGATATGCGGGGTCAGCGTAAGGCTGTGTCGCCGAGTACCCTCCAGGAGCGGACCGAGTTCCGCCGTCACCAGCATGTCGGGATCCAGGAACACTACCGTCTCGATTCCCTGTTCCAGCAGGTGGGTTAACAGCACAGGCTTAAGTGCGGCACACAGTTGCCTTGTGCCGTACCGAATCGCCAGCCGACGTCTCCCCGGCAGCGAGAGATCGCCCACATCGAGCAACCGGACGTTCGGTGACGAGAAAAAGGCTCGCCCGTCTTGTAGGCCTCGGGCCCCGGGAACGAGGACGAACAAGGGCATGTCCGGATGAAACCGTCCCAGCGAAGATGCGAGAACTTTGGCGTGAGCGAGATAGTTGGGTGCGGCTATCGTACAGGCGGCGTAGAGGGGTGTCATGCGTGCGGTTCGAACTCTTGGGGGTAATACTCACGCAGCCACGCATGGAAGCTGGTATCACCCGAAGTTTGAAAAGGATTACCGAAAACCTCCACGTGCTCGCCCAGGCTACGGTAGACAGCACGCATGACCGGGGTGATGCGGCTTCCGTCGTCAAAGTAGTCCCAGCCATAGGAGAGATTGAAAGTTTCGGACCAACCGGCTTCCATCAGCATCTCGCGGTAGCGGGCAAAGATTCGCGCCGCATCTCCGGTCTGTTTCACCCGCCTGGCGTCGTAGCGGCTGACGGACTGAGGGCGGTCGGGCCGATAGCCGCTGAAGCGGAACACGCGGACGGGCACGCCGTTGACGGTGAACCCGGGCGGCTCGAATCGCACGCAACGTTCAGCCAGGTTCCAGTGCCCGATGTTGATTCCGGGATCGCGCAGAATGCAACAGCCGGGAGCAAGGACCGGCACCCAGTCAAGCCATCGCTGCTCATAGTGCAGCCCCTCCTGTACCGCCAGTCGGCACGTGCGAGACGTTTTCTCCATCCACCACGACAACACGCGGCGCGCTTCCCGGGAGGCGTTAAAGGCGACTACGCCGCCATTGAAAACACCGGCTTGCAGTACGTTGAGCTCCCGCGAGAGGGCGGCACGCTTCCGCGGCGGCTGAATGAGATGCGGCGTCAAAATCACCGAGTGGTGTTGGAGCCTGGAGAAAACGTCGTCCAAGGGCTGGAGAACCAGCGTCTCCTGCTTCAGGAACAGCACGCCGTCGTAGCCCTGCTCGAGCAGCCGGGCGATGAGGAACGGAGTGACGGCGTAGCTCAATTCCATCTCGGTATAGCGAAACCGGAATTGTTCCTCCCGCGGCAGTTCCAGCGTCTCGAAGGGCAGGCTGCGTGCAGGTTCCGAACCGAGCTGGGTTCCAAGCGGCGGCTCGTCAGCGAGAAGATGGAAGAAGGGGATCTCCGGGTGTCGGTCCACGAATGAGCGTGCCGTCACCCTAGCCAACGCGATACGCGACTTCGAGGCGACCGTAGCGGCGGCGTATTGCATAGGGGCGCTTGGCGGCAAAGTCTACAGCAGGGTGCGGAGGCATAGCAAACAGCGGTGTATTGAGACGACTGCCCCGGCCCGCCCCGCCGGTGGACAGGGCTTCGGGTTTCCATGCTGCAGCCTTCTTGCCTGGCACACGGTAGTACGTAGGTCGTCCGGCCGGCTCCCGGCGGCGGGGAAAGCCTCCGCCGAATCCGGCGTCAGAAGAGCGGCTCAAGCATGCCGCCCCCGACGATCTCCCAGGGAGTCCAGACGAACCGCAGATCTACCACCGCGAGGTCGCTTTTGCGAGGGCGGATCTCCAGTTCCTCGATAAGGTCTTCGGCGGGCGGGAACGAAGCATCCAGTCGAGCCACCTCCTCCTCGAACTCGGCCTCCAAGGCAGACGCCTGTTGCTTCAAACGCTCAACCTCATCCTGCGCACGTCGCACGTCATCCCGTTCCCGCGATCCCCGTCCCATCCCCCGCGCCGCCGTCGTTGCGCGACCCAGGGTGGAAGTGGAGACGGCCTTGCGTCCGAACAGGGCCCCCAGTACGGTCGTTCCCAGTGAAATGGCGGTCTGGAGCTTCTGCTGCGAGAGTTGGGCTTCCTCCCGCTGCACACGCTCTTCCGCCCGACGTATCTTTTCTTGTAACGCGGCCAGCTTCGGTGCGTAACGAGCCTGCAAGCGTGCCACCTCCCGGTCCTTCGCCTCCCGCAGGGCTAGACGGACGCGGGCCACAAACTCACCCCGCCCTTCGTCGGCCCGTGCGACAAGCTTGAGTTGAGGACAACAAAGTAACCGCAACGTGTACGTGCGGTAAAGATGGTCCGCCAAAGCCTTCCTCCAGGCGCTGTAACTCCCGGCGCGGCAGGCCGCCGCCGGCACCTCGGCCGGCTCGCCGTCTGCGAAGGGGCCGGCTTCCGCCGGGATTGGGGCTTCCAAGATCCCGGCCTCTTCCCACGGGTTTGCGGAGTCGCCGCTGAGAAGCGCCAGTGCCTGCACGTCCCGCCACACGTCCAGCTTCGCAGCCCGATCCGTAAACCGCAGCCGCGCCAGTCCCAGCAGCGCCGGCCGGTACAGCAGCCGCCCTCCCGTGCGGGGGGCTCGCGAGGGTCGCAACGTGCTCTCACCGGCTTCGACCGGAATCGGCGGATGCACCGCCGGCGCCGAAACCGCCGAGACCCGCACCGGGGGCCGGGCCGCGACGGGGCTTGGAGGCGGAGCCACCTCCTCGCCCACTTGCGCCGAACCTTTCCGATCGGCCGTCAGCTTCCGGATTTGCTCGCGGGTGAGCGGTCCCGCCAAGTACGACATGGCCCATCGGCTCTCGAAGACCACGGGCTGCGTGTCATGGACGTTGTGCATTAAGAACATCCGTTGTCGCAGACCGGCCAAAAGCTTTTCCATCTTTCCCCGTTCGAAGCCGCCCGACACTGCCGAGGCCCCCTGCAGACCGTCCAGCACGCGCTCGACGTCCCGCTGGGTTTGCAGGCGACCCAAGAACCAGGTTCCCGTGTTGGAAAGCGCCTTGTAGTCCAGATCCACCGGATTCTGCGTGGCTAGGACGATCCCTACACCGAAGGCTCGCGCCTGCTTGAGTAGGGTCAGCATCGGCAGCTTGGCGGGAGGGTTGGCCACCGGCGGCAGGAAGCCGAATACCTCATCCATGTAGACCAGTGCGCGCAGCGAAGCCGTGCCCGGCTGAGAGCGCATCCAAGCCACCACTTCGTTGAGGAGCAATGTCACGAAGAACATACGCTCGTTTTCGGACAGATGGGCGATGGACAGAATCGACACCCGCGGCTTCCCATCCGGCATCCACAGCAGGCGCGCCACATCCATGGGCTCCCCGTCCATCCAGACGGAGAACCCGGGCGAGGCCAACAGGTTGTTCAACTTCAAGGCCAATTCCGTTCGCTCCCGCGCCGGGAAGAAGGTCTCGACGTCCAGCACCCCCACGCGCTCGAAGGGCGGATTTTGGATGTCGCGGATAAGCGTTCCGAGGTCGGCGTCGCGACCTTCCCGCCACGTCGTTTCCAGTAAATTGGCGAGCAGGATGTGCTCGCGACTCCGCACCGGATCGGCCTCAACGCCCAAAAGACCGAGGAGCCCCGCCACCGTGGCCCCCACCCGATCGCGCAGCGCTTCCGCGTCCTCCCGAACCGCCGCAGGAGGAGCGCCCAGCGAGCGCAGTACGTTGAGCCCCAGTCCCGCGGTAGAACCCGGCGTGTACACGGCGAAATCGGCGGCCTCCCGAAGACGCGCGATGCGCTCTCCGTCCTGTCCCCACTGCGCCAACCCTTCGCGCCAGAGCTGTGCCGTGCGCGCGGCGAATTCGTCGACGGACAGTCCCTTGCGCGCCGCCTCGGCTGGGTCGATCCAGGGTCGAAAATCTTCCGGCCGAAGGTCCGGAAAGGCGAGCAACAGGTTGCCCAGATCTCCCTTGGGATCAACGGCGAGTACCGGGATGCCGTCGACGGCCGCCTCCTCGATCAGGTCCAGGCACAGACCCGTTTTACCGCTACCGGTCATACCCAGGCACACAGCGTGGGTGGTCAGGTCGCGGGAGTCGTAGAGGAGCATGTCCGGCAGCCGCTCCCAGCGTTCGGTATCCACCAGCCGGCCCAGGTAAAACGCACCGAGTTTTTCGAACACCTCCATGACCCCTCCTTTCCTTCAGCATACTGCCGAAGGCGACAGATTGGCAGGCCCCGGCAGCGGCCGTCCTCCTCGGTGCAACGTAGGACGGGCTCCCGGTGCGTAAGCGTTGCAGGCGTCCTGCTTGTGGCTGGAGCCCTTCCCCCGGCCACGGGCAAAGATGAGCGCGTCTCAAAGATCCAATTTGGCAGCAGAGGCATACTCCTAATCGGCACTTCGGCAACCCGCACCACAACATCTTGTAGGCCGGCCAGCGGACGGAGCCTTTTTGAGACGGCCTCAAAGATACCCGTGCGCTCAGTCAGGGCGGGCAAAGGCTACGGAAATCAGCGTCTTTTGCTCCACCTCGTGGGCCCGGGCCGAACCGGTGGCCGGACTGGCGGAAGGACTCCGCTTCACCGACCGGAAACGCCGTCCGGCGGCCAAGCGACGCAGGCGGGGCTCCATGAAGAAGAGGGCGCCCATGTTGGCGGGCTCCTCTTGTACCCAGACCACCTCCCGAGCCTCACGTCGACGTTCCAACAGCTCCGCGATCTCCCGCTCCGGGAAAGGATACAGCTGTTCCACGAAAACCACAGCCGTCCCGGAATCCCCTCGGTCATCACGGGCCCGCCGCAACTCGTGGCCGATCTTTCCCGTGCAGAACAGCAGTCGCTCGGCTCCTCGGAGTTTCTCGTCGTCACGGACCGGCTGGAAGCGCGAACGGGTGAACTCCTCCAAGGACGACGAGGCCGCCGGATGCCGCAGCATGCTCTTCGGAGTGAAGACCACCAGCGGCTTGCGCCACTTCCGCAACACCTGGCGCCGCAGCAGATGAAAGTATTGAGCCGCGGTGGAGGGTTGAGCCAACTGCAGGTTGTCCCGCGCCGCCAGCTGGAGAAACCGCTCGATGCGAGCGCTGGAATGTTCCGGACCTTGGCCTTCGTAGCCGTGGGGTAAAAGGAGCACCAGGCCGGACAACAGCTCCCACTTGTCTTCTCCCGCCACGATGAATTGATCGATGATCACTTGAGCTCCGTTGGCAAAGTCTCCGAACTGCGCTTCCCAAACGATCAGCCCTTCGGGATAGTCGCGGCTGAAACCGTACTCGAAGCCGAGGAC
>Ga0116188_1001549_pt1 | contig 19605 bp, 2 predicted proteins | sample AD_JPNTR2_MetaG_FD_89807 | JGI IMG/M metagenome (GOLD analysis project Ga0116188, IMG submission 89807) | Active sludge microbial communities of municipal wastewater-treating anaerobic digesters from Japan - AD_JPNTR2_MetaG | ecosystem: Engineered > Bioreactor > Anaerobic > Digestate | place...
ACCCCGCCGGGGGCATCGTCTGGAGGATCGACGGGAATTCGACCAGTTGGACCATCTACAGCGAGGCGGCCAGCTTCTACGTCGGCAACCCGAACGCCAACGGCGTGCGGACCGGCACGTCCGCGGCCGGAACGGATTTCCAATGGACGTTCGCCAGCACGGCCTCCAGCGCCTTCGTGATCAACAACAAGGCGACGACCGCGCGCATGCTGCGCTACAATTCGCAAGATCCCCGGTTCGCCTGCTATTCTACCGGGCAAAACCCCATTCGCCTGTACAAGATGCAGGCGGCCACACCTTCGATCACGCTTTCGGGTTCGACGACGGCGTTCAGCACGCCGGTTGGGACGCCGTCGGCGGCGCAGTCGTTGACGGTGTCGGGGAGCGATTTGTCCGGCGACATTACCGTGAGTGCGCCGACGGGGTTTCAAGTGTCCAAGTCGGAGAGCTCCGGTTATGCCGATTCGATTACGTTTACGCCATCTGGTGGTACCGTGTCCAGCAGCACGGTTTATGTGCGTTTGACGGGAACTTCGGCGGGATCATATTCCGGGAATGTGACGGCCAGCAGTACGGGGGCAGACAATAAAACAGTTGCGGTTTCTGGTACGACCGCTTCGATCACGCTTTCGGGTTCGCCATCGGCGTTCAGCACGACGGTTGGGACGCCGTCGGCGGCGCAGTCGTTGACGGTGTCGGGGAGCGGTTTGACCGCCAATCTTACGGTCACTGCACCCTCGGGATTTGAGGTGTCCAAGACATCGGGCTCCGGTTATGCCAGTTCGATTTCGTTTACGCCTTCTGGCGGTTCCGTTGCCAGCAGCACAGTGTATGTGCGTTTGACGGGAGCTTCGGCGGGGTCATTTTCCGGGGATGTGACGGCCAGCAGCTCGCCAGCAGCCAACAAGACGGTTGCAGTTTCCGGCACGACTTCCGCGGCGGGGTGTGGGGACTATCACCACGCATTGTATAACCGGGGGACGCCGGTTTATACGTATTATTTGGGGGATAAGTTGCAGTACCAGTTTGAATTTGCATTGAATCAAGATACGACCGGCTACACAGTGGAATACGGTCTTGGGCGGAACACGACGGGTACGGGCTGGACTTGGCGTGATGCAGTCTGGTCGCGCCTGGATGGTGATGGGAATGTCAACCGCGTCTGGATATCCAAGCAGAATGAGCAGCAGTTTACGGACACGGGCAACTGGTATTACGCGGGGCGGTTCACATCTGGTGGTTGCACCTGGTATGCGGACCAGGATTGGGAACAAACCACGGGCGGCACGCTGTCGGCGGGGAGCTATTTCACGGTGAGCGCGATCAACAACCCGAGCGGGCAGGATGCGGCGACGGCGAGTTCGAGCCAGATCAATTTGACCTGGTCGCTGAACGCGCAGAGCCACGACGTGATGGTCGTGCGCAGCGCGGACAGTTCGTTCACGGATCCGACGCCGGGGCAGGCCTATTCGGTGAGCGATACGATCGGCGGGGACACGGTGATCTACAACGGCAGCGGTACGTCCCACAACGACACCGGGCGGGATGCCAGCACGACCTATTACTACAAGTTCTACAGCGTCAACAACGACTACTACTCGGCGGGCGTGACGGCCAACGCGACGACGTGGACGACGCCGACGGTCAGCACGACCTCGGCGACGCCGGGCACGCCGGCGGATCCCACGCAGGCCAACGCCACCGGCAACGTGACGGCCGAGGGGGGGCAGTCGGTGACGGAGCGCGGCATCGTGTGGAACACCACGGGCTCGCCGACGACCGCCAACACCAAGGTGGCGCATGCCAGCGGCGGTACGGGCTCGTTCACCGTGACCCTGACAAGCCTGACGCCGGGCCAGAAGATCTACTACCGGGCCTATGCCATCAACAGCGTCGGCACGGCCTACGGTTCCACCCTGGACTTCACGGCCGATTGCTTCACCAACGGCCCCGGCATTCTCGCTGCCAGCGCCGTGGGGTTGACCAACTTCACCGCCAATTGGTCCGCCGTCGGCGGCGCCAGCGGCTACCAGCTCGACGTCAGCACGAATGCGACGTTCTCCGGCGGGAGCGGCCTCAGTGAGCAAGTTGTGCTGGCTTCGAATGGGGCTACTGCGGCCTCAGTTAACCAAGACGGGTGGAGCGCCGTTGATACGAGTGGCACCACGTATGCCCAGATGTTGAAATCCACTTCGACGATTACCACGCCCGCATTTTCCACGGTGGGGTTGACCAACCTGACCGTGCATACGAGGGCCCGCACCTATGGTGGTGCAACGGGGAGCAGTTCGAACATTACGATTTCCATTTCCACCGATAACGGAGTGAACTGGGTGACGATGGGAGTTGTGTCGGCATGGGTGAATACCATGCAGACGCTTCCAACGTTGACGAATACGGCGAATCTGGGCCATAGCCAGACGAAAATCCGGTGGCAAACGCTGGGCGCAACCGGCAGCATGGGCGTGGGCGTCACCAACCTTGTCGTGCAGGGCTGGACGGAGGGTGCGGGAGCGCCCAGCTATATCTCCGGCTATTCGAACCTGACGGTGGTGGGGACGAGCCAGGTGGTGACGGGGCTGACGTCGGACGTGGAATACTACTACCGGGTGCGGGCGACGAACGAATTTTGCATCAGCGATGATTCGGAGACGACGAACGTGACGACGCTGGCGGGGCAGGCCACGGTCGTTCTGGGAAACAACGTTCCGCAGGTGGCGGCGGCGACCGTGGCGGCGGGAACGACGGCCCATATTCTGCATCAGTTCCAATTGGGCGTGACGGTGGCGAATGCGACGCTGACGAACGTGAGCTTCACGACGGCGGGAAGCTATGCCGCGGCAGACATCACCAAACTCCAAGTGTGGTATTCGGCGGATGACTCGCTGAACACGGGCACGGACACGAAGTTGGGCAGCGACATCACGACGGGACTGGGCCCGGGCAGCCATGGAATCACCGGCCTGTCCCAGGCGATCAACGTCGGCGACACGGGCTATATTTTCATCACGGCGGACATTGCCGCGAGCCCGACCTATGGCAAAACGATCAACGTGGCGGCGATCACGACCGGCGACGTGGGCTTCACGGCCGCTACCAAATCGGGCAGCACGACGGCAGGCGGGGCGCAGACGATCGTGGCGGCCGAGCCCACCGTGCACGCGAAGACGTTGTTGTTCTCCGCCGTGCAGACGAACCAGATGACGGTGAGCTGGACCAGCGGCAACGGGGAACGGCGCATCGTGGTGGTGCGGCCCGCGTTGGCGACGAGCTGGACGCCGACGGACTTCGTCGCGCCCGCGGGCGTGGACGCCAATTATGATAGCGCGACGGACAAGGGCAGCGGCAACAAGATCTGCTACGATGGGACCGGGAACAGCTTCACTCTGACGGGCCTGATCGCGGGGAGGACCTACTACGTGACGGTCTTCGAGTACAATGGAACGGGCACGTACGTGAACTATTTTGTCACCGGCACGCCGTTGAGCGGCAGCCAAATGACGGCTTGTCCGGCCGCGCCCACCGGGCTTTTCGCCAATCCCACCAACCAGTTCGACTTTACCGCGAACTGGACGGCGGTGGCGGGCGCGAGTGGCTACCGGATCGACGTTAGCTCGAACGATCTCTCGGGGTCTTCCTTGTCCACCAATCTTTACGAGTCATTTGCCAGCTTCACCCGAACGGAAAACACCGACATCAGTGGCAGTCTGGACACCTACACCCTGGTGCCGGGTTGGACGGGATCCAAGGTTTATTCAGCCGCGGCCGGGGGGCTGGCCAAAATCGGTGCGGCGAGCACGGCGGGAGAGCTCATCACGCCGAGTTTGAATTTGAGCGGCAACGGCGGGGCGGCCACGTTGACGTATGATGCCTATAGCTATGGAAGCGACAGCGCGGCGGCGATCATTTCGGTATCCACCAATGGCGGGAGCAGTTACGCAATTGTCGTGACCAACACCTTCAGCGGCAGCATGACGACCTACACTGTTGAACTGACGGGTTGCACGGCGACGACCAAAATTAAGATCGCCTCGCGCATTGCCAGCAACTGCCGTTTTTACCTGGATGAGTTCAAGGTGATGCAAGGCGGGGCCTTCTCCTATGTGCCTGGCTACGAAAATCTGTTTGTGACGGGCACGAGCGTGTCGGTGACGGGGTTGCAGGATTCGGTGACCTATTACTGGCGCGTGGCGGCGACCGGGGCGGAATGCACGGGGAGCTACTCGACGGTGACCAATGTGACGACCCTGCCGGGGCCTCCGCCGAAGCCGACGGGTCTGACGGCTTCGGACGGCACGGAGACGGCGCACGTGGCTTTGAGCTGGAACAACGACAGCGCCAAGGAGACCGGGTTTGTCATCTATCGCCACACGTCGGATGTGTTTGCTTCGGCGACGGCGATTTACACGAATGCGGCGGACGTCACGACCTACAACGACACGAGCGCGGCGGTGGGGACGCTCTATTACTACTGGGTTGTGGCGACCAACGCGATTGGTGTGAGTCCCCCGAGCGATTCCGATTCCGGTTACCGGAAGCTGGAGACGGTGACGGGCCTGTCGGCGTCCGAGTGCTCCAACACGAATCATGTGAGCCTGAGCTGGACGGATATTGACGGCGAGACGGGCTATGGGATTTGGCGGAGCACCAGCGACAACTCGGGCACGGCGGCGCATGTTGGCACGGTGGCGGCGAATGTCACGAGCTATAACGACACGACGGCCGTTCCCGGCACACTCTATACCTACTGGGTGCGGGCGACGAACAGCGCCTGCGGCACCTTGAGCGATTTCCAGAGCGCCGGGGTCGTGGGTGTGCGGAAGCTGGCGACGGTGACGGTGACGGCTTCGGATGGGACGGACACCGCCCGGGTGGTGGTGCAGTGGACGGACATTGCCGGTGAAACGGCCTATTCGATCTGGCGCAGCGAAACCGACAGTTTCAGCACGGCGGAGTGGCTGGCCGACGTGGTGGCGGACGGCAACGTGCTGTCCGAGGATTTCGAGGATTCATGGGCGGAGGCCCCGTCCGGCTGGAGCCGGGAGCTGGTCCACGGCACCACGAACTGGTTGCGGGATTCCGGCGGTCACAGCGGATATCCGGCGGCGGCCCACGGCGGGACCTACAATGCCCTGCTGTACAGCTCGACCAAGGGCTACACCAACCGCCTGATCACGCCTTCGATGGACCTGTCGGGCTTCTCCAGCGCCTACGTGGACTTCTGGCACGCGCAGGCGGTCTGGAGTACCGATCAGGACATCCTGCGGGTGCTGTACCGCACGTCGTCGGTCGCGAGCTGGGTGCAGCTGGACGAGTACACGGGCAGCATCACGTCGTGGACGGAACGCAACCTGTCCCTGCCGAACCTGAGCGGGGACTATTACGTGGCCTTCGAGGGCGTGGCCAATTACGGCTACGGGGTGGTGCTCGACGACGTGGCGGTGACGGGCACGGTTTCGTCCGTCACGAACTATTACGACGAGGAGGCCTCGGCCGGCGTCCAGTACTACTACTGGGTGGTCGGAACGAATGCCGCCAGCGGCTGCCAGAGCGAATTCGGCGCCGGCGACGGCGGCTGGCGCCGGCTGGTGGAGAATCCCTCCGCCGCAACGTTCACCCGCGATGGCCGCGAAATGGTCCGGGCGGCGATCACGGCCAATGCGGCCGCCAACGACATCCTGGTGCTGCATTCGACCGCGGCCGAGGTTTCCGGGACGCCGGCGCTGAACAGCAGCTATGCGGTCGGCGACACGGTGGGCAATGCCAAGGTGGTGTACAACGGTGCGGCGGGGGATTTCCGCGAGCATGTGGTGGAGGCCAACAGCACGAACCACTACCGGGTGTTCAGCGTTCTGAGCAATGCGTACTACTCCAGCGGAATAATCCCGACGGGCTCCCCGATCGAGACCAAGCCCTACCAAGCCGGCGTGATCGTGGAGACGTTCTCCTACACGAACGTGACGCTGAGCACGGACAGCTTCACCAACAAAGCCGGCGGCGCCTTCTGGGCGACCGGCTCCAACTGGGTGCTGGAAACCAGCGGCACGGGCTGGCAGGTGTTCACGAACGACACCAATGACGGCCGGCCGACATTCTTCACGGCGGCCTCGAACATGGCCACGCTCAGCGGCAACCGGGCCTTTGCGGATCTCAACGGCGGCAGCCGCTGGGCCAACGCCACCCGCCAGATTCCGACCACCAACAGCGGCGTCATGTACGTTTCCGCGCTGATGGCCTACCGCTACGAGGGCTCCAGCGAGGGGACCGACCGCTGGCTGACCATCGCGCTGATGAACGGCGGCACCGAGGAACTGGAATTCGGCAAGGCCTGGGGCGCCAACCGCACCTTCACCATCCGCCGGAGCGGAGCCAATGCGGCCAGTTCCTACGGGTTGAATCCATACGGCGACAGCACCAACAACTGGTACTGGGTGGTGCTGAAGTATGACTTCGACAACGACACGGCCCAGGCCGCCGCGTTCTACCGCGGCGAGAACATTCCGTCCTCGGAACCGTCCACGTGGGACGTCGAATGGTCGTCCATGTCTATTGCGCAGGTCACGGCCCTTCGCCTGAAGGCGGGGAGCGGAACCGACTGGCTGGGCGGCGCGCTGTTCGACGAGGTGCGCGTATCGTCGGTGTGGCCGGCCTTGCTGGGCGAGCCGGACCTGGTGATCACGCCCGAATCCGAGGACTTCGGCAACGTGGAGGTCGGCCGGGCGGACCTGCAGACGTTCTGGGTCCAGAACATCGGCGGGGACAAGGTGCCGATGACCGTCAGCTCCCTGACGCTGGGCGGGGCGAATCCCACGAATTTCCTCCTGTCCACGAACACGCTGGGCACGATTGAATACGGCCAGAGCAATTCGTTCACGGTGACGTTCCGTCCAAACGTGGCGGATCAGGATTTTTCGGCGACGCTGTACCTGACGAACAGCTCGGGGGTGAACCCGGTGATTGTGCCGCTTTCGGGGCACGGCGTTCCCAGCCAGCTCACCAATGCGCCGGCGATTGACGAGTATGAGGTGGGTGTGACCAATCAGGTGACGGATGGCATGGTGACCTCCGGCGTCTTCTCCGTGGTTCTGAAGGCCTACCACCCGGCGGGCATCGCCACGGCGAAGTACTCCCTGCTGAACAGCAGCAGCACGGTGATTTTGACCAACCAGACCTTCGAGTCATGGGCCAGCGCCGACGGCATGAATTTCGTGTTCTCCAACGCCACGCACACCGGCTACTGGCCGGCCACGCCGGCGGACGACTATCTCGTGCGGGTGACGCTGATTTCGTCCAATGGCTACGGAACCACCAATACGACCTACGGCGTCATGGGCGGGGTCGAGTCCACGGACCTGTTTATCTCTGAATACATCGAAGGATCGAGCTACAACAAGGCGATCGAAATCTACAACGGCACCGGCGCGGCAGTAAGCCTCAGCAGCTATACCCTGCGGCTCTACCGAAACGGCGGCACGTCGCCGTTCTCCATCTCCCTCTCCGGCACGCTGGCGGCGGGCGACGTGTATGTGGTGGCCCACAGCAGCGCCAGCGCGGCCATTCTGGCCAAGGCCGATCTGACCAACGGAAACCTGGACTTCAACGGCAACGATGTGGTGGCGCTGGCCAAGAGCGGCTCCAATATTGATGTGGTCGGCACGATTGGCAGCAGCGCCGACTTTGCCAAGGATGTGACCAAGGTGCGCAAGAGTTCGGTGACGGCCGGGGTAACGACCTATGCCGCCGGCGAGTGGGACAACAAAGCCAGCGATACCACCAGCTTCCTGGGTGCGCACACGATGGACGGCGGCGTTGTCGGCACACCGATGCGGTTTAAGGTGATTGACGATGATACCGCAGCGCCCGTCATCACGGAACCGCTGGTGAACGGCGCGACCACACCGGCCGGGGCGGCGAGCGGGCCGACAATTGCGATTGGCGATGTGCCGGTCGGCGGCTTCTCCGTGGGCTGGAAGGTGCAGGACACCGATAGCGGCGTATTTGCCGCGAGCAACCACTATACGTTAAAGCGCAGCAATGCGGTGGTGTCGGCCGGCGCGGTGACGGCGGGCGCCAATGGCGATGGCAAGGCGTCGGCGCTGACGGTGAGCACCACCGTGGCGCGCGCCAGCATGATCTGGGGCAACTATGTGCTGAGTCTGGCCGGCCACGACTACGATCCGGAATGGGTCGGCGATATTTCGAGTGTCTCGAATGTCTATTATTTCGTGATTGCCGCGCCGAGCATCGGGGTGGATCCGACCTCTCTGGACTTCGGAACGGTCGAACGGAATATTTCCTCGAACCTGACGCTGGTCGTGACCAACAGCGGCAACGCGGACCTGGACATCAGCAGCATCGGGTTCACGGGCACGGGCAACGGCTATTTCAGCGTGGCCTCGCCTGCCGTGCCGCTGACGGTGACGCCCGGCGATTCCGCCGAGGTCGTGGTGAGCTTCACGCCGACGGCCGGCGGGACGTTCAACAACGTGGTGATGACACTGAACAACAACTCGCCGGACCATGCTGAGCAAGAAGTGCCCATCACGGCGGTCTGTTTCGATCCGGAGACGGCGCCGCCGAGCATCTATGACTTCACCGCCGTGGATTCACGGGTCGTCACCAACGAGGTGACCGATCATGCGCTGGGCCATTCGGATGTGACGCTGAACTTCACCCTCTGGCACTACGCAGGCATGTCGGCGGCGGGTGCCAGCTATGACCTGCTGGATCCGGACGGTAATCTGGTTTGGACCAACGGAACCTTTGATTCCATGACCGGTGTGACGCTGGACACAAAGGACTGCCAGGTGTTCTCCGCCACGGTGCCGGGCTTTTATCCCGCGGTGCTAGGCGTCTACACCGCCCGGGTCACGGCCGTCAGTTCCAATGGCTACGGCGTGACGGACCAGGCGACCTATACGCCTTCGACGGCGGGTGCGGGTGTGCCTTTCGTTTTGGACCGCTTCTCGCGGCCAGACGTGTCGGATGATATCGGCGAGGGCTGGGCCACGAACAACACTGGGCCGACCGCCGGCAACATCCAACTTCGGGATCACGCCCTCCAGTTCTACGGCGTCGGCGGAACGTCTGGCGACGGGCGGCTTTCCGTGGTGCGCGACATGACCGGGCGCTACAACCCGGTGCTGACCAACAACGCCGGAACGCTGACGTGGGCGTTCAACTTCTTCTCCGGGCAGAACAACATGACGGGTCTGGGGGCCGGGAAGTACGCGGGTCTGTTCGTGCTGGGTTCGACCTCGACCAACTTTGTCGGTGGCTATGGCAATGGCTATGCCGTGCGCATTTGCAGCAACCAGGTCGCCCTGGTCAAGTTCACGGGCGGCCTGAACAGCGACACCGACGCCACGACGATCGGCACGCCGGCGAACCTGGCCGCCAACAGCCCGATGGGCATCCGGGTGACCCTGGATGCGGCGACCGGCACCTGGACGCTCTATACGACCAACTGGGGCGGCACCGGACCCGAAGCGTTCGGCAATCCGCTGGCGGCGGACGATCTAGCCACTTCAAACGTGGATGCCACCTATCTGGGGGCCACGAGCCTGCCATATGTCGGGTGCTACTGGAATCACGGCTCCGGCGCGCCCGGGAGCACCTACGGGGCGGTCTTTGACGACGTCTATGCGCCCTACGTGATGCCGGCGGCCCCGCTGATGAACTTCCTGGTTTACGACGAGGATCTCACCGGTCCGGTACACAGCGGGTTCAATGTGAACGGACGCCAGTACCCTCAGGCTTCCATCTATCCGGGAGGGCTGAACGTGACAGGACTGGTGGCGGACGCCAACGGCGTGTATGCCGGCGTCAGCAACGTCTGGACGCTGTTCAGCAACTCGTTCCAGGTGGCGACGGGCACGATGAGCATGACGCCGAACACGAATGGCGCAGGGACGTTTGAGTCGCCGGCGGCTTTGTCGGCCAATATCGCATTCAACCATCTCGATACGACCAACGGCACCTTCACGTTCCGAATCGTCAGCACGGACTACGACACGGACCGCCCGGGTGACTTCCTGAGCGTGACCAACGAGTACACGTTCTACATTACGGACCAGGAGGCGCCGACGCCTTCCAACGTGACGGCGGTGGCCGACGGCATGGAGATGGTGGTGCTGACGTGGGAACGGGGGTTGGCTCAGGAAGTGGTTGTGCTTTGGAGCACGAATCCGATTGCGGCCAACTCTCTGGTGCCGGGGCAGACCTACAAGCAGAACGACGACGGGCCGGCGGGGACCGAGGTGATTTACCGCGGCACCAATACCTATGTGGTGTCGGGCGGGGTGACCAACGGCACCCACACGGAGGTGGTGGTGCCGGAAGGGTCCGTCAACTACTTCCGGGTGTTCGGCGCCAACGGCACGGTATATTCGTCCGATTACGGCGAACCGGCGGGGCCGGCCACCACGCTGAAATACGAAGACGGCGAAATCGTGGATCAGTTCGCCTATACCAACAACGTGCTGCTCACGGCCAACGGGCCGGCGACCGGCCAGGGCTGGTCCGGCGGCTGGTTCGGCGATTCCAACTCGGTGCTGATGATTGACGACACCAACCTGCTGCACGGAATTACGATGTATCCAGACCCCTACGCCAACAAGTTGCAATGGGCGCCGAATTCGCAGATGGCGACCAATGTCGAGGTGACCCGCAAGCTGGCGGTCCAGCGCAGCGGGCGGACGTTCATCGCCTTTATGATGAACTACAAGGTCAGTTGCAACGATGACCAGTTGAACAACAAGTATGTGGGCTTGTCGCTGATGAGCGGGTCGGCGGCCGATGAGGAGGAAATCTTCTTCGGCAAGGTTCATGGTCACGACAAGGATGCGGGCATCTATGTGCCGGGGACGGGCGAATACGTCCCGCACACCCCTAACTATGCCCTGGAAGGGATGCACTTCCGCGACTATATGATTGTGGGCGAATGGGACCCGGCCATCAAGACGATCCGGATGTGGGCGTTCTATCAGGGCGACGCCACTCCCATCCCGCAGGAGTACAGCAATGCGCCGCCGATTGCGACGTTCAGCAACTCCGCCTTCAACATCGGCACCATCACCGGCATCCGGCTGGCGGCGGGGATGACCGCAGACGACACCAACTCGCTGGATCACGTGTACTTCGACGAAGTGCGCGTGGGCGGCACATGGGATGAAGTGCTCAACTTCAACTATCCGAAGGCGATGAACTTCCGCGCCGGCGAGCTCATCAACGGGACGAACTACGTTTCGGACGGTCAACTGTCCGAAACCAACAAGAGCTGGCCCATCAGCTACACGCTGTACCACCGCACGGGCGTGACCAACGCCTCGTTTAACATCATCACCAATGTTGCCAGCACGAACGGGCTGTACACCCCTGCGGTGAACTTGCTGCTGGACCCCGCCGACGCCGGCCCCACCGCCAAGTACCGCGACTTCACCAACCTGGTGACGAAGCGGGTGGACACCAACCTCGTGACGCTGGGGGTCTATACCTCCCGCGTGTGGATGACGTCCGTCAGCGGAAAGAGCACCAACACCCTCTTCATGGAGGGCATGGCCGGCGCCACCGATTTGTTCTTCGGCGAGTTCGGCGAGGGCGAAGGCTACGACAAGTACGTGGAAATTTACAATGGAACCGGCGGCGCCATCGACTTGAGCAAGTATGTCATCGCCAGACAGAGCAATCCTACCGGGGAGCAAACCAATGACTATACCCTTAAGGGTTGGTCCGACTTCTGTCGTTTGGCTCCGACCGAAACCTGGCTCGCCCATGGCACGACGATGCTGATTCTCAACGGCGCGCCCAGCGGTAAATTCAATCCAGCCATGACCAATGCGCTGAAAAATGCAACCCCGCCGCGTTCCTACTTGGTCACAACCAACGAAGTGCTGACCGTCAGCGGCGATGATCCGGTGGCCTTGTTCCGCGCAACGGATACAAACAAGTGGATTGATGCGTGCGGCATCGGGCCGAGCGCACAACGCTACATCATGCGCCGTCTGGAGAATGCAGACGTTCCGCGTTCTTATCCGCAGGTTGTGGACACCAATCAGTGGGACTATCGCAATTGGGAAAGCGACCGCGTCACAGGCTACACCAACTTCCTGGCGACCGCCGGTCTCTACGACCGCGATGTGGGCCTGGGCGGGTACATCACGTTCACGGTGTATGATGATGACCCCCTGCCGCCGGCGATGGGGACCAACAACGTCCTGATGGTCGGGACGGCGGCGCCTTACACGTCGCTGGCGCCGACCAGCGGGGTGGTCGAGGTGGTGCTGACGGCGTGGAACTTCACCAATGCCGCGCCTTGGGGCGGGAGTCTGATTACGAACGGCACCGTCACTTGCCATCCGGGCTATACGAACGAGACGCCCGTGGTGTACACCAACCACAGCGGCACCAGCGAAAACGACATGTTCGGTCCCTATGACTCGCCCAATGCCGGCGTGGTTCAACTGGCCAACATCGGCACCTACTTCACCAAGCAGGAGACGGCGTGGATTCAGTACGAAATCGGATTGACGAGCGCGGACGACATGGTTCTGTCGTGGGCGGAGGTCGGCGGGTCCTCCGGCTTCACCAGCGCGCAGTTGTCGTGGTCGGCCGACGGCCTCAACTTCCATACCAACTCCGCCTGGCCGTCGTGGAATCCGTCTCAAGGTGGCACATGGAGCACCCGTTATGCCGAATTCAAGGGTGTGGTGACGCCGGGCCTGTCGAAAGTGTATATTCGATTCAACCTCGGGCCGGGCTATGGAGCGGTCAACGGCTATTACCGGATGGACAACGTGCAGTTGACGGGCTATCCGCAGGAATTCATGGTGACGGACGGCCAGATTGCGGCCTCCGGCAACAAGATGCAGTTCCAGGCCAATCTGTACGACACGAACAGCGGGCTGAACAAGGCTCAGGCCGTGATGTCGCTGGAGGGTGTCGCGGGCGCCCGGGTTTCCGCCAGAGATGTCGGCGACGGCACCGGCACCAACGACACGATGTGGTGGGAGCTGTCGTTGACTCCCGCCCAAATCACGGACTATGTCAATGCTTCGCTGTCGGGCAAGGGTTTCTCATTCAACGTGCAGGCGCCGGACCTGGATGCGGACCGGCCGGGGGATGAGGCCTGGCTGAACGGCCGGATTGGGCAGGTGCGTGTGATTGACGACGACACCAAACGTCCGAAGCTGACACTGACGAGCATGAAGCCGCTCTCCAGCATTCTGGCGCAGTGGGCGCAAATGACCGACACGAATTCGCTACTGCCGACCAAGTCGGACGCCGGCGTGGATGCGATGCCGCTGAGGACACAGTCGAGCACCGACAAGCCCAAGTATCCGTTCTTCTCGCGGGGGAAGACCAATGGCTACCACTACATTGAAGCTTGGGCATGGCAGGGCCAGAAGAAGTGCTGGCTGATTGAGGTGACGCCGGAGGCCGATATGTCCCTCACGAATCTGACCTTCACCTCTTACATGCACCGGACCAACGGCGTGTCGTCCTACCGCATTGATCACTATGTGGAGGATGCGCTGGAGGCCACCATTCTGGAGCAGACCTACTGGGTGGATCCTAATCAGGGCGTGCTGGACCCGACGAATTGGTACACGTGCAGCCATAGCTGGGCTCCCGACGAGGTGGTGCTGGAGGCCGGCAAAGTCAACCAAATCCGCATCTACGGGCTGGGTTCGAGTAACATCGGCGCCCGGTGGCGAATTTCCGAGCTGACCCTATGGCAGGCGGCGACGAGCGACGACGGCGTGCTGGAAGTGACCGACGCCGAATTCACGTCCGGCTCCTTCAAGCTGACGGGGAATGCGTGGGATCCGGATAGCGGGATTGCTTCCGTCACCAACGCCACGGCCAGCAAGCGTCCGATGTTCTCGCTCAACGCGCCGGACGGCGGGGTGTTCGTGACCAACCAGTTGTTCCAGTTCGCGAGCCCAGTGGCCGATGGCGGCGCGACGACCAAGGAGGCCGGAGCCTTCGACTGCCCTCTGCCGAAGCCGGTCTATACCAATGTCATGCTGGGCGCCTATACCGGCGAGGCCCATGTGTGGGACCATGACCACGACCGGACCGACGACGACCTGTTGCTGCGGGGCGATCTGGCGATGTACGTGGTGGACAACGACGTCGGGGTGCCAAGCACGGTCGGTGTCGTCCGGGTGAATGGCGAAATCGTTCCGGAAACCGCGCCCACTCGTCACAATGTGGCCTGGACCAATCAGCCCGAGTTCATCGTCAGCTTCGACAGCGCGGCGGAGGATCGGGACCCCGGAGCTGGCTACAGCGCCAAGCAGCGCGCCGTCACCGGAATTGGCGAATACCGCGTGGCCACCGACGCCAACATCAACACCCTGACTCCCAGCAACCGGGCGACGCTGGGCCGCCCCTATCCGGTGGCGACGACCGAAGGGGCGCTGGCCAACTACGGGTTTGAGATGAACGGGCAGGGCTGGACGCTCGATGCCAACAGCTCCTACCGCTCGCTAGCCGTCGGCGGCACGAACGAGGTCAAGGAAGGCACCAACAGCCTGCGCCAGATCAACGGCGGGGTTGCGTCCCAGACGATTGAGTTCCGCAACACGGCGGCTGTGGCGCCCATCGTGGGCGTGAGCGGTTGGTACCGCAGCGACACGGTCGGCGGACCGACCTTCCGGATCGAGGCATTCGCCACGAATAACCTCACGACCCCCGTGGTCACCCGGAACCTCCAGCCGGGCACCGCCACCACCTGGACCCAGTTTGAAATCAATCCGCCTGAAGAAATTGGTGACGGCACCGTCGAGGTGATCAAAGTGTCGCTGATTGATGGCGGTGGCAACACGACATTCTGGGACGACATCCGGCTGTCGGTAGACATCGGCGCAAATCTGCCTTCGATGCGGTTCACGGCCGGGGTGGAAAACCAGGGACTCAACCCTCAGTATCTGTTCGCGGTGGATGCGGATAATAATCGCGCCGGTGACCGGTTGGCGGGCGAAGCCAAGCCGTTCTATATCGCCTACGATGTCACGCCGCCGACGAAGGTGGGCAACAGCGTGGCCTTGCAGGCCTCGACGGACAGCGTGGACGATCCCACCACGCAGTTCGACCTGCAGTGGAGCACCACGGGAGTGGGGCCGGACGATGAAACCCATGCCAACCATCCGACCGGCCAGGCGGCCGACCGCGATCTTCTCTCGCCGTGGCAGACCTACAAGATCTATTACAATCCGTTCGATCCTCTTGAGGTACCGGTGTCCGATCCGGGGCCCGGCAACACCAACGCCTACATTTTCACGAATTTCATCGCGACCGGGGCTTATCAGGCCTGGTCGAACAAGACGTGGGCCTCCGACATCGCGGATCCGGGAGCGCCGGACTACCAGCCGAACTACCACGCCCTGACCAACCTGAACCGCAATTCCATCCGGCTCTACGACCTGGACTTCGACCAGGATTACGCCGTGGTGATCGTCGGGGTGGACAAGGCCGGCAACGAAGGCTCGGCGGGCATCTACAGTTGGGCGACCAATAACACCATCAAGTTTGCCCTGACCCGGGGCTGGTGCATGGCCAAGGAAGAGGCCAGTACCTCATTCCCGGATGCCACGCTGACCAATGCGCTCACCAAGCGGGCCGCAGCGCTGGCCTGGACCGCCTCCGGCACGACCAATGCCCAGGCGGGGGATGATGTGACGAATCTCTTCACCGAAGTGAAGAAGGACTACGATCTGATCTACTGGGATGCGTCCTCTTTCCGGGAAAGCGCCCAAAACGACTGGAAACTGCTCGGCACCGTCCGCACCAACTGGTTCGTCGACGACGGCGGCCAGGCCCGCAGCCGCGGACAGATCCGCTTCTACCGCGCATCCTACAAGGATCGCTGGCGTACCAACCGGACGGAAATAATTGACGGCCAGACGGTCGTGGTTCCGCAACGGCCGCTCGCCAGCGAAGAAGTGTACGCGATCCATAACGTCATCCTCTCCGGCGGCCCGAACTATGTCGCCCTGCACGGGGTGGCGTACACCAATACCTTTGCCGGGGTCTTCGGCGGCATCGAGAACTTCCCCGGCGGCGGGACTCTCCTCCCGCAAACCGGCTCCACGGTCATTGAGTTCTTCTCGCCGGGCACCAATGCCTTGGTGTCGGAATACTACTTCCTCAATTCCTCAAGCCGTTGGATGCGGGCGAGTGGCAATGTTGATGACGTGACGGATACGCCGATGCCCACCAACTTCTTCAGCCGTGGTTTCTCCATCCACCTGCCGGACCCGGTGCCGGAGCCGTATGCCGTAACCAACGCGTTCGATTACGAGCAGAAGAATCCGGATGGCACCTATAAACAAGTGCCGGCCATGGTGTGGTCGCCCATTCTTCAGGTTCCGACCAATAACTTCATGCAGCAGATTCATGGCGGCAATCGCCGGCCCAATATCTTGGTATACAACGTTGCCGCGTTGCGCCTGCCGGTCGCCGCCCACCCGAGCCAGTTGAAGCTGAACGGATTCGTTAACGGCGCCCCGGGAGTGAGCGATGAACTCTATACCATCAACACGGCCAGCAAGGCGGTGCGCGGCGACGTGATGTATTGCGACGCAGAGGGCGTCTGGCGCTTCGTTGGCAGCCAATCGCTGGTGCCATGGGGCTATCTCATGCCCAACGACATCATCGTCATTGTCTCGCGCAACGGCGGTGTCGGCAGCTCGTGGTGGTGGTATTACGGCCCAGGTGACTTCTACCAGCTGCCCGACCGCTGGATGGGGCATTAACAGATTGCCGATGCCGCAAGCAACACCTTGCGGCATCGGCTTCTGGTCACGAGTTCAGTGGCTGACAAACCCCGCCGGGGAGGCGGCGGCTACGACTCAATCCACTTGGGATCGAGCGTGCCGGCAAATGCCGCTGAAACCAGAGCTTCGATTCGCAGGTGTTTGCCGCTGATTTTTTGCGACAACACCTTGCCGTTCGCGTGCAGGGCGGCCAGTAACCGGCCTTCCGCAGCCGGAATCCGCAAGTGCAGATGTGTCACCCGGTCGCGTAACAAGTCGGCAATCGTTTGGCCCAACGTGGCCAGGCCTTCGCCGGTGGCGGCGGAGACGGCCACGGAATGCTGGAAATGTTCCGCCAGCCGCAGCGCTTGATTGTGGGCGCGCTCCAGATCAGTTTTGTTGAAGACTGCCAAGAGGGGTTTCTGATGCGCACCCAGTTCACGCAAAACGGTTTCTACCGCGGCAATTTGCTCATCTACGCGCGGCTGCGCGGCATCAATCACATGCAATAGCAAGTCGGCCTCGTTCACTTCTTCCAGTGTGGCCATGAATGATTCCACCAAGTGGTGCGGCAGCTTGCGGATAAAACCGACCGTATCGGTTAGCAGGCAGAGCTGGTTGTTGGGCAGTTGCAACTGGCGGGTGGTGGGATCAAGTGTGGCAAAGAGCTGGTCATCGGCCAATACGTTGGCATCAGTCAGTCGGTTCATCAGGGTGGACTTCCCGGCATTGGTATAGCCCACCAACGTCACCAACGCCCAGCCATGGCGTCGCCGCCCCCGTCGCAACTCCGCGCGCCGATTGCGTACCGCCTGCAACTGGTCGCGCAACCGCGTAATGCGCTGCTCAATGCGCCGTCGGTCCAGCTCCAGTTGCTTTTCGCCCGGCCCAGTGAGGCCAATGCCTCCCTGCTGCCGCTCCAGGTGCGTCCATAGGCCGCGCAATCGAGGCAGGGCATAATGCAGTTGCGCCAGCTCAATTTGCAGGCGCCCCTCCAACGTTAGGGCGCGTTGTGCAAAAATATCCAGAATCAGTTGGGTGCGGTCCACCACGCGCACCCCGAACACGTCTTCTAGTGCGCGCCCTTGGGCCGGCGACAAATCGTCATCAAAAATAATCAGGTTGGCGCAGGCCTCTTTGGCTTCTGCGGCGATTTCTTCCGCCTTGCCACGGCCGATATACATCGCCGGCTGGATCGTGCGCAACCGGCACAAGGTCTCGCCCGCCACTTGTGCTTGCGCGGTATCGGCCAGCGCGCGCAGTTCGCGCAACGACTCCTCAACAACAGCGCGCGGCTGATTGCCCAGCGTGGTGGCCACCAGCCAAGCCCGTTCGACATCATCGCGTTGGGTCGTGTGTAGGCGTGTCATGCCCGTTGCCCGATTATGGTGTCCCGCCGGCGGGCTGCGGATGAAGACGCTCATCCAGCCACGCGAAATCATCGTCGGAAAAATACCAACGTTCGCGCAGCGGCGCCTGCCATGTGGGCGGGGTGGGGGTGCCCAGCAGGGTCAAGTACTCAGCGAACTCCTTTGCCCCGAGCCGTTGATGCAGGTGGCGGGTCAGTGCCTCCGCCTGCCAATAAAACGCGGCCACCCGGTGCCGACCGGCGGGATAGGTTGTCAGCGCGGTCAACTCCCGTAACGTCAGCAGGTTACCGGACAGTTTGAGCGGTTCCGGGCGCAGCAACGATTGCTTATGCACGCGGGCTGCGGTTTGGGCCGCGGCATCGCCAGCCATTTGGGCCAGCCCTTCGTCCAGCCAGAGCGGTAATTGTGCGGGGTAGCGCTGGGCCACTACCCAATGGCACAGCTCGTGGGCCAACCGGAATGATAACTTCAGCGGATCCTTCTCCGCGTAAATCTCGATCACATCCCCATGCTGAATAGCAAATACCTCTTCCTGCCAAAATGTGCCCAACCGCCGACCAAACGAAGGCGGTTCCCGCAGCCGGATGGTCAGGCTGGCGGGTTCCTCCGGCAACCCCACCAACGACTCCACTGCCTTGGCCGCCAAAGGCCAACAAGTCACGACCAACGGTGGAATCTCGGTTTGTTTGGTTGTTACCGTTACGGTGATTTGCCCCCCCGCATGCACCAGATTGGTCGTGGCCGCATCGGCCGGCGGCAGCCCGGCCAGCCCACCGGCCACCAGCCACCACGCTACGACTCTCCATCCGGAGCTAATCATGCTCGGACTATATCGCAATTGCCCTCCGCCGCAATAAAAACACATGGACAACCACCCGCGCGGCAGGAGTAGTTCAGCGGTAGAATGTCAGCTTCCCAATCCCGCTGAAGCGGGACAGGGCTGCACACTTGTCCTTCCAGTGGCGGGGCCACGGGTTGAAAGCACTTCTGATTCGACTACTGACGATCAAAAACACGGTGGACAAGCAACCGGGGCTAGGGTAGATATGCGTCTACTGGATGCGGGAGTAATTCAGCGGTAGAATGTCAGCTTCCCAAGCTGAACGTCGCGGGTTCGATCCCCGTCTCCCGCTCCATTTTTTTTGCGGCCCATATTCGGCCACGGATCGCCACGGTTCGGCGAATTCCACCACGACGCGCGGCACGGCTTTTCCAAGAAACCTCAACGGGGGCACTCCCGCACGGACAGACGGGGCTTGCGAGGCGGGCGGCGGGGCGGAACGGGCAAGGCCACAGGCGGGCGGCGCGAAACGGGCGGAATTCGATTCGCCGTTGATGGGCACGGGCTTGGAGGTACGGCAGGGAACGGCGGCGGCGGTCGGATCGGTCCCGTCGGCGCGTGGGGCGAAGCCGCCGCGCCGAGCACTCTCCCGCCCCTCGGGCGGCTCTGCTTCCGAGCCGTTCGGACACGCGCG
>Ga0116188_1001555_pt1 | contig 19550 bp, 19 predicted proteins | sample AD_JPNTR2_MetaG_FD_89807 | JGI IMG/M metagenome (GOLD analysis project Ga0116188, IMG submission 89807) | Active sludge microbial communities of municipal wastewater-treating anaerobic digesters from Japan - AD_JPNTR2_MetaG | ecosystem: Engineered > Bioreactor > Anaerobic > Digestate | place...
ATGAAACCCACTTAGCTCCGCAGACTAAAAGCCATCTTGTCTTCTCAAGGTCAGAGAGAGTTGTAATTAAGGCACTATGTTCAGGAAAGTCTTCATGCCCTCTTAGAGAGTATGCGTCTAAGGCGTAAAGGTTAAAGAACCCTGTTTCACTTCTTACAGACTCGCTGTAATTACAGAAATCACTCATTAAAGGGCCTTCTCCAAAACAACTACTAAGCGCAGGAGAGAGAAGAGGTCTCCTGCCTGCTACTCTTCCTAAGTAATCCCATTTTTTGTCGTAAAGGTTTGCGCCATTCTCAGAGATAGGAGTCTTTAAGAGATGACCCGCAGTGCGAATATTCATTAAACTTAAATACCATGGGCCCCAGTCAGTTATTCCGTGTTCAATATAATCCTTTTCTGTTGTTTCAGTAGGGACAAATGGAATTCTTCCATCCCCTTTAACGAGTCCAATAAAAGAACGCTCTCCCCATCTTAGACTTGTCTTTGTTTGAAAACCTCCAATTAAAAAAACATCAGATACATCACCATCTAAAGCAACTTTAGGAAACTCAAGATCAATTGCGTACAGAACTCCAGAATCAAGAAGATCCCCCAAACTAAGGGATATATTAAAAACATCCTCACTTGTAAGATTATTGTCTTTAGAAGTCCACCTGTTTCTATTCATCACTGTCAATTTTTCTACAAAGGCATCTTTATTAAATATAGAAGAGTCTAACTGAGCAGAGAATTCATTTTCTTGTTCTATACAATGAAAGGATCTCACTCCGACTGGGTAGAATTCATGTTCCATGGGCCAAACATCTGAGTTAGAAGAATCTGCCCAATAGACAAGAGCTCCATCAGAGTGGCTTGCTTCCGTTGAACCCAAAATTCCTCTGTCCGCCCACGCTCTTGTATAAGCGTAAATGTTTGAAGGAGACCTTATATAGCGAGAACGTAAGGTAAGAACTCTTATGTACTCGTTATCTACTTTAATTATTTGAGTTCTTGGTTTTTCACCTATAAGAGTTGTATCGGAAGATGAATAATCCTCTTCGTCTCCATCTACCATAAAGTCTGGGTCCATTGTTCCTGAGGAAACAACTACAGTTAAAGTTGAAGGACCTGTTCCAGAGTATTTAGTTAAAATAGAACCATTAACTTGTTCAGTTCTTGGAGGGATTGTCGTAAAAAGAATAATCTTGTTTGAAATTATCTCAAGGACTTCATACCCAGCTCCATCAGCATCTTTATAAACTGTACCTTCTTGAATTGGGTAGTTAGATACTGTTACAGAAGAGATGTCTTCAAGAAATTCCATTGCAACTGTATAAGGATTCCATAGAGTAATATTCGACCCACTGCCGCTAACCCACCGCAAACGACTTCTTTTTAAAGTCGAGACTTTATTGCGAGCTTCGCTTATCCAAGAATTTGAGTCGAAATTTGCCTTATAGCCTACATGATTCTCTGTATCATAACACCAAAGAGAATCTATTTGCTTCAACTGCAAGGAATCGAAATTTAATTCAGCCACTTCAGTTTGTTTCTTATTTAAAACAGCAGGCATATAAGCACTTTTATCAGTAAAATCTCCATAAGTTATAGGGAGAATCTTGCTTGTGTAGACATCAGACTCAGTATCTGAAAGAACACCAAGTTCCATCTCCTTCATTCTTTGAAAGTCTCCTCTACAAGTAAAGTCAAAGGAGGTTTGAGAAGGAGAAACTTTTTCTATAGAACCTTTAAAGATCATTGTGTTACCAGAGGCACTTAACACGTCTCCATTTATGTTAATATAAACCTCTACTCTTCGACCCATCAATCTTAGAGGTTTTACGATATGTTCAGTATTTTGTAATTTAAAAGTAAAATCACTTGTCTTTGCAAGACCACCAACTCCACTTAACTTCCGCGCCTGTTTAGAGATACCTGAGTATCGACCCAGTACCTCTATAGAACGAGATACTGAGCCGACATTAGTTAGAAGTCCAGGTACACGTTGAAAAGTATCTGTGAAGTTATCGCTTGCAACCGTACCAACAACAAAAGCGTCACGAGTTAAACTCGACCCACTAAAGGGTGAGTTATTAACCCAGTCGTCATTTGTGTTAGGATAAATTGCAATCATTGTGTACATTTTAGCTCCTTGTGTATCTATAAGGAAACTCTAACTGCCAAACTCCAGGCGCTGAAGGGGTCAAGATTCCCTTTATATCTTGACCACCATCATACCTACAAGTTATAGACGTACCGTCCCCTCCACCAAGGTTAATGTGAGAAGGAGGAGTAATAGTAATCTTATTCTTAGCAAAAACCATGTTTTTCCGTATAAAAGTCTTTATAGCTTCGCCTTGTGCCCAAGCAATATTCTTTATTAGAATTAACCCATGCACCTGAGTAGGACCGCCATCATAAACGCGATCGACCCCATCAACAGTAGTCTGCTCATACTGGTTAAGGCGCTTATCATAGTAATCAGTTCCATATATTATATTTCCTACTATGTCTATATAAGTAGTAGTAGGAGCAGAAGACAGCGCTATCCTAACAGTGCTCATCTTGACAACTCCTCTCTGAATTGTTCAATCAGTTCTCGTGTGTACTCTTTAGATCCAATATAATTATCTACGTAAAGGTTAATACTACGTTCAGAATTCGACCCACGTTCAAGCAGAGACTCAAGAGCTTCAAAACCACCAAGCTTACGAACGGTATCAGAGTCTACTATATACTCACCCCTGCTCACCCTTGCAATGACTGAGTCAGAGGTTCCATTTCCTTCTCCATATACTCGTCCACCTGAGCGGAAGTTTGCAGCAGCTATAACACCTATCTGTGCGGCAACAAGGCCCGCGGTTATTGCGGCAAAAGCAGCAGCTCCCCAAGGACCCATACTGGAGCCTGCTTTAATTGCATTTACAACTGCAACAGCTCCCTGTACGATAGCCTCAAAAATTGCCACTACTTTGGATTTTCTTGCCGCCTCATCCCGTTTTCGCTCCATCTCATCGTCGATTTTCTTCTGATCGTTTGCAAACTTTTTAGCAAGAAGAGCTTTCTTAAAAACATTATTTCCTGCAAGACGCTCCTCAGTAGCATAACGATCAGCAATAGCTTGCTTCTCTCTCTCTAACCGAAGAAGATCTTCTTGCAGTTTCATTTCTTGAAACTGAGAGATTATGTCAAAGGTTTGAAGCATTGTATTTGCTGTAAAATCAAAGACTGTTTGTATATTTTGTTTTCTTTGTTCAGCCCAATCAGCGTCTTTTTTAACATCATCTTCTTGTATTTTCCTTCTTGCTTCTTCTGCTTCAAAGAAATCCTTTACTTCATCTTCTGGTTTTCTTTTTTGATCAGAGATAGCCTTCTCCACACCAGAAAGATCAACGTCATCACCAGTGGGTAGATAAGCACGAGTGTCTATTGCCCCCGTCCTTGCATCAAATCTAAAACGCCTGCCTTTAACCCCTTGCCCATAGGTACTACCTGTCTCGTAGGCAGATTCAAAGTCAAGCAGCCCAAGAACACCTAATTTCATTAAATCTTTTTCTTTTTCCTTTTTTGTTTTAGTCTTTGTACTTCCACCTGTATCAGAAGAACCAGAATCTCCTAAGGAGGCAGCTTCTCTTTTGGCTCTTAAAAGTTCAATGTTAGCGATAACACCAGAAGTGGCTTCATAAGAAGAAACATGATCGGTTGAGCCATACGCCTCTTTGTACGCAGAAGTAGCTCTATTTAAATTACTACGAAAGAACTTCACGGACATATCTTTTGTATTACCACCTGCTCTTTCAAGAGCATCCTCATATTGCTTTTGTCGAAGAGCTAAATTTCTTAAAAGCTTTAAATGCTCATCAGAATTCCAGTCATCTACATTCTCACTTTGCTTCTTCCGTCTTTTATCGAGGCTATCAAAGTACAAATTCATCGCACCAAGAGCGGCCTCAAAACCTATAGTAATTAGGGTCACTCTGCTTAAAACTGAACCCAGTCCCTGGGCAAGGACTTCTGCAGAACCCGAAAGCCTAAGAAGAGCTCCCCTGCCAGAAGACATAATTTTGAAGAATTTGGTTATATCGTTTATCTTCCCTGCACCCCACAGAGTAGCAAAGATAGCCGCTATCGTGGGTCCATTTTGAAGGACAAAATTTGCAAAACGTGCCATTACCTTAGCACCTTCAACAACAGCAGAACCGAAGGCTCTAATGTCACTTTCATTTCTTTTAACCCACTCAGCAAGCTCAATAAATTCTTCTTTAAGATTCTGAGCAAGTGTTCTTTGATTATCACCAAAGGCTTCATTAAGAGCTATCCCAACATCTACAATGGAATTCCATACTTCCTTCCACTGTGCAGCATTGGACATCTCTCTTATCTGCTTAGCAGCCTCTTCCACAGAGAAACCCATGCTCATTAACTCACGAGTTAAATTCGCAGCCTCATCCGTGGTGTCTTTCATTGTCAAAGCTGTAGGCAAGGCTATCATATGAAACTGCTCAAGCATGTCTGCTACGTCAAGACCTGCACTTTTCAATGCCTCAAACTTCTGGACTAAAGACCCACCTTCAGTTGCACTCTTTTTAAGAGCATTAGCTGATGCTTCTGTTGGGGCCAGGAGATGCAACATTGAGTTTTTTAGACCAGTTCCTGCTCTGGAACCAATTATGCTCCTGTTAGATAGAAGACCAATCATGGCAGCTGTCTCTTCAAAACTATAACCAAGATTCTTAGCTACAGGAGCTGAATATGACATTGCCTCTATAAAATCTTTAAAATCGAGAGCAGTTAAGTTTAAAACTCGACCCATTGCATTAGCAACATGAGTAGCCTGGTCCGCATCTTTTCCAAAAGCATTTAAAACTCGACCCAGATTTATGGCAGTAAAAGTTAAATCTTCTCCTGCATATGTTGCAAGATCAAGTGCGTTAGGAAGTATCTTCTCAAGTTTACTTCCCTCAAACCCCATCTTAGAAAGCTCAAGAGCCGCCTTTGAAATAGAAGTAGCTGAGTGTTCTGTGTTTAAAGAGAGATTTCTAAACTCTTTAGAAAGGTTTGAGAACTCTTTATTGTTTACTCCAGCTATAACTTGTAATTTAGTCATCTGATCTTGATAACGATTGGCTTCCCTTGTAGCCTGTTTAAGTCCTTCTATAAGTTGCCATAAACCATAAAAGGCTCCGGCAGCTCCAAAGACTTTACCCATCACACTACCAAGGTCACTAATCTTCTTAGTAGCCTGGTTGGCGTTTTTTCCTAATTTTTCTATAGCCACGTTACCTTGATCATCGACGCGTATTTTTACCAGAATTGCCATATTTTGCCTTTCGTTTTGTGGCTATATAGTCATTTTCTCTGTATAAAAAGTAAGACATAGCACTCCAAAACTCTTTAGGATTGCTGCATTCTACATCAACGTCATTCAACACCGTTTGCGCTGCAGACAGCGTTAAAAAACCGTTTGCGTCTGGAGGAGAGAGGGAGACAACTAATTCAAAGAAGTTCCACCACTCTGGTAATTCTGTATATAAAATAAGGGAGCGCAAATCAAGTTTACGCTCCCTGTCCCCTACAAAAAAACATCCTTCTATTCCACACTTGTCGAACTGGCATGATCGACATTTTCCTGGCCTCCAGCCCCAGTCGACTGTTCCGTCACACCAGTCTTCAAGTTTTTTCCCTTTGGCCCCATATAAGCAGTAAGCACTTTAAGATAATAGTCTGGATACATTTTAATTACATCCATTAAGACCTTTTGAACATATTCATTTATCGACCCATCCTCATTTTTGAGTTTGACAGGCTCATTTGTATCTTCATCGAATATGTCTTCACAATCAATTATTGATCTACGGATGACATGATCGACAGTATCCATCTGAGCACTTAAATCAACATCTGTAACTGCTTTGACAAGTTTCTGTCGAATTTGAGTTAAATCAAGATCTTCACTGGGTGTAAATTTAAATGTTATCGAGAAACTATCACCATCTTGTTCATAAGGAATTTTATAAGTACGATCTGTTTTTATTTTTATCATTCTAAGCTCCTTTAGTATTGAATCATTGAGTAGGTGCTGTTTTTGTCTCTCACCATACAAACAACAGGTGAGTTCATTTTAAAAGCAAACTGATCTGCAGGAAAGTGAGTAGTTAAAGCAGTATTATCATAATACGGCTCAAAAACTAAACTCTGTTTTGTAACTTCACTGTCGTCTAAACTTGCCTCTGAAATTTTTGCTTTAGTTACGTAGAAACCTTTAGAGTAAAAACCATCTCTGGCTCTCACAGTTACAATAACATCCGTCCAAGCATCACGTAAACCTTGATACGTGTCTGAACTATAACGAGAGAGCGTTGCATTCAATTTAATATTATATTTGCCGTTAAAGATAGGCTCCATCAAATAAATACCACTTGCTGTATCCTGCTCCACAGCAAGAGGAGCTTCAACTTCTAAACCCCAACTCGTAACCCCAAGAGAGGAAAGAGTGGCTTCACTTGTTCCAACTCTAAACTGGGTTTGATGATGTGCTATTATTGTGCTACTTGTTTGTGCAGCATCAGGCAAACCCCAAGATGAACTATTATAGTCTCCTTTAGACTCTGAGTGCCCTATAAAATCATTTCCTACTTCCCAGAACTTACCGGCCTCTGAGCCAAAACTAAATTTCTTACACATGCAATTTATAAAGCGATAATCAGTAACCTGGGTCGCAAAATGAATAGTAGCTCTTCTACACTTCTGCCCTGCAGGAAGAGAAGAAGGCTTCTGCCCTGCAAGATAAGCAGTAGCATGACGAGAGTCTTTATCCAGCTCAAAGACGTGTTCATACATCAAACCACTCTTTGTCACAGGAGTAATCGTTTCAGGACCATCTCCAGAATACTTAGTTAAGTCTCCTGTTATCCCTACAGAATCTTCTGCAGAGAATACATAAATAAAAGTCGACCCATAAGTCTCCTTCCTTATAAAAGTAAAAGAATTACCTTCAGTGTCCTCATAGACATCACCAGCAACTAAGGTTGTTATCTCTGTTGCGGTCGTTATGCAATCTACTGCTACAGGAGGCAGTTCATAACCAAACATCCAGTACAGATGAGCATTGTGAGGACCTTGAAACCTCGCATTCCTTGAAAAAGAATTTTCAACGTAAGAACCTACAAGACGAGGCAGGTCTTTAAAACCTTGAGAATATATTGTATTGTCCTGCTCAAAGTTAATAGTCTTCTTAGGCACGAAGCTTAAAAAGGGAAAACCATCCGCATCAGATATCGAGGTGGCTGCACCTGAACCCCATGCAGCTGCTGTAGGAATACCTGCTTCCATACGGAGGGTTGCCTTATGAAGTAATTTTACATCATCAGACATTTAATACCTCCTTAAATAGAAGTAATGCGAATAGGAGAAACGAACTGCATATTATCGTTTACATAACTTGACCCATAGCCGTTCTTACCGATTAGCATTTCAACTTCCTGCCTTGTAGCTTCGTCATCTGTAAGACTCACTTGCGCTATGAAATTAGGAATTTCAATTTGTAAAGAATTTGACCCATAAGAAAGTAAGGCATCAAGTTGAAGAGGTGTTGCAGCATCTCTCCAATCAAGGAATGTATCTGCAGAATAACGAGAGATTTTAAACGAACCTGTCACTTCAAGACCTACCATTCCGTAGACAGGAGTAAGGGAGAGTTGCTGATTTGCATATTGTGTATCAAAACCAGATGTCATTGTAATACTAAACTCTTCAATCTGTTGATTGTCTCCAGAAGAAAGAGCATCTGTGTGGTCCCCTACTCTGAAGTAACCGCCTGAAGAGAAGTCATTATGGACAAAAAACGACCCATAGTTCGTTGCAGTTGGAAAAGCGTTGTCTACGCGGGCTTCACTTGTTACCCCTATCAGTTCAATTTCACAAACAACTTTCTGTCCTGCAGATGAACTTATCTTTAAAGACTTAGGGTAAATGTTCGCAAAACGGTATCTCTTTACACCATCATCAAAACACCAAGAAAATTTCTTAGTGTTTGAAGCATAAGAATACACACCCCCTACAGAAGAGCCAAAAAAGACTTCAAGTATTTTAGGAAGAGCTACTGGGTCTGCTTGAAAGCTAAGAGTCCCTGAGACTTCAATGTTTCCTTGTCTTGGTGTATTCCTAAAACCTGTACCGTCTTGAGCTTCGTCTTCAATCATAAGAGGCTTCATCTGAATTCTTCCACTTGTAAGAGGAAGTAAGCACATAGCATCCTCTTCATAAGTAGACCCAACTTGCGACTGAAAGCAAGCTTTGGTTAAAATCTTTACAGCATCTGACATTTAATCCTCCTTAATCTGTAGTATCAAGTTTGTCTATAATAACTTCTAAATCAAAAGCAAAGGCACTTATTTTTGGAATTATTTCAAGGTCTGTCCATATTTCCGGAAAACCTCCAAATTGAAGAAAACCAGGATATTTATTTCTTTCATCTGTCATTGAATATATCAAGGAAGCTGTATTCATTCCAAAGTTAATTATATCCACTTGATCTTGTTCTGTCCAATTACTTTCCATTTGACCGTCAGCTATACTTGTTTTCTTTAGATAACCAATTATTCTATAGCGAACTGACCATTGAATTGTACGTTGACAGACATATCCCACACCTTTTGCTTTATTTATATCTAATTCAATTCTTGGAAACTTTACACTTGAAGCAAGAAGATCTTTTACCCCTTCAAAAGAGACTGTGGGTCGATAAGAACTTGTTGCAAGCTTGTTAACAATTCCTGCATTGATGACTGAGATAACACTTGACATTATGTGACTCCTAATCTATCAAGTTTTGCCTTGACCAATCTACTAAAGTTCATCGGTTCTTCTTCCGCTGCAGGAGTAATAAAAGGTCTTCTTTTCCCCCTTATTCCTCTTGGTAAGTCCCAAAAGAAACGAGCTGCAAGCTGTTTACTTGTTACTCTTGAACTAATAGCGCTTGCATCTTTTATAATTGCATTCATCGTTGCAACGTATGTTTCATTCTTAGAAATTCCTTTATTTCCAACATTAATAAAATATTGAATCCCTGGGGAGTGTTGAAGCATTCTTCTATTCCCCATCTGCCTACGTCCTTTAATTTTTAACATTTTTATTAAAGCACCTGTTCTGCTTGTTAACCTAACAGGATCTACCGGTTGCATTTTAGCAAGAATCCAAGGACGTCTTTCTCTACCCACCTTATTGGGAATAATATACTTTGCTGCTGCAACTTCTCTTATGTGATCAAAAGAGTCTGCAATAGCGTTCATTATTTGTGCCCTAAACTCCTTACAAATTTTTTTAGTTTGAGGAGTAAGAGTATTTTTAACAATAACCCCTTTGGCCATTTTTCAACCTCAGTAAAAAGCAACAAATTCAGATTTGATCCTATTACAACCCTTGCCGAGTTTAACCTCAAAAAACCAACCGCCAACATGCGCTGCACTGGGCAATCTCGCCATAAAAGGTGTCTGACTTTGAAAACACCCTGCTTGGACTCCTATTACATTGCGATACATGGGCAAAAGTTCTGATTTATGAAAGTGTCCTAAAACCATCATGTTGGGCTTACGTCCACCTTCCCACTGTTCAATGATTTTTTGAGTTTTATAAGAGACTGCATAAGCAGTGCCTCCACCTGGGTGCATCAGTGCAATAACAAAGTCCCTCTTACTACGTGTAGTCAAAGTCACTTCACCATAACAGTTTCCTACGTACTTCCAGTCAGGTTTCTTTGCAGACAATTCTTGACCCACGTCCATTCCAATCAACTTTGAAAAACTCTCATCGTGATTTCCTGTTATAAAATTTATCTCTGCGTAAGAAAGCTTAGGAGCAACTTGCTCAAAATGTTTACTTTGTTCTTTAAAACCTCTTTTATGTTGTTCAAACTCTTGCCCTTTATATAGTCTCCAACCGTCTAACACATCTCCAGCACAAAGAATTGGATTATACTCTTCCTTTTCTGCTCTTTGACAAAAGGCATTTAAATCTGAAACACGTTCATAAAGCGACCCATAGTGAGGGTCAGAGAAACAAGCAAAACGGATAGTATCTCCAGAAGTTGGGATTACGATATTTTTTCTTCTATTACTCTGTTCATATCTTCTAATTGTTTCTTTGAGTTCGCTAACTGTTTTCTGGAGGTTTTTCTCCAATTTAGTCTCCATAGATTCCTCGCTAAGTCGTGAGCTGCTCTTGTTACTGCCTCTTCAGAGAGGAACCAAAAACAAGCATGAAGCATCTCGTGGATAATAGTTTCTAACTCATCCAAAGTTTTTCCATCAATTGGAATGGTTATATACTTCCCTCGTTCCTCTGGACTGCAACATGAACCCACTGCCACATCATACTTTTTGCCCATAAGAGTCATCTGCATATTAAAACTCCTTACAAGAAAGGAGTGAGTCGAAAAATCGACCCACTCCCTTTACTCTTATATGCCAGTTGTAGCGTTAACTGTAGTCTTCATGTTTTTCAAAAGAACGCCGTAGTCAGTATTGATTACGATACCACGATATTCTCTTGCCCGAATAACTCTGGAGTTTTTCTGAGGTTCCGGATAGTCCTCAATGATATAGTCAGGACTGTACTTTGTCCACACCACCTGACGTCCTATACACCTCTCTCTGAAAGTCTTACGACCGTCAGAAAGCTTGGCAAGCAGGCAGTATTCGTTGGACCAGAATTTAGAAATATTTGCATTCTGAGAAAGACCTGAAGTATCAAAGATTGAACTGATCGTGACAATTTCTTTAATGCCCAAGTAGTCAGCCAGAAACTGTCTCTTCCTCTCCTTGCTCATCCTAACGATAGGTTCTACATACACAACTGAATCCATCACTTCTTTAGTGCGAAGAATGTAATCAACCAGATCATCTGACATAACAGCAGAATACTGATCTTTTGCCAAACCGTTCTTACCTCTCAGAACTTTCCAGGCAAGATCAAAAACTGCATACGGTTTTGCGTTAGTATCATCATCCATTTCATTTTTAACAGTCAGCAAACAATCTGTAGCTGCATCAAAGATGGTCTCACTGGGATTGGTAATCGCTGTTCCCGCAAAAGCTGTCTCATTAAAAAGAGCAGTTGCCACACGTGATTCGCGTGCGAGGAGAAGACCTTCTTTCGCAAGCTGTGCAGAAATCTCTTCCTCATCTAAATAGTTTTTATTTTCAAGGGCCTGGGTCAAATCCACAGCTTCTTCATGACCATACTCTTCAGTAGTGTAAGAAGCAGTTCCCCACTCCCACTGTCCTCTTGAATACGTTCCGTTAGGTGAACGGGAAGTATCCGGTATTTTCATTTTAGCTTCTCTCGGAAGAACAGGATAACTTGCAGCCCGTTCTACTACTCCCAGAGAAGGCAGAATTTTCTCTGCCTGAAGATTTAACTCGTCAAAAGAGATCTCTTCGACAAGTTCCCGAAGATCGTTACGGAGAGTTACTCCTGCCTGAGGCTGTCCACCCATATTATTAATCTCCCTTCTTACAGTGATCTGACAATTATGTAGTTAATAACAGTACCGGCACCACCGTTGCCAGACAATGTAACAGTAAGTGTACCGGCTGTGCATACAGCCTTCACAACGTGAACAGGAGTAGAACCTCCCGCTTGACCTGCGATAGTTACGATTGCGATATCACCGGCAGCGATTCTATTATCCGAAACAACTACTTCAGCATTTGCATCATTCTCAGCAGTGCTTGAACCCATCAAAGCAATGCCAAAATTGCAATTGGCAGGAAGCATGTCGCTATTCACTCTGTCGAGATCTTTGCTTCTGTACGCTTCAATCTCGTCACCAACAACACCGGCTTCATTCGCGTAAGCGGCAACTTTAGCCAGAACCCAGGCTGTTCCGTTCCATGTATAGTATTTACCTTCTGCGCTGTCATGAACAGTCAACCCAACATTTGCAGTAGCACTTACATCCACATACGCCCACTTAGTACCTTCATGGGTATAAATTGCAACTGCGTTACCATGATTTGCCCAACCCTCACCAGTGGGCTCTGCGGGAAGTAAGTAAGTGGCATTTGCAGAAGGGGTCGGCTTTGCGGTAACACCTCTGATCACATTATAACTTGATTTTACTGCCTGCCCATTAGGAGCAGGAAAAAGAGCATCTCCCCTGCTTACAGCAGAAAGCAGTTTTATAAGAAAGGTCCTCTTCTTAGAAGACACAGGATATACAGAAACCTTGTTGTTAGCGCTCCGAGCAGTAATTACTCCATCTACTTCATCTCCTGCTCCTGCATAAGCAGCTGTATTAGTTGCTTTTGTAATTGTAGCGAACCGATTACGCTCCAAAGTTCCTGAACAAGCGCACTGAAGCTCGTCTACACGGTATCCTCTGAAACTCATATTATTTCTCCTCCTTTTAAAATGTGACCCACGAAAAGCTGGGGAAATTCCTGCCTTGCCATACGAACAGCTTCAGCATTTGTTTTAGGACTTTTAGTCTTTTTAATAAAAGTAATTGCTTTTTCTTTTGTATCAATTGTTACATCTCCCTCTGAGCCTGCACCTGCTGCATCGGGAGCTGTCTTCTCAAATATACCTTTAAGTTCATTACTTGCCTGTTGTTCCTTAGGCTTCTCAATCGATTTCTGAATAAGAGAACTAAGAGCTTCACTTACGCTCTTATTCTCAGCAATCAACTTTTCTCCTTCCTCAACCAAACCAAGTTTAAAGGCATTTTTACGAATCTCAGCTTCATCCTTCAATTTCTGGTTTTCTGCTTTGAGTGCTGAAATCTCATTATTCTTTGATTCCTGACCCAGAGCAAAAACCTGGTTGTAAAGATCAATATTTAACTCTTTAAGATTTTCAAGTGTAGCGTTCTTCACCGCTATTGGAAGCATTATATATCCTCCTTTACCATGAAAGAATATCGTTTAGAGATGTAATACCATCTAACATAATTTTAGGAGCTTGACCTGCATTATAAACACGGCCTTCTGCCATACTTGCAGTCTCCTCCGCACTAATTCCTCTATTTCTCTGAACTGCCTTTAAAAAGACTTCATAACAATAATTTATATTATTCTGAAGCTCTGAGAAAGCTTCTGGATTTAAAGGCTCGTGTGGGTTTCCTAATGTTTTATATTTTCCTGCTGAGATATAAGTAAATTTCAACCCACGATCGTTGTCCATTTTACTTTGATCTACGTGTAGCAGAAGGGCTCCTATAGATCCTATGTGACTTACAGGATCTTCAGCATATACTTCATCCGCTGCGCTACCTATAAAGTAAGCGGCGGAGCACATTTGTTCTGCTACTAAAGAAGTAACTCTTTTCTTATCTCTGAGAGCGTAAACTTGATTGGATAAAGCCTCGCACCCTATCGCTGAACCGCCTGGGCTCGACCACCTCAAGATTACATGCTCTATCTTAGGGTCATCTTCCGCGTCTGAAAGCAATGTAGAAATCTTATCCATCCCTACAAAGCCACAACACGAATCTAACCAAGACGCCTCGTTTACCAGTGTACCTTTTATATCAATAATCATTTTTCGACCCACTACGTTGTAGGGCGTGTTGGCTTGTAATTCTTCATTCTTTTCATCTACACGTAAAAGTTCTTTTATTTGGTCTACTTTAAGATTATCTACAAATTTCAACTCCAATATATTTTGCATTGTTTGGAGAAACTCAGGTCTAACATACCAAACTGATGTGCTAAGTCTCTCTAAGAGATGACTACCAGTTACCATCTTCTTTTCTCCTTTCCTTGGCATCCTCTTCGTCCAAGTCTTCACCTTTTTGTTCGCCTTCTCTTCGAGACTTAGAAGTATCTCTTTTAGCCTCCTCAGCTTCTACAGTATCAGGAAAGATAATTCCATCCTTCTCTGCATACTCTTTTTTCTTTTTGAGGATCTTGGCTTGGAGGTCAACTTCTCTGAGAGCCTCTTCCTCTCTATCAGCCTCGACTTCCTCAAAATCAATACCTTGTTCATCACAAATCATTTGTTTCGATTTAGTCCCATTAAGGAGTTCAATCTTGTTTCCTCTGGCTTCCTTTTCGTTGTCCAAAACACCAGACGAAGCCCATCTCTTTCGGAGGTCTATAGTAGAAAGTGACCCACGGATCAAACCAAGACTTATTCCTTCAAGAACCCAGGTGCTTACTATCCAATCCAGCACATCATTCAAATCTCTTCGCCATCTTTTAACAAGACGGTAAGTGTCAAGAACAGCACCCCTCCAAGAAGAATAAGAAACTTGTTCTGTGTCCAAGAATGTCAAAATATAAGGTAGTCTAAAAGTCATAGAAATAATTTTATGTGCTCTTAATGTAAAGCTATCTGTGTTATCGCCAGGTCTATTAGGAGCAGCAAAATTAACTTCCTCGTTCATATTAAGGTACATTATAGTACCTGGCTGTAATTTTGTATACCTTCTATTAGAAGCATTAGGATCTGTTTGTGCGTTTCCATCAGGACCTATAGTCATTGCCTTCATTGCCGCATTAGGATTCTTAGCAGTAACAAAGGCTGAAAAACAAGCTGCTACACGCGCCCCAATTATAGTAGCTTCGGTAAAATCATCCAAATTCTTTATAAAAGGAATTATAGGTGTTACTAAAGGATATTGGCGACTTGCAAGAGGTCTACTGTTTAATGGGGCTTTAAAGAGAAAAGTTACCTTTCTTCTGTACCCATCTACTTCTCTATACATAGGGTAAAAAGTAAAATTATCCTTATTGTTGCGATAAGAATAATCTACTTTATCTGCTTTTTTGACCCAGTATCCTTCAATCCGACCCTCTGCATCGTATTGCACGCCATGACGAACACGTTGACTCATCACTTCATCACGTTCGTACTCTTCTGGTGTTTGGACCCTATGTGCTTCAATCAATTCGACTACTGTTCTAATTCCAGACCTTTTCTTATCAAGAGGTAGATTTATTAAAACATCTCCGTCTGCAAAAGAGCATGAAATTATTTCTTCCAATATTTTATATAAACTCTTTGTTCCTGACATATCACAGGCTTTAAAGAGCTCTGGAAGTAATTTATTTATCTGGTCTCGTTGTATTCTATTTTTCGACCCACTGTAAATTGCAGGACCTTGAGCAGTTATTAAATTGATATAAGCCTGCTGAATTCCTGATACAATGGGGTTATCTCGAATTAATTGATGACTGCGTTTTCTTAAATTTACAAGTGAGTCTTCCTGAGACAAGTCCTTATCCGGACTCTGCTCAGGAACAATATTCCACCCAATATTAAAGGGATTGGTTTCTGCCCCTTTAAAAATAGCCATTAGTAGCCTCCTACACACATAGGAATACTACCTTCTTCTGCACCCATAGCTTCCTCAGATGCCTTTTTAGCTAACCAGTCAATAAAATCTGTTATGTTCCCAAGAATAGTATATGTAGTTCTCATCTCCTCATGGTTTTCAACAGAACTCATGAAATAAGAATCCCACGATCGACTGGCAAGGGCATCTTTAGCTCTTTGATACTCTGCTGCCCAAGACGTAAAGGCCATATCTCACCTCGCATTCTTCTACCAGTTAAAATCACCAATTTCATAATCATTAAAGTGGGTCGATTCTTGTATTCTTTTAGACTGAGACAGTCTTGCTTCTCGCAGTTTCCTCTCTTCAGCCACTGGGTTTAGTTTAAAATCTGGTATATCAAGCTGATGTCTCAATGTACCTTTTTCTGTAGGTATGTCAAGAACAATAAAAGCGTGTACATCAGCCATTCTAAAATCATTTTGACCTATCTTCTTCCAAACAGTTTTAACTTCACCAGTTTTCTTATTTTGATTTTCCGTTTTACGGATTGCACAATACTGAGCCAAGAAATCTTTACTGACATCACACGGTAAAAGAAAGTTTTCTTGCTGAGATCTTGTATCCGTTTCTTCAAGGTACTCACTTGTTCTCACTAAGTATAAGTTATAGTCTTTACTGTATTGAATTGTTATTCTCTGAGTCTCATGAGCTCCCTTGACCATAATCAATTGAGGTAAAAACTCAGCAGCTCCATAAAGTTGCTTAGTTCTATGTCCTCCAGTGTCAATAGCTGCTAAAGGAACTCGCCATTTGTTGTTTAAAGGACCAAACTCGCGCTTAAACAGATTCGTGTTGAAAGCATCAACAATTTCTTTATAGTCTGCAATTTCAATATCACACTTAATAAAAAACTCGTCTACAACAAATGTCAGTTTATCTGGACCCCAAGCTCTTACTACAACATAGAATCCTTTATCCTGAGTATCTATTCCTGCGGTAAGGACTTTTGTCCAAGGAGGTACATCTCCTTTATAAAGTTCATCTTTACGTCTGTTTTTCAGTGTAATAGTTGTAGTTTTAGACTTATCGTCTATCCAGAATTTAGCAAGCCAACACTGATAAAAATTTTTATAGTCATGTAATTTATCTTTTGTTTGAATAAACTCATTCCAGATTCTTTGAAAAGAACGAAAAGGACTTACCATAGAGTCCCAATGAAAAAAGACTCTATTGTGACCCACGCCATACTCAAAGGGATGCTCCAGCGTACCGTCTGTTTCAATACGCGTAGGTTTCCACTGATTGTCCTCATACTCAACTACTGCATACCTACCATGAGCGTTAAAAGCTTTCTTTTTATCATCATCTTTAAACTCAGCACCGCAATACTTACAGAGACATTTAGGCTCGCCTTTCACAAGTTTAAGATTTACAAAGAAGTCAAGTTCCTGATACTCTCCACATTTGAGACAGGGAACTTGCCAAGTCACATATAGCGTGCCTGGGATACTGAGCTGTTGATGAAGTAAGTCACCTTCTACAGAAGGAGAACTTACCATGTAACCTTGGCCTATACCATACTCAAAATAGGTAGTTAAACGATCTCCTGCAAATTTAATAGCATTTGATTCTTGACCCACTGCTAAGGACATCAAACGTACCTCATCCAACCAAACTCTTTTCATTGGAAAAGAGTTCATTGTTGCAATTGAGGTTGCCCATGCAGGATAAATAGTCATGTGCTGAAGTCTAATCTGCTCTTGAGAGATGTCCTTAACTTTATCTGTTTTATAACAAGCAAGTTCAGGAGAAGCATTTATCATAGAAACAAGTTTCTCTTCTAAGTGCTTTTTACCAGTAGTCTCATCCGGTAGAATGTATAACCCAGGACCTGGGTCTTGATCTATAGCGTCTGCTACAGAAGCCTGAAGGAAGACTGACTTACCCGACTGAGTGGGTCCAATTATGCCTAACCAGTGTATCTTATAGTTCCCTATTTGACTGATCGGATCTATCAAATAAGGAGTCAAGGAAAGGTCTATTCTGTCCAACAGGTTTGTTCTGGTCGAAACTCGAATCTTCTTTACAACTTCCACTGCCGGTATTCTCTTCGGGATTTGTAACCACTCTCTCTCCTGCCTGCTGAATATTAAGTCCATATACCTCCCAAGTCTCTAATGATTTAGCCTCATTCTCAAGATGTTCCATTGCAATATTATGATTCTCTATTAATATGTTTTCAATTAAATGAACATCTGTTAAAGCAACGAGACGAGGCGCTACAGTTTTAATAGCGTATCTTACTTTATTAGCGACAGCTTGAAGAGTTGTTCTCATTCTATCGACTGCCATCTGTCTGCTTATCAGCTCTTTCATTTTAAGCATGTTACTTATCCGCTGAGCTTGAATTTTTTCTCTTTTAAGCTCTTGGTCAAGTTCTGTAAGCCCTCCGCCTCTTGTCCTTTTACTTATCTCCCTCAGTGCTCTCATCACGCCAAAAATCGGATAACCCTCCGCAGTGGGTATAATATTACACTCTCTCATGAATTGACGTGCAGATACCTCATTAGGAAAAACACCTTGCTGTACAAACCACGAGATGGGTACATAAAGTTCATTTGATCTAACCATTTTATTTCCTCTCGTTAATATCTATAGTAGTTAAGTATTGCTCTGCATTCTTTGCTACTCTGCATTGCTTTTAAAAGTTGATCTGGTGCAATGTGCTTGTCTTTTATAAAGTTTGCTCCACAAAGCATGTGGATTGAAGCTGTGTTCTCTGAACACCAGTCAGCTTCTGAGTCCTTGTTAAAGATCTTCCATTTACCAATAACAGGTAAAAATCGACCCAAACCGAGTGAGTTGTATTTACCGAGTTTAGTTGTCTTGTCTCCTTGTTTTCTTCGGATATAGGCAAGACGTTCAAGTGCCATCTCCCGAACTTCTTTATCATCCCAGCCTGTCCAGTAATAACAGGCAACTATTCGTTCTTTCTTGTACCGGTATTTCTCCATACTATTTTCTACAAGACCTTTAATCGTCTCTTCACAAGCATACTTCTGTCCCCAACTCTCTGAAACAGGGAAACAGTGGTTAGGAAAGGCCAAATCATCTACGGCCTTTTTACCGCCACGAAAGAAACGAATTGCATTGCAGATAGGATTCTCTGTTCTTGTAAAACAAACAGCGAGAGTGGGTATGTTCTCGTAGGCGATTTCAAAGTCAGGTTTGCCCATCTTTCAACCTCTTTTCTATACTGTCCAACTTAGCCATAATATCTATCTCACGTTGTAGAGCTTCTAATCTTACATTTAGTTCTGCAAGCATAGTTCCTAAACTTGTAATGTCTTTTCTAATCTCTGCCATATTCTCATATAACTTATCATGCCTACTTGAACAGACTGTTTTGTCTTGCTTCTTGCTCATGATCTGACCTAATGTGTAAGCTGCAGTAACAAGGGTTATAAGAATACCTACCTCAACCCAAGAGAATTGAATGACTCCCATAAAATCTCCTAAAATCCAAAATCGACCCACTGAAATCAGTTAGCCAATCAGTTAGCCAATCAGTTAGCCAAATTTACAAAATCGACCCATCGTGAGGCGAACTGTTTCAAAATGAAACAGTTAGCCAATCAGTTAGCCAAAATTAGAGGTTTTCACGTCGTTGGTAATAGGTATAAAAGGTCCTACTATAATATACTACATATGTAAGGGGATGTCAAGAAAAAAATAAAATATTTTGGCTAACTAACTAATCCAAGTTTTAAAACTTCTATATACAATTTTTTAAAATTTTTCCTATATAGGGTTTTTAAAAGTAGAATTAGTTAGTTAGCCAGTCAGTCGGTCAGTCGGTCAGTCGGTCAGTCGGTCAGTCGGTCAGTCGGTCAGTCGGTCAGTCGGTCAGTCAGAACAAATATTTGGGCTAACTAACTAATCCCAGTTTTAAAACTTCTATATATAAATTTTTTTAAATTTTCCTATATAGGGTTTTTATAAATATAATTAGTTAGTTAGCCAATATTTAGTAGGTAGAATAAGCCCTTATAAATCAATACCTTATGAGCATAGTTTAAAGTATTACTTGAACTCGTTTGGCTAACTGATTTTGTGACAAGCAAATATCGTGCCAACACGTATGGGTCAATATTGGTTCCATTCATGACCCAGACCTGTTTATAAAAGTAATGGGTAGATTATTTAAATTTTAAAGACTATTTTGCAGAAAAAGTCGAAAAAGGAAAGTTTTCACCCACACAGACGCCGACCTTGAGAACCAATCCAG
>Ga0116188_1001557_pt1 | contig 19547 bp, 18 predicted proteins | sample AD_JPNTR2_MetaG_FD_89807 | JGI IMG/M metagenome (GOLD analysis project Ga0116188, IMG submission 89807) | Active sludge microbial communities of municipal wastewater-treating anaerobic digesters from Japan - AD_JPNTR2_MetaG | ecosystem: Engineered > Bioreactor > Anaerobic > Digestate | place...
GGCAATATATACATGAAATACGTAAGAAAAAGGAAGATAATATATGTGTTCACGGCATTGTTTGTGACTATGGCGATGAGTGTAAATGCACAGGTAACTTTTCGTGCAGCTGCTCCTGCTACCATAGTAAAAGGTGAACAGTTTCGACTTACCTATACGCTGAATAAGGAAGGAAAGGATCTGCGATTGCCTTCCGATATGGATGGATTCGAAGTACTTTTCGGGCCCTCTGTTTCCCGGAGTTACAGTCAACGTACGGTGAATGGAAAAACAACTTCCGAAAGTTCTGTTTCGTATACTTATATTTTGGTTGCTCAAAAAGAGGGAACATTTACTATTGGCCCTGCAACCATCAATGTTGATGGAAGTACATATCGATCCAATGCTGTTCAAATAAAAGTAATTTCACCCGATCAGATTCCTAAGAGCCAGGCGCAGCAAGAATCCGATAAATCAGGTTCGTCATCACCGACCATAAAATCTACCGATGCTTTTATTCGGGCGATTGTTTCGAAGAACACGATGTATGAGCAAGAAGGTTTTACGGTTACTTTCCGACTCTACACTACACTTAATGTTGTGGATTTTGGTAAGATTGAATTTCCCGAATTTGAAGGATTTATGGTGGAAGAGATCGAACTCCCCATGAATCAGCAATTGAAAATTGAACAATATAACGGTAAAAGTTATTATACGGCCGATTTAAGAAAAACGTTGCTTTTTCCTCAGCGGTCGGGAAAGATAACCATTCCTTCGGGACGCATAGAAATGGTATTTTCGGTTCCTTCCGGAAAACGAATATCTACTTTCTTTGGTTCTCAAGAAGTGGTTGTTGATGTGAAAAAAACATTGGTTACCAATCCTGTGTCGGTCAATGTTACTCCTCTTCCTCCTGATAAACCTGATAATTTTACGGGAGGTGTCGGATCTTTTACTTTTCGATCAAAAATCAATCCACAAGAAGTAAAAGCCAACGAACCTGTAACCTTCACCCTTGAAATATCCGGAACCGGCAATTTAAAACTTATTCAAAACCCTCATGTGGAATTTCCTTCCAACTTTGAAGTTTATGATCCGACCGTTAAAAATGAGCTGCAAATAACAACAAACGGGTTGACCGGTACACGAAAAATTGAATACATTGCTATTCCGAGGTATGAAGGGAGTTATGTTATTCCACCGGTGGAATTTTCTTATTTCGATCTTAAAAGCCGCTCTTATAAGACGCTTAAATCGCCACAATATACGGTTCAGGTAGCAAAAGGCGATCCTGTTAGTGCGACTTCAAACAGCTATGTTACTCAGCAGGAGGTAAAGGTTGAGGATGATATTCGTTTTCTGAAAACGGGAAAACCTTCTTTTCATTCCGGGAACAATTATTTTGTAGGATCATTGGCCTACTGGTTATGGTATATTGTTCCTCTTGTGTTGTTTATTGCATTTTACGTAGTAAACCGTAAACAGGCAAAACAGAATGCAAATATTGCTTTTGTTCGTAACAAACGTGCAAATAAGACAGCCATAAAACGATTAAAAGTTGCTGAAAGTTATCTGAAACAACATAAACAAGAGGAATTTTATAGTGAAGTTTTGCGCGCATTATGGGGCTATTTTAGCGATAAGTTGTCAATTCCTCTTGCTGACCTTTCGAAAGATAACATAGAAAAAGAATTGACGGATTATGATATCGATAAAAAATTGATCGATACTTTTATGCGGATACTCAATACCTGTGAATTTGCGCGTTATGCTCCTGTGAAATCGGATATGGCAATGGATAATTTATATAATGAAACTCTTGAAGCGATTGGTGAAATGGAAAATCAACTGAAGTTGAAGAATAGTAAAAGACGTAAGTGATATGATAAGAAATAAATTATTTTTATTACTGATAAGTGGTCTGATGGTTGGTCTATTGGCCTTTGCTTCAACTGATATTTTAGACGATGCTTCCGAAGCATATAGGAAAGGCGACTACAAAAAAAGTATCGAATTGTATGAAAAGGTAATTGCCGATCATCTTGCAAAAGGAGATGAATCTCCCGAAATTTATTATAATTTGGGTAATGCTTATTTTAGAGATAATCAGATTGGGAAAGCCATTCTTAACTACAACAGAGCATTGCTTCTTTCACCCGGAGACAGCGATATTCGGCATAATTTGCGTTTTGCAAATACACGTATTGAAGACAAAATAGTTCCATCAAACCATTTTTTTCTTACAGATTGGTTTAATAGCATTCAACATCTTTTTAATTCCAATACATGGGGAGTGATTGCTATTGTATTATTTTTTCTTTTTTTAGGTTGTATGGGCGTTTTTCTTTTTATTCGTACTTTATGGCTGCGAAAAACGGCTTTTTATTCCGGAATTGTTATTTTTGTGTTGGTGATTGTAGCCAATGTATTTGCTTTTAATCAGAAAAATATGAGGATTCACCGGAATAATGGTGTTGTGATGGTTCCTGCGGTTTCTGTTCGTACGTCTCCCGATGCAAATAGCAAGGAACTTTTTCAGTTGCACGAAGGCACTGTGGTAAAAGTCAGGAATACGGATGGGAACTGGTATGAAATAGAGATTATCAATGGCGGTGTCGGATGGCTGCCGAAAGAAAACATCGAAATCATATGAATGGAGTATTGGAAGACCTGTTAGGAGTAGAGCGCAGTTTGTTTTTCGCATTAAATGGCAGTAATTCCCTTTTTCTGGATAATCTGATGTGGACGTATAGCACCATTCTTGTATGGATCCCTTTGTATGCTTTTTTCTTTTTTGTGTTTTTTTATAAAGTGCCGAAGACTGAAGCAATTTTGCTCGTTGTTTTTATTGTACTGTTGCTAGTTGCTTGTGATCAAATTTCTTCTTCGGTATTCAAACCTTTATTTCATCGATTCAGACCTACCCACCATCCTGAATTTGAAAATGCAGTTGATATGGTGAGAGGGTATAGAGGGGGAAGGTTTGGTTTTATTTCGAGTCATGCAACCAACAGTTTTGGATTGGCAACTTTTCTTTCGTTTGTATTTCGTAATCGATGGCTAACCTTATCTACCCTACTATGGGCTCTTATTATCAGCTATTCACGTATTTATTTGGGTGTTCATTTTATATCTGATGTTGTTGCCGGTGCAATAGCCGGAGGAATAATCGCTTTTCTTCTTTATCAACTTTATACCTTGTGTCGGCATAGATTTTATCATGTTAGCAGCCATGAAATGGCAAAGACTGTATTCATCAAAACACAGTAAACTAATAGCTGTCAGTGTTATTGTATATATTTTTCTCATATTGGCTTTATCTCCTCTTATTTCATCATTACCCCTATAATCGATTTCGGTTGAGATAAAGGAATATTTTTTATAAAATCATTGGTAATATGTAATTTATTTCGTAAGTTTAAAGCGTAAATATTAACGTCAAATGATTCATTAATCATAAAAAAAATTAAAAGCCATGGCAAGAACGATTACATTCAACGAATTAAGAGCATTCAAAGACAAACTCCCTGATGGAAGTATCCACAAAATAGCACAGGATTTGGGGCTTGAAATCGAAACGGTAAGAAACTATTTTGGTGGATATAATTACAAGGAGGGAAAGAGTATAGGGATTCATATGGAACCGGGTCCGGATGGAGGAATTGTGGTGTTAGACGATACTACAATTTTTGATAAGGCTTTGGAGATTTTAGGGTTAACAGATTATCCTGAACATATAGAAGGGAAGGAAAATGATATTGTCGGGTAAATAGTTGAAAAAGATTGAATATTGCATTTTAAATCGTGAGTGATTTTTTTATCAAAAATGAATAAGATGAAAAACAAAGAAAAAGAACTAAACCAGAGCGATGAATTGGTCACAGTGGCCATTCATAGCTATGAGAAAGCCCAGATTCTCAAATCTATCCTTGAAGCCAATGATATTCCTGCCGTAATTAATAGCATAGACCTCATTCAGCCTAATCCTGAAGGAACTTTTCGTGTGCGAATCAGGAAAAGTGATCTCCCTGAGGCTTTGTCTATTATTGAAAATATTGATCTCTCTTATGTTGAAAAAACGGGTGAAGAAAAAATCACGGATAAAGACAAAGAGTTTAGAAACGAAATTCTTGTTCCGGTAGATTTTTCAAATTCATCGATGAAAGCATGTGAATTTGCTTTTCGTTTGGCTAAAGATCTTAATTGCGATATTAAGCTAATGCATGTTTTTTTCTCCCCCTATTATCCTATATCTATGCCTTTTGGTGAATCGTATGCTGTTCAGCCTCCTGATGAAGAGCTTTATCGCGATATCCGAGGAAAGATGGAAAAGGAGATGAATAAGTGGGTTGATAAGTTGAATGAAAAAATTGTCGCAGGTGAACTTCCCGAAATTTCTTTCTCCCACATTTTGGTGGAGGGGTTACCTGAGGAAGAAATTATTCTTTATTCAAAGAAAATGCGTCCTATAGCTATCGTTATGGGAACCAGAGGAGCTAGCCAAAAGGATGTTGATCTTATTGGCAGTGTAACGGCAGAAGTAATAGAAGGGTGTAAAACACCTGTTTTCGCAATTCCAGATCAAGCTCCCCCAAAATATCTGAGTGAAATGAAGAGATTGGGTTTTTTGACCAATTTCAGGGAAAGAGAGATAGTTGCGTTCGATCGTATGATGAAGTTTATGGGGAAATACCCCATAAAAGTTTATCTTGTGCATATAAATAAAAAAGAAGATATGTGGAATGAGATCAAATTATCGGGAATTCGCAATTTCTTGGCGAAAAAATATCCTTCACTTGAAACGGATTATGAATTGATAGACAAAGCAGATGAATCGCTCGAAGAAGTTATTGATAAATTTGTGAGAGAAAAGAATATCGATATTCTTGCCATGTCAAGTTCCAGGCGGAACATTTTTGCCCGCATGTTTAATCCCGGTTTGGCGCGGCGCATGCTTTTCCATTCACAAACCCCATTGCTGGTATTAAAATAAGTTTAAATAGGATATGAGCTAAAAAAATAAAGAGGGCAAAAACTACCCTCTTTATTTTTTATCAACATTATATATTGAAGCTTTATTTGATTCCTAATTTTGTTTTAACCATTTGTGTTGCATTGATAGCAGAATCACTTACATAAACGATGGGAGAGGAAGGAGTTGCTACATCGAAAATATAGGTAAATCCATTTTCATCACCTATTGCTTTGATTGCATTTTGAATTTTCTGATTAACCGGTGTGATCAATTTTTGGTATAAATCTTGAGCTTCTTTCTGACTATTTTGAATATACAGCTGATACCTTTCATTGATCTGTTGCAACTGTCTTTGTTGATCTTGTTTTACTGCATCACTTATGTTTGTGCCCGCTTTTGTAAATTCTTCCAATTTTGAGTTATATTCTGTTTCTAATGCAGAAGCATTCTTCTTTATTTCTTCCTGTTTATCGTTTAATTGTTTTTCGATAGTTGGAATTTCCGGCATAGCGTTAAAAATTTCTTGCGAATTGATATACGCTATTTTAATTTCCTGTGCTGCAATGCCCATGCTTAGAGGGGCTATTGCAAAAAGTAAGATGAGTAATTTTTTAGGTATCATAAATTCCTTAAATTATTTATTTGTTTTCGTTTTCAAAAAAGAACAAGCAAAGATAATTTATTTATTATTAATATCCTAATCTTGCCAGGATTTGATCGCTAATATCGATATCAGGCGATGCGAAAATAATGGATGTTGCGGAAGCTCTATCAATTACTATTTTGTATCCTGACGCAGCGGAGATTTCTTTTATTGCATTATAAATATCGTCTTGAATGGGTTTCATATATGCCTCGCGCCGTTTGAATAATTCCCCTTGAGGACCAAAATATTTATCTCGTAGCTTTTGAATTTCGTTTTCTTTAGCAACAATTTCATTTTCACGTTTTGTTTTTTCGCTACCTTTAAGTGTTTCAATATCGGCTTGATATTTTTTATACATCTCGTCTGCTTCTTTTACCAGACTATCAATCTCGGTTTGCCATTGTTGAGATATGATTTCCAACTCTTTATTCGCATTTTCATATGCCGGAATTTTTTTTAGAATATATTCCATATCTATTAAGGCATATTTTTGTGCATAACTGCCCATGTTCAGTGCAAGAAATAGTCCGAATAAAAATAAAGTTTTTTTCATAGTTCGTTTAGCGTTTTGATTATATGGTTTGTTAATTTATTGATATTTATTTTTTTTAAATGAATTTTAAAATTCTTGTCCGATTATAAAGTGGAATTGGCTTCCTCCATAGCTTCTACTGCCATTAATCGGATCGAAACCATATGCCCAGTCAATACCCATGAGGCCGATCATCGGTAAGAAAATACGTGCTCCGACACCTGCAGATCGTTTTAAATCAAACGGATTAAAATTGTTTAAATTACGCCACGCATTCCCTGCTTCAAGAAATGCTACGCCATAAATGGTTGAATTTGGTTCCAGAATAAATGGATAACGAAATTCAAGGCCAAATCGTGTATATGCTCTTGCTTGCGTGGCAACTGAGTTGTTTTCATAACCGCGTAGCGCAATATTTTCTGTAGCAAAAGAACTTGAATAACCGGTCATACCGTCTCCTCCTACATCGAACGTTTCAAATGGAGTCGGCTTATTTTTGTTGTAGTATCCCAATACACCGAATTCAGCTCTTGTAGCAATAACCGGCGTGCGTTTTATAGAGAGCGAGGTAAGAGGGGTAAAGGTACGCATCTTCAATTTCCATTTGTGGTATTCGTTCCATTCGTATTTTTTAGGATCATCTGATGCCATGGTTGCATAGTCTTTTCCATCCCATAACGAAAATGGAGGTGTTGCAGTTACGTTTAGTGTGAATTGGGAGCCGGTACGGGTATAAATTGGGTTATCGATTGAATTCCTGGCTAATGTCATGTTTAACGTTATACTGTTGCTTGTACCGGTTTGAAAAGGGAAATAATTCCACGTCCAATTTTTCAGTCCGTAGCGTTGATATCCCAGCTCTCCTTGCAGATAAAAATAATCATCAGGCCATTCCAATCGTTTTCCATATCCAACAGAAACACCCATCATCGTAAAAACCTGATCCGGATCATATGCATATTCGGCTATGTCTTGATAATCATATCCTCCGTAACCGTAGCCGCCATACCCGTATCCATATCCATAATAGTAGGGGTTATACATATTGTAATACGAATTTTGCGAATAGTAATCGGAATTTAATCCGGTGTATCTTGAATAATAAACATTTACCGAGAAATTGTTCGGTCGACTTCCTCCAAACCACGGTTCAATAAATGAAAACTGATAGGATTGGTAATATTGACCATTGGTTTGTGCACTTAAAATAAGTGTTTGCCCTTCTCCTTGAGGGATGATCCCCTTGTATGAACTGGGATTCAATAGGTTTTTCAAGGAGAAATTGTTTAGTTTTAAACTTAATTTACCCACTAATCCGGTTACTCCCCAACCTGCTGAAAATTCAATCTGATCATTACCTTTCGAGACTAACGGGTAAGTTATATCGACTGTTCCGTCATCGAAGTTTGGTTTGATATCCGGTTGGAGATTTTCAGGATCAAAATGACCGGTTTGTGCCAATTCCCGGATAGAACGTATCAGGTCATCCTGACTATAAACTGCTCCCGGTTTTGTGCGAAGTTCTCTGCGTATAACGTCCTCATATACACGATCGTTCCCTTGAATGATTACCCGTTTTATTGTTGCTTTAGGACCTTCTGTTACACGAAGTTCCAAATCAACGGAGTCATTTTCTATGTTTATTTCGATGGGGTCGATGTTGGAAAAAAGGTAACCGTTATTCTTATATAAAGTAATTACTGCATCTTCATCGGTAAGCAAACGATTCTGCAGTTTTTTCTGATTATAAACATCTCCCCGGCGCATATTCAAAATTTGACTCAGATCAAAGGAATTATAAACCGTATTGCCAACCCAATTGATGGAGCGAATATGGTATAGTTGGCCTTCCTCAACCTTGATCGCGATATTTACCGATTTCTCGTCATATTTGTAAACAGTATCCCAAACGATTTCTGCATCACGATACCCCAATTCGTAATATTTATTGATCAGATTTTTCTTGTCGGCTTCGTAATTCTCCCGAACAAATTTTTTGGTCTTGAACAGGTTTGCCAGTTTTTTTTCGTTCGTTTTTTTCATTGCTCCTTTGAGCTTTTTATCCGAAACGGCTTCATTCCCTTCAATTGTTATTTGGTGAACGCCCAATTTCTCTTTTTTATCGACTATTATTTCGAGAATAACCTGATTTTTATTTGATCCATCAGGCCTTTCTATAATGGAAACTTCGGCATCGCCAAAACCTTTTTCTTCAAAATACTTTTTTATGATGGTTTTCGCACTGTTGATTTGGTTTGGAGTAATTTGATTTCCCCTAACCATCCCCAATTTTTTTTCGATATCTTCCTGTTCGCCTTTTTTCATACCCACATAACGGATATCTGAAATTCTTGGACGGTCGGTTAATTTTATTTCTAACCAGATGCTATCGCCTTTAATTTTGTTGGCAAAAATTTTTACATCCGAAAATAGTCCCTGTTTCCAAAATCTTTCCACAGCATTGGTTATCTCTTCGCCGGGAACCTGTATCCTATCACCTTTAGCTAATCCTGAAAATCCAATCAGTACAAAGCTTTGGTCTTGATACATCGTATTTTCGATTCCAGTAACTTTGATATCTGCAATGACGTATTCTTTAGGTGTTGCCGTATAATTGATTACCGGTATAGTATCTGACTCAGAAGCCGAAGATACTCCCGTTGGAGCGGCTACAGTTGTTGTAGTAGGAATAGTATCTTTAGTCTGGAGTAGCTCACTCATAGAAAGTGACGTGTTGGCTGAAGCCGTAATCCTAAAAAAGGTTGAGAGAATAATTACGAAATAAAATATCTTTTTCAACATTATTGTTATTACCTTTTTTGCTCTTGTCGTTTTATAATTTAAATTATATCCTATTGGGGTTGGACAGATTTATTTAGCCGATTCGATTTGTTCGCTTATTTTACCAAACCGACGTTCACGGCGTTGATAATCGATGATGGCCGCATAAAGATCTTCTTCCCGAAATGCAGGCCAAAAGGTCTCGGTGAAATATAATTCGGCATAGGCTGATTGCCAAAGCAAAAAGTTGCTCATGCGTTGTTCACCGCCGGTTCTGATAACCAAATCGGGATCAGGAATACCTTTGGTAGACAGATAATCGGAGAAAAGTGATTCGTCAATTTCTTCTTCTTTTATTTTTCCCTCCCGTACTCCCCTTATTAATTTTTTTGTTGCTTGCACAATTTCCCATCTTGATGAATAGCTCAATGCCAGTATCAATGTTAATTTGTTGCCCTTTGATGTTTTTACCTCACATTCTTCTAATGCTTTTTTTGTTTTTTCAGGAAGGCGGGTTATGTCTCCGATATTTTTCACTTTTACCTGATTTTCTATAAGATCGGGAGTTTCCTTTGTAACAGCATATACCATTAATTCCATTAGAGCGTTAATTTCTTCTTCTGGACGCTTCCAATTTTCAGTAGAAAAAACGTAAATAGTCAAGAATTTCACATTTGCTTTTACAGCTGCTTCGACAACTTTTCGAACTGAAATAACACCTTCTTTATGGCCTTCGGCACGTCCTAATCCGTGGGCCTTTGCCCATCGTCCGTTTCCATCCATAATTATGGCGATGTGCTTTGGAACTGAAGTTTTATCTATTTTCTCTAATAGCGACATGTTGTTTGGTGAATTTGTTGTTGTTGCTGCTACTACTTTAATGGACTGCCAATCTGTTTAATCTTCCTCTCCAAACATCAGTAAGTTCAGTTTGCCTTTCGGATGTTCCTCCAAATATTCGGATATAATTTTTTGCATCTACAATAATTGAAGCATTTAGTCGATAAGGGAACGAGGAGGGTAATGCTTGAAGCGAATCTGCAGCATGCCATGCTACTCCATTTCCTTTTTCCGAAATGTATAAAACATTTTTTCCGGAGGCTGAAGTTGTAAGCATATATATATTTTGGTCATATGGGAACAGCGTGCTTCCCTGTATTGGCATGGGGGCTGTTTTACCTGATATTGAAATCGCATTGTCTTTTTCTTGAATGATCCAAATTTTGGAATTTAGTGAATTGTCGGCATTTTTTCCACCCGAAAGGACCATATATTTTTTCGAAAAAATGGTCGGATCTTTTACAGCTGTTGCAGAAAATTGAGTAATGGGGAAATCTGATGGGATAGTATCCATGACATGGAATGACGTAAAGTCAACGGTCTTTGCAAATTTCAATGTTTCTTCGTCATTGATTGCTGTCAGAATAGAATCTGTAGCAACAGACGGTAAGATGCCGTAAATTGATTTCACTTTGTAGATTTCCGGAAGTTTTATCCATACCACACCATCAGTCGTCTTATACACATTATAGGAATTATCGAGCGCAAAAATTTCTGTCAGGGTTGAAACAATACTTGAAAATTGCACGGCAAGCGGCAAGCCGCTTACATCGATTGGGGTATTTGTTATGCCATCTGATGATACAACTCCTTTTATACTTTGCCCCGATTTATAATAGGTATAAAATTTATTGTTAAACGCCACGGTTTTTTGGGCATCTATGGGGAAAGGCACATAATTGTCAGTTAATTTACTCCATACTAACAGATGGGGATTTTGTTGATGAATATTGAGTTTGAACTCGTATTTTTTCGTGGTGATTACATCTTGAGCAGAAACCTCAATGAATTTCAAACGGCTAATATCGACAGAATCTGTATTATTCCAGAAATAGATACTATCCGGATTTTGTAAATGAATTTTTACGGCTGCCGCGTATCTGAGTTCGAGAGTAAGGCATGCATTTTTCGGTTCGAAGCCATAATCCAACGAATCGCGATTATATATTTGAGATAAAAGTTGATCGATGGAAAATTGGGCTTTTGACAATGTTTGTGTAGAATCGTATGCTGCAGAAAGAGTTATCCCATATATTTGGGCATCCGATGAATATTCAATATCTGAATCATTTGTGTTTAAACAAGAGGAAAACACGATTATTCCCAATAATGAAATTAAATTTCGGGTAAAGTATTTTATAGTCATTTGTTTCCGAAAATATTGTATGCTATTATACGTTATGCAAAAGTAAAAAGTTTTTCGGCTTTTTCCATATCGAAACAGTTATTTAAAGAAAATTTCGAGATATTTTATTCTTTAAATGGATTTGAAATGAATCCAAATATTGTTTTATCTGTATTTTATCGCCATCAATACGGGGTGCCTTGATTCCGTTTTTTAATTCCTTGGATGATATTTCAATATAGGCTTCATCCCATAAATTATCGGAAATGAATGAGGTTAACATTCGGCTTCCTCCCTCTATCAGTACCGACCCAATATTTTCTTCATATACATGTTTCATTATTTGTTCAGTGGTGTTTTTAGAGAAATCGATCACGATAGGTTTTACATTTTCTTTTTTCACATGATAATCGGAATATTCTGTAAAGACGAGCGTCTTGGCTTCGTTATTGAAAATATTGGCATCGGATGGGATTATGCACTTTCTGTCGATTACTATTCGAATGGGATTTTCACCAAACCATTTTCGGACTGTTAATCTTGGGTTATCTTTGATTACTGTATGGGTTCCTACCATAATTCCTTGTACTTGCGTTCTGATTTTATGAACGATGGTTTCCGTGATTTCGTTTGATATTTTTGCAGGAGTTTTTTCGGCTAATGAAGAGCGCATAATGTCGATAAAGCCGTCGTTGCTTTGTGCCCATTTCAAAATGATATAAGGCCTTTGGCAGAGTTGATTGACAAAGAAAACGCGATTCAGTTCTTTTGCTTCTTTTTCCAATATTCCTTCTTTTATTTCAATTCCTGCATTTTGCATGCGTTGAATACCTTTTCCGGATATCATCGGATTAGGATCCATTGTGGCTATTACCACTCGAGGTATTTTTTTTGAAATAATAAGTTCTGTACAAGGAGGTGTTTTGCCGTAATGGGTACAAGGTTCCAAAGAGACATAAAGTGTAGCTTCTTGCAGTAGCGGTTGGTTTTTGACAGCATTGATTGCGTTTACTTCGGCATGAGGTTCGCCAAATTTTCGATGATACCCCTCCCCTATGATTCGATCGTTGTGTACGATTATGGCGCCTACCATGGGATTGGGTCTTACAAAACCCTCGCCTTTACGGGCAAGTTGTAAGCATCGGTATATATATTTTTCATCTATTGTCATTTTTTTTATCTTTGTCCTATATGATAAGTGATCCCATTCTATACTTACAAAACGAGTTGTCCGGTTTTTATACTTCAGATGAGATTAAAAGTTTGACATATCTCATTTTGAAAGAAGTATGCGATTTGCCGTTTTACGAAATTGTATCCCGCAAATTTAACGATTTATCGGATGTGCAAGATAAGAAAATTCAAGATATTGTTGAAAGATTAAAAAAATATGAACCGTTGCAATATATTTTCGGGAAAACAGTGTTTTTCGGTATGGAATTCAATACGAATCCTTTTGTATTGATTCCTCGTCCGGAAACGGAAGAACTTATAGAATGGGTACTTTCGGAAAACAATGTGCCAAATCCGCGAATATTGGATATTTGCACAGGAAGTGGATGTATTGCCATTGTATTGGCTAAAAAAATTTCGGGTGCAGAATTGCATGCTTGGGATATTTCTTCGACAGCATTGGAGGTGGCGAAGTTGAATGCCCGGAAGAATGAAGTAGAGATTGTTTTTCGATGTGTTGACGTCCTTAAAGAAAATTGCGACGACACTATTTTTGATATTATGGTAAGTAACCCACCTTATGTAACGGAAAAAGAAAAACAGGAAATGAAACCGAATGTTCTTCAATACGAACCACCGGAAGCATTATTTGTTCCTAATGATAATCCATTGATATTTTATGAGCGTATTTCCGATAGAGCACTACGGCAATTGAATAAGGGAGGGAAATTATATTTCGAGATTAATTGCAACTATGGCAGGCAAATGGTTTCCCTGCTCGAAAAAAAAGGTTTTTCTCATGTAGAATTACGAAAAGATATTTCGAAAAACGATCGTATGATTAGAGCAATAAAATGAAAGAAAATGCTTCCCCGGAGATATCGAATGAAAGAGCTTATTCCCATATGGCAACGTTGTGTGCCAAGCGAGAATATTGCACATCAGACATTAGAAAAAAACTAAGTCGATATTGTTTAAATGACGATGATGTTGAGAAAATTATTAATCGCTTAAAAGCAGAAAAATATATCGATGAAGTTCGTTATTGCCGCAGCTTTATCAGTGATAAATTGCGATTTAATAAATGGGGACGAAAAAAAATCGAATTTGCGTTGAGACAAAAACTCATCCCTTCGGATCTTATATCCAATGTTTTTTTGGATTTTTCTGATGATATGCTGAATGAATCACTTGAGTCACTACTTGAAAACAAAGTCAGGTCTATACAATATGGTTCGGCAAGAGAGAAGCGTTCAAAATTGATCCGTTTTGCAATTGGGAGGGGGTTTTCAATGGATGAGACGCTACGATGTGTTGATAAAATATTATCCGAGAAATGAATTTTTATGAGTACATATATGAGTTTTCAACTCTTTTCTTTCCAAATTGCTGTATTGTTTGTGGAGAGAAATTACTTCCTTCAGAAGAAAGTATTTGTTTGAAATGCTTATACAAATTGCCGAAGACCCATAACTTTAGTGAGGTTGGCAATAGTACCGAGACATTGTTGGCCGGTCGTTTTCCTTTTGAGCGTGCAGCATCGTTTTGTGTTTTTTCAAAAGAAGGGATGTTTCAATCTATTATTCATCAAATAAAATACAAACACAAAGAGAAGTTGGGAATTGCTATGGGCCGTTTGTTCGGGCAAGATCTTAAGGGAAGCGATTTTATTCGCCCCATCGATCTTATTCTGCCTGTTCCTCTCCATCCGAAAAAACAGAAAGAAAGAGGGTACAATCAATCCGAGAGGATTGCTGAAGGGCTTTCTGAAATTACCACTATCCCTGTTTCACGAGGCAATTTGGTGAGAACCATTTATAACCCCACTCAAACCAAACTCAACAAGACTCAACGCTGGGAGAACGTGAAAAATATTTTTGAGGTGATAAATCCAGTGGAATTTTCAGGGAAACATGTCCTTTTAGTTGATGATATTATAACAACCGGTTCAACGCTTGAAGCTTGTGCAATGGCTTTGGGTAAATGTCGCGACATAAAAATTAGTGTGGCCACTTTGGCTAAAGTCTTGTAATCTTGAGTTAAGAAACGCAATTTTTTTTACTAAAATGCACTCCGGTTCTTCTAAAATTAGTATTTTCGCATCTTATTCCGTATTAAAAGAGTGAATGATATGAATACAATAGAACAATTAACTGCCGAGAAACTTCTTAAAATAAAAGCTGTAAAACTACAACCTTCTAATCCGTTTACTTGGGCATCGGGTTGGAAATCCCCTATATATTGCGACAATAGAAAACTGATGTCGTACCCTGCCATTCGAAATTTTATTAAAATTGAATTTGCACGGATCATTCTTGAAAAATATCCTCAGACAGAGGCCATTGCAGGCGTTGCTACAGGTGCTATTGCTCCGGCTGCGTTGGTTGCAGATACGTTGGGTCTTCCGTTTGTGTATATTCGATCTACGCCAAAGGATCATGGATTGGAGAATCTTATCGAGGGAGATCTTAAACCAAAACAAAAAGTCGTGGTGATTGAAGATTTGGTTTCAACAGGTCATAGCAGCCTGAAAGCAGTAGAAGCCATTCGTCGCAACGGTTCCGATGTGTTAGCTTTGTTAGCTGTTTTTACTTATGATTTTCCCGTTGCGAGGGAGAATATGGAAAAGGCCCGCGTCGAACTTACAACGCTATGCAATTACGATGCTATTTTGGGTGAAGCATTGCGTACCGATTATATTGACGAATCGGAATTGGAAACGCTCCAAGACTGGCGTAAAGACCCCGAAAACTGGAATAAGACAAATCAATAGAAAATTGAATGACTGAATTTGTAAGCGATATAAAAACTATATCGCACAGTACTATGGATGTATATCGGGTGCTTTCCGATATGAGCAAATTGAATTTGGTTAAGGATCAGATCCCGGAAGATAAGATAGAAGGATTAACCTTCAATACGGATAGTTGTTCCTTTAAGGTAAATCCGATTGGTGAAGTTAAATTTGATGTAGTGGAACGCCAACCGAATAAATTGATCAAATTTAAATCGGGGAATTTGCCTTTTGATGTTTTTTTATGGATTCAGTTGGTATCTAAAGCACAGAAAGATACGAAAATGCGATTGACTGTTCGTGCTGATCTAAATCCTTTTCTTAAGTCGATGGTTTCCCAACCAATGAAAGAGACGTTAGATAAAATAGCCGATATGTTGACACAGTTACCCTACGACAAGATTTAAAACCTTTTTGTTATCTGCAAAATGAATTAAAAAGGGGAGAAAAATAATTTTATTTTTCTCCCCTTTTTAAGAAAAGAGTTAGAATAACTCTTTGATCTTGATGTTTCGAAACCAAACCTCATCTCCATGATCCTGAAGAAGAATATGTCCTTCTCTCAAATTTCCGAAATTAGGCCAATCTTTGTATTTACTATAAGCGACCAATGCATTCCACATTGGATTGTTTCTTTCGTATTCCAACAATTTTACCCCGTTCAGCCAGTGCTCAACGTGGTTTCCTTTAACTACAATCATGGCTGTATTGAAAAATCCGTTGAAAAAGGGTTTGTTTTCCGGAGCAGGGATCAGATCATACAATGATCCTAATTTTCTGTTGCCTTTCACTCCCAATTTGGCATCGGGATGATTATTGTCGTCCAGTATTTGGAATTCACAACCGATTGCAGATCCCTCACCCTTGTTTAAATCGGGATCCACAAAATATTTGATGCCGCTATTTGCCCCTTTGGTAATTTTAAAATCAACTTTTAGGATAAAATTCTTGAATTTTTTTGTTGTAATGATATCACCACCGTTGGCTGATTCACCGCCGCTTCCTTTAAGTACTTTCAAGATACCGTCTTCAACGATCCATCCTTTTTCAGGGAATCCTGATAATTTGGCTCCCTTCCAACCTGCTGTTGTTTTTCCATCCCATAGAAGTTTCCATCCTTCGCGTTCTTCTTTTTCTGAAAGGGTATTGGGTATAGCATTGATTTGTGAGATGCTGTTCGGATCTTCCGGAGTCTTAAATTGTTCGAGATTTTCGGTCAGAATGCGGATATTTCGCCATGAAACTGTTTTTCCGGCAAGGGTTTCGTTGTTTCCGATACTGTGAACCTGCAGAGCAATAAATCCTGATTTGGTCATATCATCGATAAGATCCGCACAGGGAATACCATTCACCCACGTCCGTATGGAATTACCGATGGCTTCAATTCGCCCTTTGTTCCATTCGTTTTTCTTGAAGGCTTTTTGTGCAAGCGGGTTGTACGTTGACGGATAGAGGCATTCGCCGCTGTCATCCGATTTAACGACTACAGCCTTCATCTTATTGTACGTTAGTGGATAAAGCCATCCTCGGCGTGCTTCGTCGTAGATGCCTCCGGTCCATGCTCGTTCGGAAGGATCTATCTCGAATTGATAACCGTGAACCCGTCCGTCACGATAGTTTTTTACACTATTGCTTCTGAACTGTACTCCCGAATTTAATCCTTCATCGACTTTAAATTCAAATTCGAGAATAAAATCATCATACATTTTATCGGTTGCCAAAAAAGTATTGGGCGTTCCCATTTTCGAAATCCCTATTATGGTATTATCTTGCACCTTATATTCTGCTGTGCCGTTCAATTTTGTCCAACCTTTCAAATTTTTTCCGTTGAACAAATCTTGCCAGTGAGGTTCTTGCGCCGAAGCGGCAATAAAAGCCGTCATCATAATGAAGAGAAATACTTGTTTTTTCATTGAACTCATATTTTTATTATTTTACATTTTATAAAATTCTTCCCAACCTTTACGTGGTGGAATACCGGTCAAAAATGCATCCCCAAAAGCATCGTTAACAACATGTTTTGTTTTTCTGTCGAAAACGAGTTTTCTATTCAATCGTTGAGCTGCCACGCCCAAACAAAATACCTGGCATAGAGGTCCGCCAATTTCAAATGGCGATCGTGTTTTTTCTTTCCCTTGACATGCGAGCAAAAAGTTTTGAAAATGGTTGGACGGGCTTTTTGGTACCTGTGGTAATTTCTTTTCCATCTCTTTTGCTTTTTCTTCAGGAATAATAGATAAGGTTGTGCCATGTGATCCCCCTTTAAAGGTAAGTTCTTTACTGTATATTATTTTACCCGGATTTAATTTGATGGGTTCAATTTCGAAACCCGCGACTTGCGGAATATTCGGATCAAGATCGGATTTCCCATATCCTTGGGGTAATTTTGGGAGGTTATTCACGCCGTCATACCATGTCACAGTAACAGGAGGCATATCTCCTCGTTTAGGAAAATTAAATTGGATGGTACTAGCCATCGGGAAAAAGTAATCATTGTGTCCATCTAGCTTAAGGGGAACGATTTCTTCCGGCAATCCCAAGTCGAGGAATTCATGTACAGTATCCAGGATGTGTGCCCCCCAGTCTCCAAGTGCTCCCATGCCGAAATCATACCATGAGCGCCATTGTCCATAGTGAAAATCTTTATTGAAATCGTGCCATAATAGAGCCGAAAGCCATAAATCCCAGTCTAATGTTTCGGGAATGGGTTCTGCAGGGGGGAATTTTTTAATGTTCGGATCCCATGAGTGCCAACGCCTAGAATTGTTCATATGAGCCGTAACGGCAGTTACATCTTTAATAATACCGGCTTCTTTCCATGCTTTAAATTGAAAATAGTTAGCTTCTGAGTGTCCTTGGTTCCCCATTTGGGTTACCACATTTGGATGTTTTTTTGCTGCTTGTATCATCAGTTCCACTTCGTGGAAAGTTCTCGCCATGGGTTTTTCCAGATATACATGTTTACCCATGTTGATAGCCAGCATGGTAGCAGGGAAATGGGCAAAATCGGGTGTAGCGATGGCAACGGCATCGATTTCATTCCCCATTTTGTCAAACATTTCCCTGAAATCTTTAAATTTCTTTGCATTTGGAAATTTAGCCAATGCTTTTTGCGTGTGTTCTGCTCCAAGATCCACATCGCACAGAGCTACCACATTTGCCATTCCTGTTTTGTCGAATTCGTTAATGATATCCCATCCTCTGTTTCCAATACCGATATGGGCTAAATTGATTTTTTCGTTAGAACCCATGATGCGGCTGTAGCTAGCTGCATTTGTTTTTCTTGAAATTCCGCTTAATGCTAATCCTGCGGAAGCTAAGGTTGCATTACGTAAAAACTCTCTTCGTGTTGTCATATTTATATTTATACATTTTTTGGTTTATGGTAATTATAATATTTTCTTGATTTTGGGAGGTTTCGAAAAACTATTCCAATACTTTTCGGCTGTCTGTTTGTCCATTTTTCCGTCAAAAACGATCATCCTATACCGTAAGGTATAATTATGGAAGGGATTTATCTTCCATGATTCGTATCGTATGGGGACAAATTCAACGAACATATCTCCTCTTCCGCCGTTGGCATCCACCGGCCATACCCTCATGGGTTCCGGATGTGCTCGATTTGAAGGATGACTCAAAAATAAAATGCCCGATCGACCTTCTTCAGTGTCAGACTCTCCTTCAACTATACACCATCTTGCTCTGCTGCCGTCGGCATCGATCCGGGTTTTCCCTTCCGAAGTCAGGACGGTACAGTTGTCTTTTGTCCATTTTTCGGTAGCCCTGAACCCGATGCCGCCTCCATAGCGATAAGCGTCAAATAGGATTCCGTTTGGCAGTGGTGTGTTGAAGGAGGAGGTATAATCGATTACCCAAACCGTTGGATCGATTTTCCAAACGCGGATGTCCAATATCTCGTTTAAAGCAATCCGGTCTTCTCCTTTATTCCCGAAATCGATATGTTGCTGGAGAACTTTAAATCCGCTGAATACCTTTCCCGACACTTCGGAGAGAAAGTCTGCAAACCTTACCGTGCCTTGCCCTTTGTTAAGATTCCAGAAATCTACTTCTCTTCCATCGATATGGGTTAATGTCCACGGACCCCAAATCCCATAATGGTGGTAATGATCCGGCGGCTGGATACGGCTTAAAATCTCTCCTTGGGGTGAATACAAGGGATGAATGAAACCTGATCTTTTGTACAACGGATCAACTCCTTCGGGTGGATAGGTAGTCTGAAAACGGTATTTGAGGATAGGTTGTTCTCCGAATTGAACAACCAAATCCTTATGCTGCTTTTTCAAGGTGATGATAGTATTTTGAGATGGAGCGGCATCCTTCTTTTCCACTTTAAGGACAAATTCCCGTAGGGACTTCTTATCGGAATGACCATTCAAGACGAACCAGAGGTTGGTGGAATGCCCGCTCTCTACTTGGTAGTCAATCTCTTTTTCTTGATTGCGTGTTATCTCGAATAATGCC